>Ga0255049_10001138_pt1 | contig 15115 bp, 13 predicted proteins | sample JV7_2_3_MG_FD_183615 | JGI IMG/M metagenome (GOLD analysis project Ga0255049, IMG submission 183615) | Seawater microbial communities from Jervis Inlet, British Columbia, Canada - JV7_2_3 | ecosystem: Environmental > Aquatic > Marine > Inlet | place: Canada: British Columbia | collected 2016-10-06
TCCGCCTCGGCTCGGCTGAGAATGCCACTTCCGGGGCGCCACCAGCCGGTCAACGCTGCCGCCGCGGTTGCCGCCGCTCTGGCGCTGGGGAGGCCGTTTGCGGAGGCCGCAGCAAGGCTGGAAGACGCAACCGTGTCGCCTTGGCGGATGGAACTCGTCACGATCGAGGTCGGTGAGGGCCAAGCGGTGGTGTTGAACGACGCGTACAACGCCAACCCCGATTCGATGCGAGCAGCGTTGGACACGGTTGTTGCCATGCCGGGGCGCCACATCGCGGTGCTGGGCAAGATGCATGAACTCGGTGCACTCGAGACCGAGGCACATCGAGAGGCCGGCGCCGCGGCGACGTCGATGGGATTTACTGTCCTGGCCGTCGGCGACGATCCTGGTATTGCCGAAGGAGCTGGGAAGGGCACGGCCGCGGTGGCCGACGCCGCGACGGCAGTCGAATGGCTGTGGGAGATGATGGCTCCCGGCGACGTCGTGCTGGTAAAGGCGTCACGTGCTGCCGGACTCGAGGCTGTCGTGACCGGACTTCAAAGGGGCAACTCGTGATCGCAATGCTGGCAGCTGCTGCCGTTTCGTTCCTGGTGACGATCCTGTTGACCCCGTTGGCGATTCGTTTTCTGAGTGACCGATCGATCGGCCAGTTCATCCAGGACGAGGTCGATCACGACCACAAGCGAGGCACGCCGACCATGGGAGGGCTGGTCATCATCGTCGCAGTCGTGGCCGGCTGGCTGTTCGGCCACGTCGACGCCCGCACCCCCGAGGGCGCCTGGCAGATCGGATTCCGCGCCTTCCAGGTGCCCGGACTCTTGGTATTGATTGCCTTCGTCGGAATGGGGTTTATCGGGTTCCTCGACGACCTGTCGAAGGTGACCAGGTCTCGCAACCTCGGTCTCAACAAGCGCTGGAAACTCGGCGGCCAGGTCGCAATCGCCTCGCTCTTTGCCTGGGGGGCTATCGGATATGGAGTAGAGACCGAGATTTCGTTTACCCGCCCCCTCGGGTTCGATCTTGGTGCGTTCTACGTGCTCTGGGTTCTGATCATGCTGGTCGCATCCGCCAACGCGGTAAACCTCGCCGATGGTCTCGATGGGTTGGCGTCGGGATCGGCCGGCTTGGTCTTCGGCGCCTTTGTGATCATGTCGTTCTGGCAGTTCCGTCATCCAGAGTTCTACGCAAACCTCGGGACCTTGGAGTTGGCGATGTTGAGCGCAGCGTTTACCGGGGCGGCCCTCGGATTCCTGTGGTGGAATGCGCCTCCGGCGCGGATATTCATGGGCGATACCGGCTCTCAGGCGCTGGGAGGTGCGATGGCGGCGCTGGCGCTCCTCACCAATACCCACCTCCTGCTCGTCGTCCTGGGTGGCCTCTATGTGATGGAGACCGTCTCGGTGATCATCCAGGTCATCGGCTTCCGCGGCTGGGGCAAGCGGGTGTTCAGGATGGCTCCGATTCATCACCATTTCGAATTGAAGGGCTGGCCGGAAACGACGGTCATCGTTCGGTTCTGGATCCTGGCCGCTCTGTTCGTGGCGCTCGCCCTCGGATTGTTCTACGGAGACTTCATCACAGGAGGTGGGGTCGGATGACTGCCCTCGTCATCGGACTCGGCATCAGCGGCCGCGCCGCAGTTGAGCTGCTCGAGACCCAAGGTGAGCGAGTTGTCGGATACGACGCCCGGGCTGAAGCCGCCACCGGAGTTCCCGCCGACGAGATCCGCACCGGGGTCTGGGATCGGGACTTGCTGGATGGGATCGATCTGGTCGTTCCGTCGCCGGGCGTCGCAGAGACATCGACGGTGATGGCCGATGTTCTCGCATCGGGAATCCCGGTATGGAGCGAACTCGAGCTGGGGTTCCGGGCGCTCGGAGGCAAGCCGGTAATCGCAGTTACTGGAACCAACGGGAAGACGACCGTCACGGAACTGACGGCGGCAATGCTGCTTTGTTCTGGCGTTGACGCGGCTGCCGTCGGCAACATCGGAGACCCGATCTCGGGGCTGGGCGTTGCCGACCACGAAGTCCTCGTAGTCGAAGCCTCATCGTTCCAGCTGCGATTCATCGATCATTTCCGCCCAGATGCCGCCGTGATCATCAACTTTGCTCCTGATCATCTCGACTGGCATCCCGATGTGGCCGCCTACGGTGCGGCGAAGGCCCGCATCTTTGAACGGATGGAGGCCGGAGACCGGCTGGTGTTCGACGCCGACGATCCCGGGGCGGCCGGCCTGGTTGCATCTTCTGGATCGGCCCGCATTGGTGTCTCTGGTGTTCAGCGCAGAGGTGGATCGGGCCCAGAGGGCAGTGACATGGACCTGGCCGGAGCCAAGGTATCGCTCAGCGAATTGCAGCGAGTCGATCCGGTGATGCTGGTCGATCTCGCCGCCGCGGCCGAGGCAGCTCGGGCGCTCGGGGCCAGCGATGAAGGCATCGTCGAGGCAGCCTTGGCTTACGAGCCCGGTCGTCACCGCCGTGAGATCGTCGCCGCAGTCGGGGGAGTGACATTCGTCGACGATTCCAAGGCGACCAATCCCCACGCCGCCCTCGCCGCCATAGCTTCCTTTCCATCGGTCGTGCTTATCGCAGGCGGTCGAGCCAAGGGTCTCGACATCCGTCCGCTGGCGACGGCGGAGTCTGTCCGGGGACTCGTGGCCATCGGCGAGAGCGCCGGTCTCCTGCTCGATGAACGTGCCGACGCGATAGCCGCCGATTCCATGGCAGAGGCGGTAGCCCGCGCCGTGTCCCTGTCCAGCCCGGGCGATGTAGTGCTGCTGGCCCCGGGGTGCGCGAGTTTCGACATGTTCGACTCCTACGGCCACCGCGGCGACGTGTTTGCGGCTGCCGTGCGCGAGGAGGTCGGCATCTGATGGCTACCCGGGTAGTGGCGATGCCAAGGAACCGAACGGCCGTGCGCGAAGCTCAGCGCCAGGCCCGCGGCCACTCGCGTGCCGTCGGATTCCTCCTGGTTCCGGTAGGTCTTCTGCTGGTACTCGGCCTTGGTGCGATCTTGTCGGCGTCTTCTGTGGTCGGGCTGAGCGAGACCGGCGACGGGCTGTATTACTTCAAGCGCCAGATCGCTTGGCTGGGGGCCGGCGTATTTGGGCTGGTCACCGCGGCGGCGATTCCGTTGCGCTGGTGGCGGAAGATGGCCTTTCCGCTCTTCTTGGCGACCGTCGGGATGTTGGTTGCGGTTCTCCTCTTTGGTGTTCGGTCCAACGGTGCTCAACGTTGGCTGGCGATCGGTCCGGTCACCCTTCAGCCTTCTGAGATCGCCAAGCTGACCACGATCTTGTTCCTTGCCACCATCGTGTCGCGTCGTGAAGACTCGATGTACCGCGTACGTGATTTCTTCTGGCCGGTCGCCGGATCTGTGGGGATCGTTTCGTCCCTTGTGATCATGCAGCCGGATCTCGGTACCACTCTGCTCGTGGCGGCCGGATCGTTTGCCGTGCTTGTCGCCAGCACTGCGCCGTTTTTGTACGTGGTTGGTAGTGCGATGCTGGGCAGCGCTGCGGCTTTGCTGGCGGCAGTTGTTTCCCCATATCGATGGGCCCGGGTCACCGCCTTCCTGGATCTGCAGTCCGATCCGCTCGGGTCTTCGTACCAAGCCGTACAGAGTCTGGTCGCCCTCGGCACCGGCGGGCTTTGGGGCGTTGGCCTAGGAGCCAGCAGAGCGCGCTGGTCGTTCCTCCCCAATGCTCATACGGATTTCGTGTTTTCGATTCTCGGTGAGGAGACCGGACTGGCAGGATCACTTGCCGTGGTTCTGCTGTTCACCCTTGTCACGATCGCCGGTACGGCAATTGCGATGCGCGCCACCGATCGTTTTGGTCGGCTCCTGGCCATCGGAATAACTACCTGGCTCGCTACCCAGGCAATCGTCAACATCGGTGGAGTGACCGGAATCCTGCCGATTACGGGCGTGCCGCTGCCGTTTGTGTCGTTCGGAGGTACCGCACTGGTGATGGCGATGGTCGGCGTCGGGGTATTGGTGAGTGTCGCCAGGGATCGCCCGAACGCCGCGGTGACTGTGCGGTGACGTATGTCATTGCTGCCGCCGGCACCGGTGGTCATGTATATCCGGCACTCGCTGTCGCCAGGGCTCTGACCGACCGAGGTGTCTCGCGTGATGAAATCCTCTTTCTAGGTGGCAATCGGCTGGCAGCGACCGCGGTCCCTGCAGCCGGATTCAACTTCCTCGGATTCGAGTTGACTCGATTGCACCGCAACTTGTCCCCGCAGAACCTCAAGATCCCGGTCATCTTGCGTCGTACCTCGGCGGCCATGGCAGACGAGATTCGGAAATTCGGAGGTCGAGTCGTGCTTGGCATGTCGGGTTACGTCACCGTCCCTGCGGCGATGGCAGCTCGGCGGGCGGGGATTCCCTTCGTGCTTCAGGAGCAGAACGCTCACCCCGGCATTGCAGCACGATTTGCGTCGCGCCGGGCTGTAACCACCTTTCTCGGCCTTTCGGGCCGGGCTGCGGCACTGCCCCGCTCGGTGCTCGTCGGAAACCCTCTCAGCCGCCAGATCGCCGACTTCGATCGTCGGGCGCTTCGCCGGGAGGCACGTGCCCGCTACGGCATAGTTGTGCCGGCGCCGGTTGTCGGCATCGTGGGTGGTTCGCTGGGGGCCCGGGTTCTGAACGAGGCCGCGGCCAGAATCGTCGAGGGGTCGCCCAAGATCGGTTCGGTGGTCCATCTCACCGGTCCCGACGCTTTCGATGATATGAGTCGGCGAGCGGCACAGTCCTCGCTACCGTGGATTTGCCTTCCAAGCGAGTCTCAGATGGAGTACTTCTACGCGGCTGTCGACCTCGTCGTGTGCAGGTCGGGCGCCATGACGGTGAGCGAACTCGCTGCCACCGGCACACCTTCGCTTCTGGTTCCGCTGGCCCGAGTGGGTCAGAGCTGGAATGCCGAATCGCTAAGCGCCATTGGAGGCGCCGAGATCGTGGCCGAGGGCGACGTCGGCTCGCTTCCGGCCAGAATCACTGCGCTGCTCACCGACGAACACGGTCTGGCCGCGATGAGTCGAGCAGCCCGTTCTGCGGCGTTTACCGACTCGGCCGGGGTGATAGCCGATCGGCTGCGGGAGGTGGCCAGTGCCTGATCTGGTGCCCTATCGGAGAGTTCATGTTGTTGGTGCCGGAGGCTCCGGCATGTCTGGACTGGCCAAATTGCTCGTCCAATGCGGTCATCAGGTGACCGGCTCGGATCTGAAGCCCGGCGTCATGCTTAGAGCCCTCGAAGGCGCCGGAGCCGATACCTGGATCGGTCATCGTCCCGATATGACGGTAAAGGCCGATCTCGTTGTGGTGTCGTCTGCGGTTCCTGCCCACGATCCAGAGGTGAGAGCGGCTCGCGAGGCCGGCATCGAAGTATGGGAGAGGCCGCAGCTGCTGGCTGCGATCACCGACAGGCTCGGCACCCTGGGCATAACCGGAACGCACGGTAAGACCACGGGAACAGCGATGGCCGTCACCGCGCTGCGCGCCCTCGGGAGGGATCCCAGCTTTATGGTCGGGGGTCGCCTCATCGATCTCAACACCAATTCCCACCTCGGGGAAGAGGACCTCTTTGTGCTCGAGGCCGACGAAGCGTTTGGCACGTTCTTGTCGCTGGAACTGGACGGTCTCCTCATCACCAACATCGAAGCCGACCACCTCGACTACTACGGGTCGGTCGAGGAAATGGAAGATGCCTTTGCCGAGGTCGCATCGAGGGTGAATGGACCGGTTGTGGGGTGCCTCGATGATGCAGGAGTGCAGCGCCTCGCCAGTCGCAATGACTCGTTGATCGGATATGGATCGGGTGAGGAGGCACGGTGGCGGATCTCCGGCCTCCAACACCGCGACGGCGGAGTCGGGTTCTCGCTGGTCGGTTCATCGCAGGTCGAGGTCTGGGTCCCCAAACCGGGGAATCACGTCGCTCGTAACGCCGCCGGAGTGATAGCGCTCCTGGCTGAATCTGGGTTCGACCCTGCGGAGGTGGCAGCTGGCTTGAGGGGCTTTACCGGGGTCAGGCGCCGGTTTGAGATCAGGTCGCGCCGCGGCGGTGTGGTCCTGGTCGACGACTACGCACATCATCCCACCGAGTTGGCGGCGACGCTGGAGGCGGCGAGGCTCGGGCATCCCGGGCGGATAGTCGCGGTGTTCCAGCCGCATCGGTTTACTCGCACCGAGGAACTTGGTCAGGCATTGGGTGAGGCACTGTCGGTTGCCGACCGCGTGTTCGTGAGTGATGTCTATGCCGCCGGGGAGGCTCCGATCCCGGGCGTATCGGGCAACACGGTGCTTGCTGGCGTTTCCGACCCCTCCATGGCTACCTATGTGCCGCGGCGGGCAGACCTTGCGGCCGCGGTGGCGGATGAGGTCGTTTCCGGTGATCTGGTTCTCCTGCTTGGTGCCGGGGATGTGACGCAGGTTGCGGACGAGTTGGCGCCGCTGCTCCCGACGTGATGACGGCTCTTGAACGTCTCCAAGCTGCTGGGCGGCTTGGCAAAGACGTCGCTCTCGGCCCCCTCACCACATATCGCCTCGGTGGTCCGACCCTCTACTTGGTGACCGTCGACGGCGAGCAGGATCTTCGTGATGCCTGGGCGTTGGCTACGGCTGAGGACCTTCCGGTGCTTCCGCTCGGGCGCGGTAGCAATGTGGTGGTTGCCGAATCCGGTTTCGTCGGTGTCGTCGTTCAGCCGGGTCCCGGTCTCAGCCGGCGTTCGATCGGGGACGAGGTGGTGGCCGGCGCGGGCGTTCCGCTCCCGCTTTTGGCGCGGGAAGCGGCGAAGGCCGGGCGCGGCGGCTTGGAGTTCTTTGCCGGGATTCCGGGGTCCGTGGGCGGGGCCGTACGGATGAACGCCGGTTGTCATGGAACGGAGACCTCCGACGTGCTCGTTTGGGCGCGGATCTTCGACCTGGCGACTGGCACGGCGTTCGATCGCACCGCTGCCGACCTGGATTTGAGTTACCGCCATTCCAACATCGACGACAGGACGTTCGTCGTCGAAGCCCATTTTTCGACGGTGGCTCGAGAGCCGCAAGAGTCGGAATCTGTGATTCGGGAGATCACCCGATGGCGGCGAGACAACCAGCCCGGGGGGACCCTCAATGCCGGGAGTGTCTTCAAGAACCCCGAGGGCGACACCGCTGGAAGGATCGTCGATAGCCTCGGCTTGAAGGGGCTCAGCTGCGGAGCGGTGAGCGTGAGTGAGCGACATGCCAACTTCTTTGTGGCTGGAGAGGGTGCCACTGCTCAAGACCTGTACGCACTGGTGGGAGACGTCCAAAGGCGGGTAAAGGAAGCAACGGGGGTTGACCTCGAGCCGGAGATCAGGTTTGTAGGGGACTTCGGGTGACGGCTCCATCAAGGGCGTGGCGCTGGCCACTCGTCCTGCTGATCTTGATCTCGGTGGCAGCGGTGTCGGTTGCCCATTCTCCGCTGATGGCAATCGAAATGGTGGAGATTCTCGGAGACGAACACAGCGACGTTCGAGACCTCGTCGATGACCTCGGGATAGGAGAGGGCGCACTTCTGCTCTGGGTCAACACAGCAGCCATCGAGGAGGCCGTGATACAGGAGCCGTGGGTTGCCGACGTTCGGGTCGACCGCATTTGGCCGGACAGGGTGGTGGTCGAGGTCCTGGAACACGAACCGGCGGTGTGGATCGAAGGTGTCCTGGGGTGGATGCTGGTCGGTCGTGATGCGACGGTGTTGGAGCGAAGCGATGCTCCCGGCGCTGGGCTACTCCGCGCCGCACTGGCCTTTCCCGATCGCTACCCGGGAGATCAGCCCGTCGACCCGCTGTGGAATGAAGTCGTCGGGATGGCGCTCGTTCTGGCGGATGACATCGGAGGAACCATCACCCTCGAAATGCGGGGAGCCGAAATGTGGACGGTCGCATTCGGACATGATGTTCGCCTCGGACACCCGATCGACCTCGCCGACAAGGGCAGGACCCTGCGGGCGATGCTCGCAGAAGAGGTGCCGGAGGGCGCGATTATCGACGTCAGTTCGCCACTGCGACCGGCGCTGGTCCCCGCGGAGTCTCAACCAGACATCGAGACTCCGTAGTCTCAAGGGTGATCCGCCCCATGAGGCTCGCTATCGTTTGCGGTTGAGATGAGGAGTTGATCGGATGATGACCTCTGGCCCCGGTCTGCAGAGCTACCTCGCCGTCATCAAGGTTGTTGGCGTCGGCGGTGGAGGAGTAAACGCCGTAAACCGGATGATCGAATCTGGTATGCGCGGTGTCGAGTTCGTCGCGATCAACACCGACGCCCAGGCGCTGCTCATGTCGGATGCGGACATCAAGTTGGACATCGGACGCGATCTCACCCGAGGTCTGGGTGCAGGCGCAGATCCCGAAGTAGGTCGCGCCGCGGCGGAGGCTCACAGCGAAGAGATAGAAGACGCACTGCGCGGGTCCGACATGGTGTTTATCACCGCAGGAGAGGGCGGGGGTACCGGTACCGGTGGCGCTCCCGTCGTGGCGGAGATCGCCCGGGGGTTGGAAGCACTCACGGTGGCCGTGGTGACCCGGCCGTTCGGGTTTGAAGGCCGGAGGCGCTCCGTGCAGGCCGAGCAGGGGATTCAGGCCATCCGCACGTCGGTGGACACCCTTATCGTCATTCCGAACCAGCGGTTGCTGGAGTTTTCAGACCAGAACCTCCCGATAGTCGATGCCTTTCAACTCGCCGACGACATCTTGATGCAGGGTGTTGGTGGTATCACCGATCTCATTACTACGCCCGGACTGATCAATGTCGACTTCGCCGATGTGAAGTCGGTCATGTGGGGCGCGGGAACCGCAGTCATGGGCATCGGACTAGGACGTGGTGAGGACCGAGCGGTCCAGGCCGCCGAGAAGGCGATCTCCAGCCCAATGCTGGAGATGTCGGTGCAAGGAGCGCGCGGCGTACTTCTCTCGGTAGCAGGGTCGAGGAGCATGAGCCTCCATGAGGTCAATGCCGCTGCCACTTCGATCGCAGAACACTGTGATGCCGACGCCAACATCATCTTTGGGGCCACCATCGACGACTCGATGGGTGAGGAGATGCGAGTAACAGTGATCGCGGCGGGATTCGGTGGCACGTCCGATCGTTCCCGAATTCAGGCTCCTTCCGCAGAGATCGGTCAAGGCGCTCCCAAACCGGACCGGCCCGACGACGGATCGGGCGATGTCGATCCGGGCGCCGATCCCTTCGACGTAGAAATACCTGACTTCCTGCGGGGATGATCAGACCGAGTGTCGCCGGCGTCGCATTTGGGACGGCAGCTGATGGTGATCCCCGAATCGATGACGTCGCACGTGCTGCGGTCTCCAGCTCTCTCGGTATCGCTTCGGAATGGGCTTGGGTTCGACAAGTGCATGGTGCGGTTGTTGTCGAGCCCGAAGGTGCCGGTATCGGAGACGAAGCCGATGCTCTCATCACCATGAATCCGGCTCTGCCGATAGCCGTGTCGGTCGCCGACTGCCTGCCCGTTGCGCTTATCTGCGATGGCGCCGTGGGGATTGCCCATGCCGGATGGCGTGGTGCCGCAGGAGGTGTGGTTGGAGCAACCATTGCGGCCCTTGTTGCCGGCGGGCACCAGCCACATACCGCCGTTATCGGACCCGGCATCGGCCCGTGCTGCTTCGAGGTCGGAGACGAGGTTGCAGATCGCTTTCCTGGACACAGATCGCGCACCAGCTGGGATACCGTGAGCGTCGATCTTCCCGGCGCAGTCGCTGCAGATCTCGCCGGCCTCGACGTCGAAATGGTGGGTGGATGTACCCACCATCAAGACCGCTTTCATTCATATCGCAACGATGGAACCAACCACCGTCAGTTTGGAGTCGCGTGGATACCACCGGTCTGACCGAGGTCGAAGGGCGTATCGCTGCAGCCTCCAGGCAATCTGGCCGTACGGACCCCATCCGGCTGGTGGTCGTCGCCAAGTACGCGTCGGATGCCGATGTTGAGCGCGTTGTCGCCGCAGGGGCCACGGATCTCGGTGAGAACAGAGCTGATGCTCTGGTCAAGAGATCCAACGAGTTCGGGGACGTCGTATGGCATTTCGTTGGACGGGTGCAAGGAAACAAGGCGCGGCTGATTCGCCCGGCAACCGAGCTGTTGCATTCGATGGATCGGTCGAATCTCGTTGGCTACTGGTCGAAGGGCGATGCCGTCACGCCTCCCGTTCTCGTTCAGGTGAACCTGGCCGGGGAGCCGCAGAAGGCGGGAGTTGCTCCGGATGAGGTGCGACAGATCATCGAGCAGTGCGCTACGTCGGGCATCGAGGTTCGTGGACTCATGACCGTGCCGCCGCGGCCTGATGTCGGTGCGGATTCGGCTCGCTGGTTCGCCGCCCTGCGCCAACTGCGTGACGAGATCCGTGTTGATCACCCCGCAGTGGCTGAGCTGTCGATGGGGATGACCGACGACTTCGAGGTGGCGATTGGAGAAGGAGCAACAATTTTGCGGGTCGGACGGGCTATCTTTGAGCCGTCCCGCAACGAAGGTTGATTCGAGCAAATGGGTATGTGGCAAAAGACGCTGTTCTACCTGGGTCTCGTCGATGAGGACGACCCGGGCTCCTATTCAGCATCAGCCGCTCACGGTCAGCCGGTACCGCAGCGTCGCCCTGAGCAGCAGACGGCAGCCCCGGAGGGTCGGAGAGTCCAGCGCCGCCCGGTTGAGCAGCCGGCCGGGCAGGAAAGGCCCGAGGTGGCTGTCCGTCGCAATCCGCCGCGCCGGGTAGAAGCCCCTCAGCAGGTAGCGGACCCGATGCCTCAAGCCGGCGGTGGAGTCCAAGGCCGACGGGTCGAGCCGCCAATGACGACCCGCCGACGCACCACAGTTGCCGACGGCGCTCTTGCCGAAGCAGGCGTCGTTATCCGTCCGCCGGACACTCCCTTGGTACGGACGGTGTCCGATACAGATCTCGAATCTGAAGTGATTGTGGCTACCTCCTATTCAGACGCCCAGCTGCTCGCCGACCACATCAGATCGACGATCCCGGTCGTGCTCGACCTCAGGAAGGTCGAGCCGGCGATGGTCCGGCGTCTGGTCGACTTCGCCAGCGGACTGACCTATGCACTTGGCGGTTCGATGCGCAAGATCGGTCAGGGCGTCATCCTGGTTACCCCGCAGAACATCAATCTGAGCCGTGACGAGCGACGTCGCCTCAAGGAACTCGGGTACTACCAGGCTCCGGAAGAGGGCTGAGTCCGACTGTGGCCGTCATCTGTTTCGTTCTTCAGGTCTACTGGATCGTCGTGGTGGCCAGGATCATCATGGAGTGGATTCCGGTCTCATATGACCACCCGCTGGCTCGACTCCGGTCGGTGTTGCGAGCCGCCACTGAACCGATTTTGGGCCCGCTGCGTCGGATGATCCCACCGGTGCGTCTGGGAGGAGTCGGTCTCGATCTCAGCCCGATCATCCTCCTCATCACTCTTAGCCTGGCAGCCGAGGCGATCTGCAACTGAGTCCGGTCTGGAGTCAGCCGAGCTCGATGGCAAGCGTGATCGTGGCGTCTTCGCCAACCGGCCACGAGCTGCCGGAATCATCTCTGACAAGGGTGGTGGCGAGAGTCTCGGATGCAATCGAGGCCTGATGTGTCTCCATTGCGGCCACGACTCGAGGCTCGTCCGAGTCCCAGCGCAAGGTGATGCGATCTGATACGTCGAGGTCGGCCTGGCGCCTCATTCCCTGCACTGTCTTGACGATGTCACGCGCCATACCCTCGATCATCAGAGCCTCAGTCAGTTCGGTATCGAGAGCGACGCTCAGATCCTCACCGGTTGCCACTGCCAGCCCGGCGCGTGCCTCACGGATGACGATCACGTCGTCGAGTGAAATGATCATTCCGAGCACCTCGATTTCTCCACCGGCGACGAGTCGGTCGACCGCGCTCGCATCGAGAGCGGCGATTGCGGCGGCAGCGTCCTTCATCGAGGAACCAAAGCGTGGACCAAGGGAGCGGAAGTTCGCCTTTAGTCCAAGGTGGGCCAGGCTCGCCTCGTCGGCGGAGGTCTCGACCGACTTTACGTTCAGCTCCTCAGCGATCAGGCCGGAGTGGGCTTCGATCGCGGCGCGCACCCGCGCATCGTGGCTTACGACCGTCACCCGCGCCAGGGGTTGACGAATCTTTAGTGACTCGCTGACTCGCAGTGCTCGTCCCAGCGAGACTGCTCGGCGAATCGCGCCCATCTGCTCCTCGAGTGGGGCGTCGATGAGGTCGTCGATTGCCTCGGGGTAGTCCTCGTGATGGACACTCGCTGCTCCCGATGCTCCGGTTGCTCGCTGGGAGACGACCAGGCCCTGATACATCGTCTCGGTCACAAACGGGAGCACGGGCGCCATGAGTTGGGCGAAGGTCACAAGCACCTCGTACAGCGTTGCGAACGCAGCCATCGAATCGGCAGACATCGATTCACCGGCGGCGCGTGCCGCCCAGAACCGGCGGCGGGACCTGCGGATGTACCAGTTGGTGAGGTCATCGACAAATGAAATGAGGGGAGGGATGACGTTGTAGAGGTAATAGCCCTCCATCTCGACGTTTACCCGCTTCACCAGGCTTTGCAGGGCCGAGAGAATCCACCTGTCTATCTCGGGTCGCTGTTGCGGAGGCAGCGCCACGCTCAGATCGCCGGCGGTAAGACCCTCAGCTGCGGCATATGTCGTAAAGAAGGAATAGGCGTTCCAGTAGGGCAGCAACACGGTTCGGACGACCTGGCGCACCCCTCGTTCGGTGAAGCGAAGCGGCTCCGCCCGGACCACGGGCGAATTGATGAGGAACGCCCGCAGCGCATCCGCGCCGGTGGAATCGAGCAACTCGAAGGGGTCGGGGTAGTTCTTGAGGCTCTTGGACATCTTGCGGCCGTCCTCGGCGAGGATCATTCCGTTGACGAGACAGTTCTGGAACGGGACCGAGTCGAACAGGGCGGTGGCGTGAATCACCAATGTGTAGAACCAGCCCCGGGTCTGATCGAGACCTTCGGCGATGTAGTCGGCCGGAAAGCGTGCCTCGAACCGTTCCTTGTTCTCGAACGGGTAGTGGTTCTGTCCATACGGCATGGCGCCGGACTCGAACCAGACGTCGAGCACCTCGGGTGTTCGAATCATCGATGCGCCGCAGTTGGTGCACGGGAACTCGATCTCATCGACGATGTGCTTGTGGAGGTCGGCTACCCGAGTGCCGGACAGTTCCTCCAACTCGTCGATCGAGCCAACGCAGACGCGATGCTCACACCCCGAGCACTCCCAAACGGGAAGGCATGAGCCCCAGAATCGATTCCGACTGATGGCCCAGTCCCTGGCGTTCTCGAGCCAGTTGCCAAACCGACCCACACCCACGTGTTCGGGGACCCAATGAACCGTCTTGTTCAGTTCGGCCATCCGATCTCGGATTTGCTCGACCGCCACGAACCAGGTGGGGATTGCTTTGTAGATCAGGGGGGTATCGGTGCGCCAGCAGAAGGGATAGGAGTGGACCGCACGTTCGCTGCGAACGAGGTCTCCAGTCGCAGCAAGCAGGTCGAGCAGAGTCGCGTCTGCCTCCTTTACGTTTACGCCCTCGACGTCAGGCACCGCCGCGGTGAAGTTGCCGATTTCGTCGACCGGGTCGACGATCACGTCGAGTCCGGCGGCGCGGAACGCATCGAAGTCTGCTTCTCCGTAAGCGGGAGCCATATGGACCAGGCCGGTCCCCTCCTCGGTGCTGGTCTCGTCGCTGGCCACGACGACGAACGCTCCCTCATCAGCCTTATCCGCGAAGTAGTCGAACACTGGGAAATAGCGGGTCCCGAGGAGATCCTTGCCCGTCGCTCGAGCCGTCGCCGCCGGGGGATCTTCCCAATAGGACTCGACGAGTTCTTCGGCGATCCAGTATCGGCCGTCGCTGGAGCCGATCGGTGCGTCGATCCTGACGTAATCGATCTCTGGTCCAACGGCCACACCCAGGTTCGATGGCATGGTCCACGGGGTCGTAGTCCAGATGAGGAGATAGTCGCCTGCGTCGGCCGGGCCGGGTGACTCGGTGACCCTGAGTCGCACCGTGATCGATGGATCCTCGACGTCTCGGTACTCGCCCAGGTTCACCTCGTGGTTCGACAAGGGTGTTGCCGCGCCCCACGAGTAGGGGAGGACTTTGAACGCCTTGTAGATGAGGTCCTTGTCCCACAGTTGCTTGAAGACCCACCACACAGACTCCATGAAGTCTGGGTCCATCGTCTTGTAGTCGTCCTCGAAGTCGACCCAGCGGCCGATTCGGCGGGTTATGGCTTCCCAGGGCTCGGTATTGCTCATCACCCGACTGCGGCAGGCTTCGTTGAATTCGGCGACTCCGAACTGAGCGATCTCTGCGGGCCCCGAAAGGCCCAATTCCTTCTGAACCTCGAGCTCTATCGGAAGGCCGTGGGTGTCCCAGCCGAAGCGGCGTTCGACACGGTGACCCCGCATCGTCCAGTAGCGGGGAACGATGTCCTTTAGGACACCGGCGAGGAGGTTCCCGTAATGGGGGCTGCCGGTGGGGAATGGAGGCCCGTCGTAGAACGAGAACTCGCTCGATGCTGGGCGCTGGTCGACCGAGGTGACAAACGCATCGATCTCATCCCACAGCTCGAGAATGGACTCTTCCTGATCCGGGAATACCACGTTTGCAGGTACCCGCTCAAACGGCCGCTGGCTCGTCATGTCCGTCCTCGGTCGGCGCCGATGCCACCGGGACGGGGTCTAACCCGCGGTACCACCCGGCTTGCCGTGCCGTAGGCACGACCGCTCGTCATACCCATTTCGGGGGGCGGTCCCGGCGAGGTCTAGTCCGGTCGTCATGACCGTTTCTACTCGCGGCTCGGGGGTGATTTCTATCCCGGACGAAACGCCGACCTCACACCATCCGTCGGCTCGCTGTGATCCGTACCCGGTCGACTCCCCGTCGTCGCCGTGGCGCAGGAATGTAACAGAGTTCTACCCGGCCGGACTTCGACGCCTGCGGCGTCGAACAGGTGTAGCGGGGCGCCGAGCTTGGCGAGGCACGATCGAAGGTTGGTTCGAGACCGGGGAGGCTCGAAGTGACCTGAGCAAGACATGGTCCGGCCTCCTCCGCAAAGTGGGGCCCCAG
>Ga0255049_10001139_pt1 | contig 15086 bp, 31 predicted proteins | sample JV7_2_3_MG_FD_183615 | JGI IMG/M metagenome (GOLD analysis project Ga0255049, IMG submission 183615) | Seawater microbial communities from Jervis Inlet, British Columbia, Canada - JV7_2_3 | ecosystem: Environmental > Aquatic > Marine > Inlet | place: Canada: British Columbia | collected 2016-10-06
TTTGTTATACCATATATCTGCACTGTGTTTATTATACATTGCTTTACTAGCCCATTGAGCTTTTACTTTTCTGTGACTAATCCCATTCAGGAGGATATCCATTCTCATAATTTACTAAGTTTTTAATATCTACTTGTTTTTTAAATTTAATCAACGGATCTGTGTTCGCTCTTGAACCATAGAAATAATATCTACCAGAAGGTATATGATATTGAAACCTCTCACTACTACCAATTTCACCCTGAAAAGAAAACTTCGTTTTTAAATTAGTAAATTCTGTGTACTCTTCATCTCCAAAGTGTCTGTAAATTGCAGCCCCGTTATGGGTCTGGTTTCTAAAGTCAGCACTACCAGAAACATCATACAAAGTAGGCTGCTCATATAACCCCGTTTGCTCGTTCTTTCTCATTTTGGTAGGGTGTGCAACTAAGAAAACAGCTACGTTATTTTGTTGTGCGAAAGCTGTAAGTTTAGTTAGTGCTTGATCTGTCTTTTCTTTTTGAGTACCTGACCCACTTAATACAACTTTGTTAAAAGCATCTATTAAAAATATATTAATACCATATGAATATATTTGTTCTTTGAATGTTTTAAACAACCAATCCCAATCTGGGTCATCTCCTTTATCTGGTGTTGATATATAAATCTTTTCATTAGCCCATCCTATATAGTCTTCAATTTCATTCTTAGTTATTCTTGGCAAACCTTCTTTATCACTCCAAAAGTTACGCCCATAAAACTTCTGTATAAAGTTTGTTTGATGTAGTTCGTATGGGCTATGTTCTGGTGAGTACATACTCATTTTAAAATCATTTTCTACCAACACATTCAAAAGATACCATTCAAAGAAATTACTTTTACCATGCGAAGGTATACCAGTTACCACAGTTAGTTGACCCATCATAAAACTAAACTTATCTTTTAAGCGTTCTAAGCCATTATTTTTAGGGTATATAGTACTTGGTAACCCATTGTTATAAAGATCGAATACACCAGCTTTAAAATCGCTTACAGACATAGAGCCACTTACAGGATACTTCTCTAAGTTTTGTAAACTAGATTCTAAGACGGTTGCGCCTTCTTTTAAGTCATCATTAGCATCTTTGTTTTTAAACACAACTCTTTTACATCTGTAACGACCTAAACGCTGTGCTATCTTTTCTGCTACCTCGTTTCCTTTTTCATCTTTATCTGTTGCTATTATAAAGCTTTCAACATCTCCTATATATTTTTTACAGTTATTCCAAACATCATCATTATCGTTAGCACCATTAGGAACACTTATACAGTTTTTGATTCCTATCTCATAAAGACTTAGTTTATCTATCTCACCTTCGACTATGTAAACTTCTTTTTCTCCTATGATATCATTAACCCCGTAGAATATATTTTTAGTTTGTGCTGATTGTGTGAACTTCTTATCTGCTGATCTATATTTTTTATTTACTAGTGTGTCACCTTCGAAGTAATTAAACACAATGTTATTTACTTCTTTTTTTAGTTGTGGTTGGTAATATCTTTCTTCTGTTATACCACAATCTATTAAAGTACTTTGTGATATGCCACGCTCTTTAAAATACTTAACTATCCTATCTGATAGGCTTGTATAGTTTCTCCATGTTTGGTCTGGTAGTTGATATTTCTTAGGTTGTTGTATTTCTGTATAATCTCTTATTGAAACCTCGTTACAATAAAAACATTTACCTACCCCATCATTGTGATAAATTACTAAACTTCTGTCTTTCTTGTCGCTTCTTGTTTGATCGCAGCTAGGACACCTTAATTTTTCACTACCAGAAGATTTTTTAAATGTTAATGTTTTCCAGTCAATCATATTATTGGATTTGCAAAGTTAGATTTACTAGGGTTGTTAGATTCTTTGTAGTTGTCCCAAAATAACCCCGTATAATTATTTTGTATAGATTGATTAACCACCCATTCACATTTACTAACCGAAGTACTATTAAATTTTTCAATTAAACTATTAATAGTTGAATTAACCGTTACGCCTTTTTTGATTTCCTTTCTATAGTTTAACCATTTGGTGAAAATTTCTTTTTTATCTTTATTTATTCCATTTACATTATCATTTACATTAACATTAACATTAACAGTTGGATTTGTTGAGCTTTGTTGAGCTTTGTTGAGCTTTGTTGAGCTTTGTTGAACAAATTTAACATTTGTTGAATTTATTGACTCTTGTTGCTTTTTGTTGGCTCTTGCTTCTGCACTTGCTTTACCAGCTTTAGATCTTCCTTTTTTTGTTTGACTCCATTTTTCTAAATCCCTTTTAAGTTGTTGCTTAATAGGGGTAAAGGCTAGCTTAATAAATAAATCATCTGTTTCAGGGTCTTCATCGTTTACATAAGCAAAAATATGTTTAATTAATTCACCAGCTTTTTCGTTAGATAATTGTTCAAACAAATCTTTTTGGTCTGCATATAAAACAAAACCTTTTTTATTACTTGCCATGATTCAAAATGTTTATTTGTTTTCTTAATTCTTTAGAGAATTTAATAGCTGTTGATTTATCAAAAGAAACAACACTTACTAAAACATTATCCGAATAGGTGAAAAAAGTTATGCCGTTTTCTCCATTGGCAAAAACTTCTAGCTCTGAAGGTATGTTTGTGTATTCTAATGATTCACAAAACCTTATTTTTATATTACTCATAATTCTAACGGTTTTAAGATTACCGTAAACTTTTAAAATAAAAAAGCCCCAAACAGTAGGAGTTGTTTGAGGCTTTAAGGTTTAGAGTTAAACCGTATTTAAAGAATTAGCTCCTACCCTGATTCATTAAATATAATGCAATATACAATATTAAAATATAATAAGCAAGTGAGAACCTTTCCCACTTGCTTTTTAATTCTATACTAGTCATTGTCTAGGCTTAATAGTTAAATCCTAGTATAGAAAGTATTTATTTATTCATTTTTTTATGATCTCTAGTGTGATATTTTTTCATGTACTCATCTAGTCCGTTACTTTCTAAATAGCTTATATGTTTATCTAAAAACAATCTACTTAAATCTCTTATTCTATATATAATGTTATTGTAATATTTACCCTTGTCTTTAAAAACATCTAAAACCTTTAATAGGTTTCTCTCTTTTAAATAATAAGATAGCTTACCACTTCCATCCTCTATAGGGTTGTCAACCTTAACTACTACTTGCCTTTCCATTTATTAAATATTTATATATATAAACTTTGTAACACATTGCAATATCATTTTATAAAATCACAAAAGCAAACAATACTATAAATATTGTTTGCTTTTTTCTATCTCTCTATCAATTTCAAACCTATTAGATATATACTCTTCTGAAGTTGGAATATATAAACCATTCATGCCAGCGTAGTTACGTATCCACTCAATGAATTTAGTTAAATCATTGCTATCTAAAAGACCTGTCTTCTTTAGAAACTTGTTGCCATTCTTTTCATACCTCATAAAGTCACACAATCTTTTTAAAAGAGTCTTAGCCTCTTCCAAAGTATAACCAAATTCAATAGCGAAAATAGATATACAAACATGGAGATATTTATTCTGTTGAATAGTTCTTTTAGGTACTATCTTTTGTAGACTTACCTTGTATTCTTTACTAATTAAAAAATTAGCGTAATCCCTAAAGCTTTTGTTATCTATAGGCTTTGACAAATCAAACAACATATTTCATCTTTTAAATTATTAAATATTTCTAATTCATCACTGTTTAGGTTGCTTACTTTAAAACCATTTTTATTATTAGTTATTTTGTTGATTATCTCTTTAAAAGAGCTGTACTCAGATTCGTTCAAACTAAACTCTATAACCAGACTTTTTAATTGCTTCATACTAAACACTTTACTATTATAACGCCAATTAAGAATAAATTACTAATTAAAGTAATCAAAACTATTTCTTTAAAATCATCATCTCTCATCGTTTTCTATTTTAAATTCACACTTTTTTTTATCCTTATCGTAAGGAGAATTTAGGGAAACAGACTGCATATATTTATTAGGTATAGCGGTAAATCTATAACAGTCTTTTTTAATAGGACATTCAATCCCTTCACACATTGTAATATCAGACATTATATTTTTTTTATTTTTTCTCTGTAATAAGTTGCTATTTCTTCATAATCAAACTTGTTTCTTTTGCATAACATTTTTGATTTAATATGTAATTGTTTAGCAGTGCCAACGCCATACATCTCATCTATTTTTATTCCATGCTCAAACTGATTACCATATTCAAATCTGTTGCATTTTTGACATTGACCATGTGAATTTTTCTCGTCAAACCTAGTGCTTTCAAAACGCCTTGAAATGAAGTGTCCACAATCTTTAGTGATAACGTATTTATTACACGTAACACATGGCTTGTCTTCATCGCGTTTACGGATAAACTTTGAAAAATATCTATCCGCTTTATCCTTGCTTTTCTTTATCATCTTGGTAAACTACTTAAAACACCTGGACCTCTTTTATTTGCTTTCCTACTTCTGGAGTTGCTACCACAATTACTACAAGTTAACTCAGGATAGCTGTTGGTCGTTGTATAATAATCACCAGTAATCTTTAAATCATCACTACCACAACTAGGGCACCTTTCTATATCATCACCAATATACAGCCCTAAATTAGGATGAGGTTTAATAAATGGTCTTATTTCTAAATAAACAGATTCATTAATTAAAATATCACCATTATTGTATTCAGCCATTTTAGCTAATGCTTCTTCATCTCCTTTGTAACATTTATCCCACATACTAAAGCCATCATGATTAACTTTAGAACCTACGCCTAATATCTGCGCTAAGTAATCTAATTTGTTAGAGTGTACGCTAAACGATTTACGAGCGTGTAAGAGCGTATCAATTAACTCGAATGAACTCGGAGTACCTAAACCATGTAAAAGAAACCTAGCGTTAAGCTTTTTAAGATCAAACTTTTTAATGTTATGACCTATAATGATATCAGCTTCATCCAATAACTTCCATATAGATTTAGCTATACGTTTATCGTTTTGTTTTAACGCTTCTTTCCCTGTTAACTTAGCGTTTAATACTTCGTCATGGAATAACCATTTAGCAGACCATGTTAGCATAAACCATTCATTAATAAGCTGACAATCATTTATATTCTGTTGCCATTTACCCCATATGTAACCAACACTGGGAGCAGTTTCAATATCAAATATTAAAACCTTAGCACCTTTTTCTACCCCTCGTATTTTATAGAGTTCGTTTACTTTATCTTTTTTTAGTCTGTATTTAGGATTACTAGAACCATCCCCCTCCCTCCACTCTAATCCTAACGCTTTTACCTCGTATTTTGTTAAACGTATTCTTTTACTCATAACGCTATGTCTTTCAACCTTTTTAATGAATAAAATTTACTGTCGAGGTAGTAACCTTTTATTTCGTTTTTCCTGTCTCTGTTTCTGTATGTAACTTTTAGTTTCAACTGTCTGTAGTTTCTACCATTTTTAGTATGATTTATTCTAAAGACAGTATCTTCTTCCATGTAGTAATTTGGGTGATCTTTAAACTTTTTCATACTTGTTAGCTATTTGGAAAACTTCACTTGTCTTTTTAGTTAGATTATCTGCGTATCTATAATGATTCATTTTATTCATATAGTAATCTATTGTTTTTTTATGTTTATAAATAACTTCAGATATAACAAATTTATCAAAACCCTTTCTATTAGCGCACCAAACAAAAGCCATTCTATAATCTTGGTTTTCTCTTGTTTTTGGCATTGTTTTAAATTCTTTAAAAGAAAGGTTAAACATATCACAAAACCCCTTTAAATAATTAAAACAATACTCAACGTTTTTATAATACGTTTTACTATAAGAACCCCTTTCACTAAAGTGTATAGGTGTAGAATAAACTCTTTCTTTTATTCTTATTTCGTCTAAAGTAAAACCTAACTTATAAAGACTAACATTAGCCTTTTTTTTACTATATGATTCGGACTGTTTTGACAAAGCGTTAAAATACTCTTTAGCGTCTCGACTGCTTGATATAAATGTTATGTTGTTTTTCATTGATCTCTTTTACCTTGCTATAAATTGCTAAAACTCCAACGAGCATTAACACCCAAAATATACTATTTTCTTTTGCCTCTTTCATGTAAATACTTTTCTAAAGATAACACTCTATTTTTGTTTCTTGATGCCTCTTTTAAAAGTAAAGCATTCTCCTTAATTAGAGAATACTTTACAATCTGATCAGAATACTTTTTATCTAGTTTTTTGATTATGCTAAACAAACCAAAATAAGGATGTGTAGATTTATCTTTCATAATTAAAATGGTAAATCATCCGTGTCGTCTATTGCTGACTCTTGGCTGGTTGAGCCCTGAGAAACATTAAATACTTTCCACGCATCTAACGAAGTAAAATAGCTTGTTTTACCATCTTTAGTCCATTCGTTACATTTGATATTAAAAGATACTTCTACCTCTTTACCTACACTGTTATGCTCGTTAAATTTAGATACTTTTTCTTCTCCAAATAATTCAAAACAAAATATTTGTTCCCTACCTTCGTAACCATCGTTATTAGATATAACAAAACTTTGTTTAACCCACTCTTTTCCAGCCTTAGATGTTCCAGATTGTTTATCTAAAATTGTTTTAATCTTGCCTATTAATTTTAATTCACTCATATTATTTATTATTTATTAAAGTTATTGCGTTTCTTATCTCTTCCACCTTTATATTCATGTACTCTTTTAAGTTACCATCCTTTAAAGTTTCAACTTTATAAAGTAAAGAATCTAATTCTCTTATTAGTATTTCTACCGCTGCATTATTCATTTATTTCTAATTTTAAATTTATAATCGTTTAATTCTTTCTTTGCTTTTCTAGAGTTCTTATATAGAGAACAAAATAATTCATCTTTTTTTAGTTCTTCATAGTCGTCTGGTTCTCTGCTTAAATCCCTTATTTCATCACGTACACTTTTAGGAATCTTCCAATAAGTGTCTTCGCTCATTACTGCGTATATGGTATGAGGTCTAATTCCACTATCAACTTCTTCACTCATTTTTTTGATATTAAAGCATTACACCAAATAGATATGTCAGAGCCAGATGTAACAAATTTTTGCTTACCTTCCGAGAAAGGGATAAATTTACCATTCTTTTCTTTTACAGGTAATTTTTGAATAGGCAAAGAATATAGAAAACGACCAACCCCCCACATAACAGCAGCCCTTTTAAAAGCATCACTAGCCTCTCCTTTTTGTTTTTCAATATTTGACTCTGTGCCACAATCTGATTTATTAACCCACTTACCATCTATAAAAATAGATATGGTTGCAAATAGGTTGTTTTTGTTTTGACTATATGATACTTGCCAATTTTCAGCGCCACAAACATCATCTAATAAATCCTGTACATCTCTTGAATCTATATAAGCAACACATTGAGCGCCCCATTGATTAGCACTCTGTACCCTCCATTTATAAGGGAGTTCTTTTTTTAAGTCTTTTAAATTCATATTAATCTATTATTAAAGTTAATCCTACGTGATCTTCCATTAAGTTAAAACGCATATCTAAAGCTTCTTGGCACTTAGATAATAAAGAATTATACAAGTACTTTGAAGGGTTGTTTATTCTTCGTGTTGCGCTATGTCCAATCATTTCTATGTTATAAACCAAAGTTACCTTACCGTCTATGTGGTCAAAGTCCATATTAAATTTTCTATCTATTACTTCTGCTTTCATATTGTTTTTTTTGCTTATGTAAATATACAAAAAAGTTTATATATAACAACAATAAATCAAAAGAAATACTAAAAGTTTATATTTTAGAATGATTCTAAATAAGGATATTAACGCCTGAAAACGTAAATCAAACCTATGAACACAATTAATAAAAGTATCAAGGGTAAAACATTAAATCTTATCTGCTCCCAAAGGTTTAAGCCCCTTATTACTTCAATAGGTACTCTGTGTTCAATTATCTTTTCAACATCTTTACATTGTGCTTCGTGGTATATCTCTTGTCTTAGAGTGTCGTAGAAATACTTTAAAAGTAAACGATCATTATTAACAACAGTAATGGTATCATGATAGTAAAAAGTAGATACAGTATCAATAGTAAATCTTTCAAATACAATCGTGTCAATAATTTTAATTGTGTCAACTGCAAAAAGTTCTGGGGCTAATCTTTTAGCTTGTTCTATTTTTCTTAGCGCACGTTTTTTAACCCTTACTTCTTTTGAGCAAGAAAACAAAAACAACACTAATATAAAACTAAGCCTTAGGGTCTTCATGATCTGTTTTAAAAAAGAAATAAACACCAATAGCAAACAAAACAAACTCGATTGAATTAGTTGTTATACTATCATCGCTAGTTAAAAACAAAAAACCGCTAAACAAAACAACTATACCACCAAAAATAGTAGTCTTTGGGCTGCCTTGAATATTACCAAACATCTTTATTATCTTATCCATTATTCATATAATTTACATATATCAAAATTAGGGCAACTTTTAGAGCTGTACTCATAATGACCATGAATAGTTATGTTGGGGTATTTTTTACTCAACTCAACATCTAACTTTTTAAAGCTTTTTATTTGTTCCTTCGTTGGTTTATCCCACTCACTATTATCGGCTTTTTTACCACCCATAAAACAAATGCCTATAGATTTTTTATTATATCCTTTACAATGCGCTCCTATCTTATTTATATCTCTCCCTTTTTCTATTGTGCCATCTAATAAAATAACATAATGATAACCAATTTCGCTCCAACCTCGTTCTTTATGCCATCTATCTATATCTTTAGATGTGAATTTTTGATCTACTCTAGTATCTGCACAATGAATTATTATCTTATCAATAAACCTAGTCTTCATATTTATATAATTTTTTAAGTTCGTCTACTTTTTTAGAGCCTAAATTAGTTTTGAAATCTTTATCGTTTAATATCTCCCAACTTTTAAGTTTTTGCTTGTTTATCTTTTCGGTTAGAATCTGGTTTTTAATATAAAAATAAAGTCTAGCGATAGCATAAATAAGACCTAATATATACATATAGTTAAAATTCCCATCTCCAACATAATCCCCAACTAAAGCTAAAGCCTCTAAAGCTAAAACTTCAGCATCTAATAATATAAAGTTTTCTTTAATAAAGTTTAGCATATATTTACAATCCTTAAAATATAATAGTATAATTTTCGAGGCTTAAAGTTATCTTTTTTATGAATCTCTAATTGTATTAAATCTGCAATTCTTTTAGATATCCCTATTTCTTTATGAAATTGATACAAAGCATCATGAACACAAAACCCTCTCATTCCACAAAGCCCTCTACCTTGTGGCGTCCCCCATTCACAACCGAACCACTCCCAACGAGGAGAAGCACCATTGAATACATACCCCTTTGATACTGTCACCTCCCCATTATTAATATAAAGCCACTCGTTAGAGAAGTAAATACCTTTTAGCAGATCAGTTTTGAAATTTACATTCTCAGTAACTTCGTAGAAATACTGAGGCTTTAAAGGGTTGTTATATGGTTTAAACATCGTCAAAGCTTAATAGTATATCCTTATATTCTGACTCTGTATATTCTTTAATAGCTTCACTTTCTTTATCTATGGATACACGCCCTGCAATATACGGCAACACCCACACATCAGATCCGTTTAAAACTCTCATTCTTCCCCTGTATTTATTCCTGCTATCATAAAGCATTTGATAAGTAGCACCGTAAGGATAATTAGTTCCCTCACTTTTATTTATTGCATCGGTGTTTTTATCTGAAATAGTAGCAGACATATCATATACTATTAAAAATATAGAATCACTCATAATCTTATTATCATATTATTATTTATATAATTCAATCCTCCCGCGTTATCCGTTTCACGAGTGAATATAGTACCTAAGTCTCCTACTGTATTTATACCGTTTTGATCATTCAAACTAAAATACTCACTGCCCAAAGTCATATCATACACTAAGGCGTCCGCTGGAGTCACGCCCCCATCCCTTAGCATTATAGTAGTTATGTTTGTAGCTATTGTACTCTGAAATGAAAACGTGATAACCTCCCCATCGAAAGGTCTCAAATCTGTTCCCACAGGGTAAGATACACCGCCTATAATTATATCTATAAAAGATAAACTATCAAGCACTATTATTTTCCCTGAACTATTACTTATTATTGCCCTAAGCGAAAAGCCTAAATTACTTAATAAATAAATAGGCACGGTCGCATTAGTTATATCAAGAACACAATTAATAATAATAGGGTCGCTGATTGCTACCGCTTTACTACCTCTCAAATAATCTACATTTGTGGAAGATGTCTTTGTTATATACTCCCTATTTTTGTGGGATTTTGATATTATAGCTTTAAATAAACTCATTATACAATAGTGTACACTTCATTTCCCCCGTTATCTTCTTCCCTTACTAAGGCAGTATAATCATTTAAAGCACTAGTCCCGATTATACCACTATCTTCTATAGGATCAACCCCAGCGCCATTTGTAAAATTTAATTTACCAGTGTTTGTTTGTTTAAAATAAACTACACCCCCTATTTTACACGACCCAACCGAAACGGTACATACACCCAGTGAAATAGAGTTGTATTTTATTCTTTTATTATCAGAATTAGCACCTAAAGTAAAGGACGCTGTTTCTTCATCATCAGAAAGTAAATGATATTTTACATCTGTTAATGTATCATTCGTGTATGTTGAAGGTTTGGTTGAATATTTTACACCATCACCACTATTAGCCGTTGCACCATCAATAGAATATGAAGAAATTAATGTACCATCCGAGTTAGTTGTTTGAACGAACCCATTAGTAGTCAAATTTGGTATTTGTGACTTTACCGATGTTTCTGATTCTGTTTTTGTGTAAACATCATCTTTATCATAAACGTTTAAATTATCTTGTGAATCTGTTACATCATCAACATCAGATAAATTATTTGCTGCTATTAAATAATTATTATTATCTACCCCTTCTTCTTGAGCTCCCCTATATACTCTTACATCTTCTTCAATTAAAAAAGTAGCTAAACCAGTATCTAAATTAACACCATCAATATTACCATATATATTAGCACTCCAAAAACCTAAATAAGGAAGGTTAATCTTACCTAATAAAACATTAACGTTAGCTGTTACGGTTTCTTCTATTTGTATTATAGGGTAATCACAATTAAAACCAGAATTACTAAAAATAGCCGTTACACTTTCACAGTTACTATCACTAGTAAATTCAATTAAATAATATTCATATTGATCTATGTCAATAGATATTTTATTTATCGAGTTCTTTTTAATATCTATCATTCAAATAATGGGTTTTCGTTTAAATCTTTTCCTATATATGAGAAACTAAACCCATATAAAGCATCATCTTCATTACACTTACAATCGTATTCAGGATATGTGTTGTTGTCTTTTAAAAAGCTTCTTATCTTTTCTTCGTACGCTTGTGCTTTTGAGTCTGTAGCTCTTGAAATGTCACCTATTCGCTTTATATCTGCTCCTGTTGCGTTATCTCCGTTAATCTCTACTAATCCCTGTCTAGTTCCTTGTATGTTATGAGCTGTTAGATAATCACTATAAGCTACATACACTAAATAAGGAGTTATGTATTTATCTAAAAGATACGTTATTCTACTTTCTACAGAGCAGTTTACTTTTTGGCTTATAATAGTATCATATAAACCACACAAAAGAGCTTCTAAATGCATCTCTTGTGCGTATATAATAGATGGGTTAATATCTTTATCCTCTAACTTATCAGAGATTTTAACTCTATTCTTGAAGTCCTGTAGAGTTATTAGCAATGTCATAACTAAATCTTTTAATAGTTGGAGTTTTACCCTTTAATTCTGGAATAGCAGAGTTTTTAAATAGTTTCTTATAATGGTCTTCTAAAAGGCTTTGCTGTGTCTGTACGTTACCTTGCATATAAGTAACCGCTTCTGTAATCGCGTTAGTATCACCTAATTTACCAGCGGTTGCGATGTTTGCCAATATTCTTGGAACACCTGTTGCAATTGCTAGGTTATCAGTCACAAGGTTTTGAAGGCTTATAAATAAATCGTGATTAGTATTATTAGGAAAACTTTCTAATTCTGGGAATTGCTCTTTAGCTTTTGCCCAAGCCACCATAATACCGCCACCTTTAGAACTACCAGAAAAGTTATTAGACATTTCAGAATTAAAAACATCTCCTTTCATCTTGCCAGTTGAGGTAGGAATAAAACGACCCGTAGCAGTATCCTTTTTAAGCTTCATAACCTCCTCTGTAGGGTCTCCAACAACCTTCATTAGTACAGATAATAAAAAGTTATTATCAATATTATTAACATGAAAGTTCCCTATTTTAGAATCAACCTTAATCCAATTTTCAGCACTATAGTACTGTGGAACTGGGTAGAATCTCATTTGTGGACGTTGTACGTGAGAATACAACACCTGACCTTTATAAGATGCCCCGTATTGGGCTATCTGACCAGCTACAACGTCTTCTAAACCATTAAATATTTTATAATTTACCGTGTCTTCGTTATAGTCTGTAGACCATTTTTGACCCCAACTATTGTTATACTTAATCTCTGTTATCTTTCCTATCTCGTTATAAATACCTAATCTAGTATTTTCAAAAGGTAAATGGAAGTATTCGGTAGTTTCAAACTTTTGGTTATATTTAGCATTAGTATAAATACCCTCAAAATATGCCAAATCCATTGATAGAGACTGGTGTAGTTCTCCTAGTGTTTGACCGTCTGAGTTAATAATAACATCATTTAAAGAGGGGTCTTCAAAACCATCCCCTACAATAAACTTATTAATTACATCAATACACCTTTTTGTAATATGACTGTTCTGAATGTTATCTAATAATGAAGCTGGAAAAGCGTTGTTCTTTCCATAGTCTAAAATTCCTATAGCTTCGTTTTCGCGTGCTGTAGAATCTAAAGACTCGTTATTGCTCCCTGTGTTGTAAAACTTCATAACATAAAGATAAAAAAAAACACCCCATTAAATGAGGTGTTAAGTTTTTGTTTAATTAATTAACCTATCAATTACCTTTTCTCTAATAAACCTACCTTTTGGCTTTTTACCGTAAACAGCTTTGTAGAAGTCTTTTAGTTCTTCGTCTGTCATATCGTTAATATCATCTATTTGTATGTCGGTAGTGTCTTTTAAAACCTCTTTAGGTTCATCACGACTTTTAATATAATCGTTATAACTAATAAAATTAAGTAGACTACTTTTGTTTTTTAAAAACTCTTGAGGTGTTGGGAGTGTTTGTTTTTCTTTTAATTCTTCTTTTTCTCCAGTTATAATGGTTAGCCCGTAATCATCTGGAATAGTTTGTATTTTATAACCATCAAATTTAGCGTCTAATACTGTTTTCCAAACTTCACCACACCACGCTTTACCGTTGTTATTAGGTGTTATTTCTTTTATGTTATTTGGGTTCGTGTCATGTAGTAGTATTAAACCATTATCATTTAATCTCATTAAACAACTATATAAGTCTTCATGGCTTTGTGCATACGTGTGATCACCATCTATAAAAACACAATCATATCCACGAACACTATCGCATAGATATTCACTAGAGGTTTGTGTAAATATATTCTCACCTTCTACATTAGGGTCAACACCCACCTTACTTTCACACTCGATAGCATTAAAGTTTTTCATGTCATAAACCCCAATCTCTAAATAAGATTTAAATCCATGATGCTTAATTATTCCGTTTATAACCTCTGTTCTTTTCATAATCATTTATCTTGTATTATATTAAATTGATGTACACTGTATTTGTTTTGTTCTAAGTAAATTGTAAACAGCCTTTCTAATAAAAAAGGGTGCATTGTATAATTTTTGTACTGCGGCAAGTTTGGAGTAAAGTTAACTATATCTTCATTTAATAAAAGATAATCCATTACAGGACTTAAAAACGTCTTTACATAGTGTTTATATATGTTTGTATCTGCTACAAAATGATTTTGATAAACAATATGTTTAGGTTGTTTGTTAAAATCTATATCCCAACCAAAAACCTTTTTTAATTCTTCTAAAGCCTTTAACCCGTTTGGATGCCATCTGTCAAAATTCTTCCAATAATGATTTTTATAGTTTATTTTAAAAAACGTTACTATATCTTCTGTTCTTTCTTCTATTTTATCTAAACTAACACCTAATTTATTAGTGTATTTATGAGAAAACACGCCCACCCTATCAGATTGTTCTAAAGGTATTAAATCACAAATAACTTCATTTTCATAAAACGGGTTAGGGTCTATTATATTATAATAAAGTTTAACTCTATCATCTATAATACAATTATCTTTACTTTTATCATCGTAATATATTTGATGAATAATCATAAAACCCCCTTCTTTTGTAGATAGTACTTAATTATCCTTAGATTACCCTTACAGTTACAGGTACAAGTATTTAACTTACTACCAGTTTCTTCTTTAAAAGCTTTTAAAAGCAGTCTATAGGCGTTGCTTTTAGTTTTGTCTAGCCTACAATTTAAAGGGATAGATTTATATAACTCTAACATTGAGTAAATATACAAAATATAAATTAATTCTTTTTGTTGTTATTTATAAACTTTTAATTAACTTTGATTTTATAACGACGGTTTGTATATGCACCGTTTGAGGTACGAAAATGGGGTATATACGTTGTTGTGCGTATGTACCGGATTATTAAAAACTAAACTTAAATAGAATGAAAATACCGAAAAAATTTAAAGTCTTTGCTTCTACAATTAATGTAGGATTTGATAATGTGAGACTAAGTAACGAAGGAACGCTTGGGGATTGTAGTTTTACAGACAACCAGATAAATATCTGCTCTGAATATAAGGGTGAAAAAGTATCTGAATGTAGCACAGTAGATACGTTTTATCACGAGAAAGTGCATATTATTTTAGACGCAATGGGAGAACACGAACTATCTAAACAGGAGAAATTTGTAGAGGTATTTGCAAGGTTATTGAGGCAGTCTGATGAAAGTGCAGAATTTTAGCATTACACACAACGCTTGTGTAAATGCCGTGCAAGCG
>Ga0255049_10001140_pt1 | contig 15066 bp, 16 predicted proteins | sample JV7_2_3_MG_FD_183615 | JGI IMG/M metagenome (GOLD analysis project Ga0255049, IMG submission 183615) | Seawater microbial communities from Jervis Inlet, British Columbia, Canada - JV7_2_3 | ecosystem: Environmental > Aquatic > Marine > Inlet | place: Canada: British Columbia | collected 2016-10-06
CGTTCACCCACACCGTCGCCGACGCGGCGCTCGCCATGCAGGTCGTGTGTGGTCACGACCCGCACGACTCGACCTCGATCCCCGACCCACTTCCCGACTATTCGGAGTTGCTGGATCGCGGCGTCGAGGGTCTCAAGGTCGGCCGCATCACCGATCTGCCCGAGGGCGCCGACGCCGATGTAGCGGAGCGTGTCGAGCAGGCCTTCGAGGTCCTCGCCGCCAATGGCGCCACGATCGTCGACGTTGAGGTGCCGGCGTTCACCTACGGGCTCACGGCGTACTACATCATCGCTCCGGCCGAGGCGTCGTCGAACCTTGCCCGTTACGACGGCGTGCGCTACGGCCTCCGCGTCGATGCCCCCGACACGAACGCCATGTACAGCGCCACCCGCGCCGCCGGATTCGGTGACGAGGTCAAGCGCCGAATCCTGCTCGGTACGTATGCGCTGTCGGCGGGCTATTACGACGCCTACTACGGCAAGGCACTGCGGATTCGTCGCCTGATGGCTCAGGATTTCGCCAACGCATACCAGCAAGCTGACGTGCTGCTGACGCCGTCGTCGCCCAGCGTTGCATTCCCGTTCGGCTCGAAAACTGCCGACCCGTTTGCGATGTACCTATGCGACACGTACACGATCCCCTCCAACCTCACCGGCGAGCCGGGCATCAGCGTGCCGTTCGGAACCGGGCTGGACGGCCTGCCGGTCGGCGTCCAAGTGCTGGCGCCGGCGCTCGGTGAACCGCTGATGCTGCAGGTCGCCGCCGAGCTCGAGAGAGCGGCGGTCACGCTCGAGAAGCGAGGCGCGTCGTGAGCGAGACGAGCTGGACCCAAGGCGGCTACGAGATGGTGGTCGGACTCGAGGTGCACGTCGAGCTGGCCACCGAGACAAAGCTGTTCTCGGCGTCGCCGAACCGGTTCGGCGACGAGCCGAACACCAATATCGATCCGGTCACGCTCGGGCTGCCCGGCGCGTTGCCAGTGCTCAACAGGCGCGCCGTCGAGCTGGCGATGCGGATCGGGCTGGCGCTGAACTGCACGGTTCAGCCGTGTACGTTCGCCCGCAAGAACTACTTCTATCCCGACATGCCGACGTCGTACCAGATCAGCCAATACGAGGATCCGATCAACATCGACGGCTGGCTCGACCTTCCCGACGGCAGCCGCGTCGGCATCGAGCGGGCGCACATCGAACAGGATGCCGGCAAGTCGACCCATGTCGGCGGAGGCGAGGGCCGCGTACATGGCGCCGAGCATTCGCTGATCGACCTCAACCGGGCGGGCGTACCGTTGGTCGAGATCGTCAGTCGCCCCGACATTCGCTCGCCCGAACAGGCTCGCGCCTACGTCAACGAGTTGCGAGCGATCCTGCTGGCGATCGGTGCCTCCGACGCCAAGATGGAGGAGGGTTCGATGCGCGTCGACGCCAATGTCAGCGTGCGGCGACCCGGTACCGAGCTCGGCACGCGCTGCGAAATCAAGAACGTCAATTCGGTGCGGTCGGTCGGGCGGGCGATCGAGTACGAGGCGAAACGCCAGATCCTGATGCTCGACGCCGGCGAGTCGATCCGTCAGCAGACCCGCCACTGGGACGAGGGCGAGGGCCGCACCCACACCTTGCGCGACAAAGAAGACGCCGACGATTATCGGTACTTCCTCGAGCCCGACCTGGTGCCGCTCGTGCCGTCCGCCGAATGGATCGAAGAGATACGCGCCGGCCTGCCGATGCTGCCGGCTGCGCGCCGCACGCGCCTCGCCGAGCAAACCGGTCTAGCCACCGACAGCGAGGCGATCGGCTCGATCGTCGATCGTGGCCAGGACGACTATGCGTTCGCCGTCCAGGCTGCCGGGGGCGACCTCGGCAGGGCTGTGGTGCACCTCAAGGAAGCGTTCGCCGAGATGGGAGCCGAGCCCATTCTGAGGGCCGAAGACCTGGCTCGGCTCACCACGCTCGAGGTCGAAGGCAAGCTCACTGCGACGCAGGCCAAGACGGTGCTGGCCGAGTTGATCGCGCAAGGCGGGGGAGACGCCGCCTCGATCGCCGCCGACAAGGGCTTCGAGGCGATGGACACCTCTGAGCTCGAGGCGATGGTCGACGAGGCGATCGCAGCCCAGCCCGACGCCTGGGAGAAGTTTCGTGCCGGCGAGCGCAAGGCGATCGGCTCCCTGGTCGGTCACATCATGAAGGCCAGCCGCGGCCAAGCCGACGGCAAGCTGGTGACAGAGATCCTCAACGCCCGAAAGTAACGGACCCGCAATGACGCGAGCGTGCCGGGCACCGGTTCGTTAGTTCGTCAGTCGAGTAGGAGAAACTCGAAGCCGTTGCGGACGTAGCTTGATCGCAGCGCCTCGATGTCGGTCGGGCGACGCGCCAGACCCACGACTGATCCGCCCGATCCGGCCGAGTTGACCGCCGCTCCTTCGGCTCGCCCGATGTCGATCAGCATCTGTTGTGTGGAGTCGATCTCGATGATCGAGGCGCGGATGTCGAACGTACGGTCGATCGCCTCGCTGAGCAGTAGTTGGTCTCCGGCCTCGACTGCCCGGCGGGCGCCTGCGGCTTGCACGGCGAGATCGACCATCGCCCCCGTGACCTCGGGGTCACCGCCATCGAATCGGCGTCGCAGCGAGCGTTGAATCGTGCTGCTGGGCTCGGAACCGTACGGGTTCCAGGCGACGAACAGGGTCATCTCGGCGGGCACGGACAACTCGCGGAACCCAACGGGCTTGGACATCATCAAGAGTGGCTTGCCGACAGCCTGTACCAGGCGATCTTCTAGCCCGGCAGCGATGTCGAGCCGATCCCGCTCGACCGACAGCGCCAACTCGGCGAGATCGATCGGATCCCAACGGTGATTTGTCCAGGCTGCCAGTGCTCTCAACGTGGCGATCACGAGAGCGCTCGAACCGGCCAGCCCGGCCGAACGAGGAATCAAGGTCGACGCCGACAACGTCACCGCAGGCAGTTCGAACTGGGCGTCGGCGAACGCATCGGCTGTCGCCGTCAACAAGCGTTTCAGATCGGCACTCGAGGTCCGCACGGTGAACCGATCGGACTCGGTTACCGACGCCATCGCCGTGAGATCGTGGACCGGTATGGCGACGACGGCCCCGCCGTATCCGTCCGATGGGTTGCCGGCCAAGGCGACACGTGCGGCACACGTGCTCACGAGTGTTCGTCCGGTCGGCATCGGGGAATCATAAGCACGTACCGTGCGTTTATGGACTTCTCCATCCCCGCGAATATCCAGGAAACCCTCGACGGTCTCGACGCCTTCATCGAGTCGGAGATCATTCCGCTCCAGGAGAGTGACGACAACATGCGGTTCTTCGATCACCGCCGCGAGTGGGCGCGCACCGACTTCGAGAACGATGGTGTGCCGCGCCAGGAGTGGGAGGATCTGCTGCACGAGATGCGACGCCGTGCCGATCTCGCAGGGTGGTCGCGTTGGGCATTGCCTGCCGAGTACGGCGGTCACGACGCCGGCAATCTGGAGATGGCGATCATCCGAGAGCACCTGGCGCATCGAGGGCTCGGGCTCCACAACGACCTACAGAACGAGTCGTCGATCGTCGGCAACTTCCCGACCGTGTTGATGATGCGTGACTTCGGCACGCCCGAGCAGGTAGCCGAATGGATGCCCGGTTTTCTCGACGGGTCTCGCACGCTGGCGTTCGGGCTGACCGAGCCGAGCCACGGCAGCGACGCCACCTATCTCGAGACCACGGCGGTGCAAGACGGCGACGAGTGGGTGATCAACGGCATGAAGCGCTTCAACACCGGTGTTCATAACGCCACCCACGACATCATCTTCGCCCGCACCTCGGGTGATCCGGGCAGCCCACTCGGGATCAGTGCCTTCCTGGTGCCGTGCGACACTCCAGGATTCGAGGTCGACTTCTACTGGTGGACGCTCAACATGCCGAGCGATCACGCCGAGGTCAGCCTGACGGATGTGCGGATCGGTAGCGACGCCCTGTTCGGTCGGCTCGACCACGGGCTGGACCTGGCTCAGCACTTCGTGCACGAGAACCGCATCCGCCAGGCGGCATCGTCGCTGGGTGCCGCCCAGCACTGCATCGACGAGGCGGTGGCGTACGCCAACCAGCGGATCACGTGGGGCAAGAAGCTGTCGATCAACCAGGGCATCCAGTTTCCGCTCGTCGAACTCCACACCGAGGCGGCGATGCTGCGACAGCTGATCCGCGAAACGGCGTGGCGGCTCGATAAGCAGCATCACATGGAGGTCACCCACCAGGTGGCGATGTGCAACTACCGCGCCAACCGATTGGCCTGCGACGCCGCCGACCGGGCGATGCAGACATGTGGTGGCGTCGGCTACTCGCGCCACATGCCGTTCGAGCACATCTACCGGCATCACCGCCGCTACCGCATCACCGAGGGCGCCGAAGAGATCCAGATGCGCAAGGTCGGTCAACACCTGTTCGGCTTCGGCCGCAAATAGCGGCCGTTTGACCCCGGTCCGGCGACGTACCACACGACAGTCCCGCCCAACACCGACGCGGTGGATTCAGGCTCAGCGACAGTTCTCGCTCACCGTAATTGTGAGCGATGGAACTTGACCGGGCGACACAACGAGGTCCGTGAGTTCGTATTGTCCCGATGTCGGCGGTGCCTTGATTCCGATTGGCGCCACGGCACCGGGCTCGAGCGAGTTGTGGGCGATTGGTGGAACTGTGATCGGCACACCGTCGTCGATGTGGACAAGTCTTGGACCGGCCAGGTCGGTATCGATCTGGAAGTCGCCGGTCAGGTTGGAGGATCGCAGCACAGCCCAATAAGCGAACAACACCTCGTGGCCAGTCCGATTGACGAGGTCCACCGAGGTGACTGCATTCGGTGCCAGACAAACCGCATCGGGCCTCAACTCAGGGCCCGCGACCCGAGTGTCTGCGATGCGTTCGTTGACTGGCTGGATCACGCTGTTGTCGATCACGGCAAGTTGGTCAACGATGGCGTGCACGCTGCTGTGGTTCGAGTTGTCTAGACAGACCTGTCGATCGACACCGATCTGAGTGATCGTAACGTTGGGATCCACGGTTCCTGAGTCGAAGTTGCCGCTCGATATCTCGTTGTTCTCGGAGGCGGCGTCGGATGATCGAAGCACCACGAAGCCGGGGCCCGAAGCCTCGACCATTGTCACGTTTAGAATTGCGAAATCACCGGGCTCGCCGACGACCTGCACGCATAGTTCTTCGGCTGGAAGCAATTGATCTTGGCTTTCGCCTGTTGCAACTGCGAACACGGCGGCACCACCAAGCACCATCCCCACACTGAGAGCCGCGGCGACGATTGAGCGATTCTTCATGGTTGTGCCTTGTCAGGTTGAGTTTCGGGTGAGCGCGATGGCGTCCAGAGAATAGTGCTGTTGGCTCCACCGGGTGACGTCCGGTTGTCGCCGCCCTGGCCGGCACCTGACCGTCTTCGATCAGGGCCGGCGCTGTGTCTGTGCGGGATCGTTGGTTAGGCGGCGTCGGGTGATCTGAGTCGGGTGCCGTCGGGGCGGGTGAGGGCGATCTTGCCGTTGGTGGAGCGTTTGGCGGTGTAACGGTTGTTGTGTTTGAAGATGTTGTGTTTGTGGCACATGATCTTGGCGTTGGCGGGGTTGGTTGGTCCGCCTCTGGATCGGGGTTCGAGGTGGTCGATGTCGCAGATTTGTGCTCTCAGGTTGCAGCCGAGCCAGCCGCACACGGGGTCGGTGGCTTGGATCGCGTCTCGTAGTGCCCCGTTGAACAAGCGCCGTTTGCGGCCGGCGTGCACGACCACACCGTGACCGTCGACGACGATCAGCCGGATCCGTCCGAGGAATGCTGCAGCGACCATCTGGCGGGGATCGACCGGGTTGCCATTGGTGGTTTCGCAGCGCCGGCCGATCACCGATGATGGATCGATGTCGACTCCGGACTCGGTGTTCGTCTCGGTGTTCGTCTCGATGTCGGTGATTTCGGCCTGGGCGTATTGTTCGAACTGGTCGAGGTCGCACACCAAGTTGACGGTGGCGTCGATCGGTCGGCCGTCACTGGTGCCAACTTGGGCGGCTGTGAGGATCATCGCCACGAAGGCGTCGGCTCGGCGTTGGCTGGCGGTGCGGGGGAGCAGCGACGCGTTGGCTTGGTCGCTGTAGGTGTCTTGTGCCCACGTCCAGTCGCGGTCGAACTCGGCTTGGCAGAATGCTTCGAACACGGTTTGCATCGAGGTGCCCTGAATTACACCGTGGGAGGTTTCGAAACGGAACTCGGCTCCGTCGAAGTTGCAGCGGGCGTTGCGGAATTCATCGGCGAGGTCGTGTTGGCGGTGGGCGCCGTCGGTGTCGGCGAGTGCTTCCCAACGCCCGGTGACGACCCGAAAGTCGGCGAACTCGAGCGACTTGGCGGCTTCGAGCAAGATTTGTTCGGAGCCGGCGAGTTGATCGCCGACTCGCGGGTTGGCGGCGAGCCTGGCGAGTTCGCGGACCTGGGCGACACCGACCCGGCCGGCGATGAACTCGGTGGCGACGGTGGCCAGCTGACGTGTGAGGTCAGCGCAGCGGCGCCGAGCGGTCGCTTCACCGCGCGAGCAGTTGGTGGTGGCCATCAACCATGACGTCACCGTGCGGTGACCGTCGCCTAGGTAGTGGGCCGTGCGATCGGCGTGCTCGGTGGCACCGACGATCGCAGCCTCGATCCGGCGCTGTGCAACATCGAACTCGACCACTTTGGCGTCGAGGTCGCGACCCGCGAACTCAGCCCATTCGTCCGCCGAAACTGGCAGTTCGATAGTGACCCTGTCCATGACCAAATACTAACGAACAAACGTTCGATACACAACCTCTGACCAGGAAATAATCGTAGAATCGTCGGGTTTTGAACTTCTGTCGGGGGACGCAGTGGTCTCGGCTGGTAGCGGAAATCGGACGGCGAATCGTGATGTCCGATTTCCGCTCGTGTCGCCGGCTCCGATCAGGCATGATGGTGCATGTGATCGAACCGACCGACCTCGCTCTCGACCCTGATCGGTGCTATCGGGCCGCCCAGAGCCGTGACGCCCGTTTCGACGGCTGGTTCTACATCGCAGTGAGAACGACCGGCATCTATTGCAGGCCGAGCTGCCCGGCCGTGACCCCGAAGCGCACCAACGTCGAGTTCCATCGTTCGGCCGCCGCCGCCCAGCAGCTCGGATTCCGAGCCTGCAAGCGTTGCCGCCCCGACGCCGCTCCCGGCTCGCCGGAATGGGACGTGCGGGGCGACCTGGTCGGGCGGGCGATGCGACTGATCGCCGATGGGGTCGTCGATCGCGAAGGCGTGGCCGGACTGTCTGCTCAGCTCGGCTACAGCAGCCGCCATCTCAACCGGATGCTGAGCGACGAGCTCGGCGCCGGCCCGCTCGCTCTCGCCAGAGCACAGCGTGCCCAGACCGCACGGATCCTGATCGAGACGACGGATCTCTCGATGACCGAGATCGCATTCGCGGCCGGGTTCGGCAGCGTGCGGCAGTTCAATGACACGGTCCGCGAGGTATTCGCCACGGCGCCCAACGAACTCCGTCAACGAACGTCCGGCAAGGGTCGAGCGACAACCGACCCGGGTGCCGTGTCTGTTCGTCTGGCGGTACGAGGCCCGTTCGCAGGCCGCCAGTTGTTCGAGCACCTCGGCGCCAGGGCGATCCCGGGTGTCGAGGTGTGGGACGGCGAGACCTATCAGCGAGCGCTCGACCTCCCGAACGGCCACGGCACCGTGGTCGCCCGACCGGCGGACGACCATGTCCAAGCCACGTTCCGACTGACCGACTGGCGCGACCTCGCACCTGCGGTCGGTCGGATTAGGCGCCTGCTCGACCTCGACGCAGATCCAGTGGCGATCGACGATCAGCTCGGCGCCGATCCACAGCTCGGCCCGTTGATCGCGGCCACCCCCGGTCTGAGGGCCGCCGGCTCGGTCGACCCCAATGAAACCCTGGTGCGGGCGATCGTCGGCCAGCAAGTGTCGGTGGCCGGCGCTCGGACCGTGATCGGCCGCGTCACCGAGGCGATCGCTGACCGATTGACGATCGAGCATCCTGGACTGACCCACGTGTTCCCGTCGATGCAGCGGGTGGCAGTTGCCGACCCTGCCGTGTTCCCGATGCCGACGGCCCGCGCCGCAACGCTCAAGCGTGTCGGCGAGGCAGTTGTCAGTGGAGACCTCGTACTCGATACCGGCGTCGACCGGGCAGAGGTGATCGAACGGCTCGTCGCCCTCAAGGGCATCGGTCCATGGACCGCCCAGTACGTCGTGATGCGTGGGCTCGGCGACCCCGACGTGTTTCTCGATACGGACCTCGGCGTGCGTCACGCCCTGACCGCGCTCAACCTCAGCCCAGACGATGCGGACCGATGGCGACCATGGCGCACCTACGCCATGCACCACTTGTGGGCCACACTGTGAAGGAGACCAACATGAACACCACCCGCCAACCCTTGAACCGCACCACGATGCAATCGCCGATCGGACTGCTGACGCTCGTCGCCAACGATCAAGCGATCGTGGCGATCTGCTGGGACACCGAAACGCCCGACGCCCACAATCCCGTCGATGTCAAGCTCGGTGACGAGTTTGTCGATGTGGTCGCCGGCAGTGTTAAGAGCGCTGCACTCGACCTGGCCGCCGAGCAACTCGGTGAGTATTTCGACGGACAACGGATCGACTTCGACCTGCCGCTCGACCCCGACGGCACCGCCTTCCAGAAGCAGGCGTGGGATGCGCTCGTGAAGATCCCTTTCGGCGAAACGATCAGCTACGGCGAACAGGCCACGATGCTCGGCGACAAGAACAAGTCACGCGCCGTCGGTGCCGCCAACGGCAAGAACCCGATCCCGATCGTTGTGCCGTGCCACCGCGTTGTCGGCAGCAACGGCCATCTCACCGGCTTCGCAGGCGGCCTGAGCGTCAAGGCGTGGCTACTAGACCACGAGTTCCAGATCCGTGCCGCAAGTGTTACTCCAGGTGCCAGGCACCTGGAGTAACACTTGCGGCGGTCAGCGGTGCTTGGCTCGGGCGGCCTGCTCGCGGCTCATGCGGGCGGCGTCCTGCTTCTTCTTCTTGAGTTCCTGGCGCTTGGCCTTGATCGCGGCGCGCTCTTCGTCGCTGACGCGAGGGGCCTGCACGATCGGGCTGATCGGCCGGTCCTCGGCGGGCGGCAGCTTGAGCGTGTCATCGTTCTTGAGTAGGTCGCGGATGATCGCCGAAGCGGGCGCCTCACCGGCAACCGTCGACGCCAGCATCAGTTGGGTGACGCCGAGCCCGTGTGCTTCGATCAGATCCGGCGTGACCGCCCGTAGCTGGTCGGTGGTCGGCCGGTCGGCGTCGTCACCTAGCGCCTCGACGCAATCGGCCAGACAGGCGTCACTGAGCACCAACGCGACGCTCTCCATCGTCCCGTCGAGGCGGCCCTTGCCAAGCGAGGCACGGATTCCGGCGGCGTCGGCTTCGGCCCCGACGAGCTCGTCGATCGCCTCTCGGTGATCCTCGTCCAGGGCGCCGAGCACCGTGGTGAGGTCGTCGTCGGACAAATTGGTAAACGCCCGGTCGAGGAGACCGAGGTTCTGGAGGCGGGACTTCACCTGATTCACGTCGTCGGACGCTACCGCCCGCCCACCTGGGCTCCTCCGCGGCTGCTGTGCGGGGCGTGGGCGGGTGACGCCGCTCGGTCAGCTGATCTCGTCGACGATGCCGACTATCACCGAACGAACCGGTCCGGTGGAGATGCCGTAGATCTGGCGGGCTGACGTGCCTTCGTCGCAGATCAGCACCCGCTCGCCGACACCGGCGTTCACGACGTCGACGGCAATCAGATAGCCGTTGGGCGTGCCATCGGGATCGATCAGATCACACAGCAACAGACGTTGGCCGTCGTAGAAGGGATGGCTGACGGGCGAGACCACGGTGCCGGCAACCTGTGCGAGCTTCACGCTCCGCCCTCCGCCAAGGTGACGTGGTCGACCAAACCGACGATCGCGTGGTCGACCGGCACAAATCGCTCGGGCATCGCCTCCGCCGCTTCTCGGGATGCCACGAAGTACACCAACTCACCGGGACCTGCCATCGCCACTGCATCGGCGGCGACAACCGCGCCACCGGTGTCGTTGCGGTGCTTGTCGAGCGGCTGCACGATCAGGAACTTGACACCATCGAGGCCGGGACCGTGCGTGGTTGCGACGACCGTGCCGATCACGCGTCCGAGCTGCATCAGCCTGCCCCGGCGCCTCGCCGTAGCCGGCTATTGAATCTCAACTCGGCGTTGAGGTTGGCGCGCATATCTTCGTGGAGTTGCGGGATCACAGCCGAATTCAGTAACTGTCCAGTCGACTCGACCCGAGCGGTTGCACCTTCGACCGCAGCCTCGACATCGGCCACCGTGCCCCCGAAAAGGCAATACGCCTTGCCGCCGAGCTCGTCGGCCAGGCGCAGCGCCAGCAACGAAACCGAGGCGGTCTTCACGCCGGCATCGGCAGCGACGATCGCCGTGGCGGCGGTAGCTGTCTCGACGATGCCGACCGCGTCGCCGACCACGGTGCCGCTTGGGTCGGCGGTGGTTACCGCGGCGATCACGGAGGGATCCACGTCGGCGAGGAACATCGAATCGACGACGGTCTCGTCGCCGCCGTTCTCGAGTGCAATCTCGACGGCCGCGGTGTCGCCGCCGATCAGCACCAGATAGCGGCCGGGATGGATCGTGCCGGCGTACAGCGAGGCGACCGGTGACGACTTGGCGATCGCGTCTCCTGCGACGATCCCGGCAGCGATCGACCCGTATTCGAGCAGGCCGATCGCGGGGTCGAACCGACCGGCGAGCTGATTCGGCGACTCAGACAATCCGCAGCGCTCCTACGACGGTGACGCGGCGTATGCGCGAGAACGTCCGTGGACGGGTGAGACCTTCGCCGGTAGGGCTGGCAATCGAGAACGACGTGAAACCTTCGCCGCCCTGGCCGAGGCCGGCGAAGTTGGGACCATTGGCGACCAGAATCGAGCAGTTCATCGCCCGCGCCATGGTGGTGATCGTGTCGACATTGGTCGAGTGGATCGAGGCGGTGTGGCGGAAGCCGTGCTCGGAGCGCACGGCCAGGTCGATCGCGGCTGCGACGTCTGTGACCCGAACGACCGGCATCACCGGCATCATCTGCTCGGTCCAGACGAGGGAGTGGTCGGAAGGTACCTCGGCGATCAGCAGCCGAACATCACCATCGACCTCGACTCCGATCTCGCTCAGCAGGGCACCAGCGTTCTTGCCGATCCAGGCCGGATTGATGGCGCCCGCCTTGTTGGGGGCGCCGATCTCTTTGAAGATCACCCGCTCGAGCCGCTTCAGTTCGTGCTCTTTGAGCCGGTAGCCGCCGGCCTTCACCATCGATCGCACAAGGGCATCGGCGACGGTGTCGATGACGATCGTGGTCTTCTCGTCGACGCACACGATGTTGTTGTCGAACGACGCACCGCGCACGATGTCGCGGCCGGCCTGCTCGATGTCTGCGGACTGATCGACCACGGCGGGTGGGTTACCCGGCCCGGCGGTGATCGCCTTCTTGGGGGTGCGCAACGCCTCGCGCACCACGGCCGGCCCGCCGGTGACCAACAGCACCCGGATGTCGGGATGTGCCATCAGCTCGCGAGCCGAATCGAGCGTCGGGTTCGGAACCGCCGTGATCAGATCGGGTGGGCCTCCGGCGGCGACGATCGCACGGTTCAGGATCTGGATGTTCTCGACGGACACCAGCCGCGCTCCGGGATGCACGTTGAACGTGACGGCATTTCCGGCCGCGATCATGGCGATGCTGTTGTTGATGATCGTCGACGTCGGGTTGGTGGTCGGCGAGATCGATCCGATCACGCCATACGGCGCGTACTCAGTGACCATCATCCCGCCATCGCCAGTGACGGCCTGTGGCTCGAGGTCCTCTGGCCCCGGCGTCTTGGTGGTGACCATCAGATTCTTCTGAACCTTGTCCTCGGCGCGGCCGAGCCCGGTCTCAGCGTGTGCCATGTACGCCAGACGCTCGCCCTCGCGCAACATGGCGGCGCGCATCGCCTCCACGATCGCCCGCCGGGACTCGAGCCCCATCAGGCGATAGGCCTCGAACGCCCGCATCGCAGCACCGACGGCGGCGTCGAGGGTGGGGTAGATCCCATCGCCGATCAGTGCACGGTCGGCGCCGAGATCGTCGGTGGCGCGCAGCATGCTGGCAGCGCTGCCGGCGCCCTCGGTGGCCGAGACACGGGTGCGCACTCGGGCAATGATCGATTGGATCTCGGTCTCGTTCAGCAAGCGCGACTCACTTTGTGTAGACGGTCTCGCCGTCGATCTCCCACGTGTCGACGATCGCCATGATGACGGCGTCGCACGGTCGATTCTGTGTCACGGCTGTCTGGCGAGCCGAGCTGCCCGAGGCGTACATGACGACCTCGCCAACCCCCGCACCGACGGAGTCGACGGCGACGACGTAGCCGCCGCTCTCGGTGTTGTCGACTCCGAGTTGGCGCACGATCAGCATCGTGAGCCCGTTCATCAGCGGCTCTTTCTGAGTGGCGACGACCGTGCCGGTTACGCGACCCAACAGCATTGATTACTCACCTTCCTCGATCCGCCGACGGCCGTTGTGCGACCGATGTCGGTGGGCACGGGCTCAGCTCGACTCGCCTGCTGCTTCGGCTGCTCGGCCGAGCGGAAGCACGATGTCGATGTTGGTGTGCGGGCGAGCGATGATGTGACTGGAGATGACCTCTCCGACCTTCTCGGCCCCACGGACACCCGAGTCGACGGCTGCCTTGACGGCGGCGACGTCACCACGGACGATGGCGGTTACATAGCCGCCTCCGGTCGACTGGTACGACACCAGATCGACCTTGGCCGCCTTGACCATCGCATCGGCGGCCTCGACCATCGCTGCGAAACTCCTGCATTCGATCATGCCGAGTGCATCAGCCATTTCTGGCTCCCTTCATTGCTGTTGGTTGTTGTTGATCTTGTAACGGAAAGGTGTCTGACACCTTTCCGTTACGGCTAGTCGCGGCCGTCTAGGGCTTCGAGGGCGGCGACGGCGGCTTGCCATCCGACGTCGATGTCCTCTTCCTCGCCACCGAGGAACACGCGGCCCATCGCACCGGCGGCCCGGACTTCGAGGACATTGATATTGGCAGCCTTCTCTGCCTCGTTGGCAGCCAGTGGGGCGTAACCCGCAGGCTCACATTCGAGCACGTACAGGGTCTGGCCGGGAACGATCATCTGGCCGTGGCGCATGCGGTTGACCAGCTGGGCGTGGTGGTCGTCGATCCGGCGGATGATCTGGCTCGACAGGATCTTGGGCTTGATTCGATCCGACTCCTGGAGCCCGAGCGAATCGAGGATCGCCGCCCCCGCTGCCCTGGTTTCGGACTGATCGGGAGAGTGAATCTCGAGCAGACCGAAGTAGCGCTCGATGATCTGCATGCCCGGCTTGACATTGGTGGCCTTCAATGCGACATCGGTGAGCCGGTTGATCTCGATCCCAGGGGAGACCTCGACGTACAACGAGGCGTCCCCGGCGAGCGGGAGGAAGCCGGCAGCGACGGTCCCGAGGAATGCCGCGTACTGGGGTTGCAAGCTGTCGAGGAACGCCAGCGTTCGAATCTCAATATTTGTCGCCACCACGGTCTCCTTGATCTCCACTGACGATTTGTACGCCTGCCGACGCTCCGATGCGGGTTGCTCCCGCAGCGATCATGTCCTCGACATCGGACATGGTGCGCACGCCGCCCGATGCCTTGACGCCCATCTTGGGGCCGACTGTCTCGCGCATCAAAGCTACGTCGTAAACGGTGGCGCCACCGCCCCCGAAGCCGGTTGATGTCTTCACAAAGTCAGCCTTGGCCTGCTTGGCCAACGACGACGCGATCACCTTCTCTTCGTCGGTCAGCAGCGAGGTTTCGAGGATCACCTTCACGATCGCTCCCGACTCATGGGCTGAGTCGACCACCTTTTCGATATCGGTTGACACCGTGGCGTGATCGCCCGACTTCAGGGCCCCGACGTTGACGACCATGTCGACCTCGCGGGCTCCGTCGCGAATCGCCCGGCGGGCCTCGAGCGCCTTGATCTCCGGCGTGTTGGCGCCGAGAGGAAACCCGATCACCGTGCAGACCTTTACGCCGCTATCGCGCAGGTTGGTTGCGCACCGCTTGACCCAAGCGGGGTTCACGCACACCGAGGCGAACTCATACTGGGCGGCCTCGCGGCAGAGCTTGTCGATGTCGTCAGCCGTGGTCTCGGGCTTGAGTGCCGTGTGGTCGATGTACTTAGCCAGATCGACGGGCACGTGCGAGGCGTCACCGTGGAAGGTGACACGATCGGCCCCGTTGGTCACGACGTTACGGACGCCCTCCGCGGTATCGCAACGGTCGAGCTGGGTCGCGAGCGTTGCCAGCACTTCTTTGGTGATCAGGTCGATCAGCAGGTCGCGATCTAGTTGTTGATCGGTCATGCATCGGTCCTGACATACAGTTCTTCGATCTCGCTGATGAGGGCCACACGCCGCATGTGGCGGTCGCCGCCCCACGGAGTGTTCAAGAACTCCTGCACGATCTGCCAGGCTAGAGCAGACCCGGTGAGACCGGCGCCGAGTGTCAGCACGTTGGCTCGGTTGTGCTCGCGGCTGTTGCGGGCTGTCGACAGGTCATAACAGGCCGCTGCGCGCACATGCGGAATCTTGTTGGCAACCATCGCCGAACCGATCCCGGCGCCGTCGACCACGACCCCGGCGACACATTTGCCGGTGCCGACGCGGCGGGCGACGGCGTGCGCAAACACGGGATAGTCGCACGCCTCGGTGCTGTCGGTGCCGCAATCGTCGATCGACCATCCGGCTTCGATCAGCATCGTCTTGATCGCCTGCTTGAGTTCGAACCCGCCGTGATCGGATCCGATCGCGATGCACCTGTCCGGTTCGCCCGAAGCCTGTCGGGCCGCAGTCTGTGAAGTCTGTGCGGTCGGGGCGGATGCCGGCGAGGCGTCGTCGAGCAAGCCGTCGAGCACCCGCGCCACGAGGTTACGTACGTCA
>Ga0255049_10001143_pt1 | contig 15012 bp, 8 predicted proteins | sample JV7_2_3_MG_FD_183615 | JGI IMG/M metagenome (GOLD analysis project Ga0255049, IMG submission 183615) | Seawater microbial communities from Jervis Inlet, British Columbia, Canada - JV7_2_3 | ecosystem: Environmental > Aquatic > Marine > Inlet | place: Canada: British Columbia | collected 2016-10-06
CGTGTTCGTGGAAGTGGTTGGAGCTTCGGCTTCAGCCACCTCTGAGACCGTGGCGACTGCGTCGTTCGCTGGCTCCGCTACCGCTGCGGCTTCGGTAGTCTCGTCGGCCACCGGCACGATAGGTGCGGTGACCTACACCCGGACCGCATCCGGCGCAGCAACCATCGGCTCGGCGACCATCGCCCTTGCGTCGTTCGCTGGCTCCGCTACCGCTGCGGCCTCGGTAGTCTCGTCGGCTACCGGCACGATAGGTGCGGTGACCTACACCCGGACCGCATCCGGCGCAGCAACCATCGGTTCCTCGACCATCGCCGCCCTTGCCTATCAGGGAACCGCCACTTCTGACGCTAGCTTTACCTTGCCGACATCCACGGTATCGGTGATCTACGAGTTGCCGGCGACCTCCGCTGCTACGCTCGTCTCGACCGCTGTAGGGACAGTAGCTGGTGTCGAGACACCTACTGCATCTATGACATTCGACCGACCAACAGTGTCCTTTTCCATGGTCTTACCGAGGCCCGCCTCGGCCTTTGCTAGTGTGATTTCAACCGTAACAGGAGAGTTAGGTCAGTTTGGTACGGGGGCTGCAAGTCTTTCCTCGACCGGCTCAGTTGCCGTTACTGTAGATTATTCAAGGCCGGCATCATCGGCAGCGACCATAAGCGCATCGTCTTCCACGAGCATTAACGACCTGGCTCCTAGTGTCCTGGAAGCGGTTATTGCTCATGTAACAGCAACGGCTACGAGGATCCTGCCGTCTCAGTCAGTGTCAATCTCCGCAGCGATGGTGGTTTCTTCTGGTCGGCAACCAGTAGGACCGTCAGATCCGTTACAGAAATCAGTATCTGTTCATGGAATCTCGGCTACCACGAGTGAGTCGCAGATCCCCGTTTCTATTTCATGTATAGTGGTTGACACGGTATCAGTGACATTTGGCGCAACTGTTCCGGTATCAGGAACTGTGTCAACTACTGCATCGTCCACGGGTGGTGCGATAGATTTCGATGGAGACCTTGAAGCATCTTTTTCAAGTTCTGCCTCAGTGGCTCAAGGCAATGGAAGCCGTTTTTTCGCACAAGTAGTTATCGACGGGGTTGGTTCTTTGGGCACTGGCTTGACCGGCACCTTACCCGGCGGAGCGACCATCGACGGAATAGGGAGCATTTCGGCTCCGCTTTTAACTGAAGGAGAAGCTGTGACAGTAGTGCAAATCTGGAATGTTGCGTTAGTTGAACTAGGAGTTGGCACCATTGGGACTACCAGTGATGGTTCTTCCCAGGCGATTTTGTTGAACACTGTATGGGAAGGTGGTTTCCGCGCCCAGTTCCTAGCAGACCATGCATGGAATGGGGCAAAGAGAACGATTGACCTGGAAACTTTCAACGACTCTGCTGGCGATGCTATAGCCCCTTCTGGCCCGCGCTGGGCAAAGGCATATAACCTACCTGATGACTATTTGAGAGCCTTAACGATTAACGGTCTTCCGATGCAACCGAACGGTGGGATGGGCCAGAATCAGTGGGAGATCGAAGTCGTAAGTGACGGAGCAACCCCACCGACATTAAAGCGTTGCCTACTGTCGAACTCGGGCACGATTTCCTTAGAGTATGTGATGGACATTGGAGCTGACATTTATTTGTTATCTCCATTAGTTGCTCATGCAATGGGGCTAGCCCTTGCTGCTCATGTTGCGACAAACTTTGGTAAGCCTCCTACTGAGCAAGCATACATCGCTCAACGGGCAGCTGACGCATTGTTAGCGGCTAAAGGAGTGGACGGTCAAGAGAGTAGTCCTCGGATGTTCTCGTCCACTTCATTGCTTGATGTGAGGAGATAGACAATGGTTTGGATTCCACAAGAACGCTTTTCCTTCGGGGAACTCAGCCCTAGAATTTTAGGGATGGGCACCTCGGATCAAGTTCGTCAGGGTTGCAAGACCTTAAAGAACGGAGTTCTTACAAGGACTGGCGGTGTTCGTCGTCGTCCTGGGATCAAACACATTGATGCTGTCGAAGGTAATGTAAATGCGCACCTCGTTCCGTACTCTGCGGCAGATGGTGACTACCTGTTAGTCTTTGCGTATTCAGTCGGTCAGCAGTACGGGAAACTTTATGTCTATAAGGACGGAGAGAAGATTGATTGGGGTGGTTCTGGAACACATGGTCCCTACCCTGCGAGCGGAGATGACACAGGTGCTTACCATCCTCTAGGAAGCCCACCAGCTGGCGAGGTTGTCACCCATTTCCAACACAATAATCGTGTCTACATCTATTCTAGTTGGAAACCGCCCCTGTATTTTGAGAAGAAGTATGGCACCCCCGCTACCTACGAGTTTGGAATTGCGCCGATAGTTGGCGGATCTCCGCAAGTGAAGTCCTATAAACCCAAGGTGGGGATTTCGATGCCAGAGCAGCCAATCCCGAACCAGAATCCCAACCCTCCAGGGTTAAGACTTCTATGCAAGGTGGAATCTACAGAGGACTTGTTCAGACCAGAAGATGTTGGTTCTATTTGGCGGCTCGGCGGTGCTTCCAAGTTCCGAGACGAGGACGGAATCATCGAAGGTGAAACGCAGTTCAATGGTATTTCATGTTGGGTCCGAATGGAGACCTTCAATAGCCCGACTACATTTACTTGCACAAGAATCACTAACGGGATGGGGGAAGATTCTAACGACTGGACTGGACCGTACATTCCTGACACCACATGGGCTGGCTGTTCATGGTCAGGTGCAAGCCGTGGTGATTTTGGTACTTTAACGAACATCCCAATCACTCTGGACAACTCGTATGTTGGGAAAGTCTTAACAGTTCGCAGGGGAGCCTTCAACGCTGCCACTATAGACACCGCAGTTTTATGGATTCACTCGATTGATACTGTAGCGAACTCCGCTGTTTGCTACCTTGCAGGGTGGTCATTCGGCGACACTGTTTTCACTACTGGTACATACGATTTTGTTGTAACGAAGATTGCGACTCGTGAGAAGATCCCTGAAGTGGCTGTATTTCCCCGAGGGGACGCACCCGGTGCGAACATTGTTTCCGGAAACTTTGACATCTTTTCTTCCACCCCGGATTTCCTCCCTGATGGTCATGAAGCACTGTTTGATGGCACCGGCGGAACGCTAACATTAGGTGGGGCTGTCTTCGCTTCTGACGCGAGGGCGAGGTGTAATGCTCGTACAGATGCTTATGATTACGAATGCATTGAAGGTACTTCAAGATCTTACTATGGGCCAACCTTCAACTGGGGTTACGGATTCAGCGAAGCGACAGGGTTCCCCGCCGTTGGGGCTAGTCACCAGGGCCGCGTGTTCATGGCTGGTTTCAGTAATGATTATCAAAACCTTATCGCGAGTAGCCGGAGTGGTGAACCAGACGACTGGCAGCAAGGCCCGAACGACGACCAAGGATTATTGTTTAAGATCTCCAACAATGTTGGTAACAGAATCCGATGGATGGTTTCCCAGCAGGACTTGCTGATAGGTTCAGACTTCTCTGAATATAAGCTGTCAGGCCAGCCTTTAACATCTACAAACCTCTCGGTAGATCTCCAAAGCCACTACGGAAGTAACAATTCCCAGGCCATCCACATGGGTTCTTCAATCGGGTTTGTACCACGAGGCGGCCAAGGAATCCGAGAGATGGCTTACACTGAATCTTCTGATAGATACCAGAGTGCTGACCTGACTGATTTAGCGGACCATCTCTGGTCGCCGACAAAACGAGCGCAGAAGTTGGCATTCACCCATAGTCCGGATCCATTTCTCTTCTGCATGGGCAACGGTGGTCAACTCGACATCATGACCTATAACCGGCAAAACAGTGTATTAGGGTGGAGTCCGACGAACTACGACACAGCGACCACCTCTAGAGTTTGGGACATGGCTGTCGTGACATCTCTTTCAGGGACTCGGGACGACTCTGTATACATGGTGATGTCGAGAGTTATTGATGGTTCTCAACAGTATTCCCTGGAGTCTTTTACAGAAACAGCGGTGTTGGATTCGCAGAAGACCGTAACTGGTTCGGGAACAACCATCACAGGCTTGACTCACTTGGTCGGAGAGACCGTACAGGTACTAGTAGAGACCCTGTACTACCTTGGTGAGTTTGTTGTTTCCTCAGAAGGTACTGTTGATATCAGTTCCGCAGCGTCTGGGTTTACTTTAGCTGAAGTTGGTTTGCCATTCACATTCACGATGGCACCAGCTGTCGTAGACATTGATGGTCGCTCCGGATCGACTCATGGTCATAAGAGAAGTTATGATCGAGCGATGCTTTACTTGAACAACACTCGTGGGGTTGTAGTCGATAAGTATTCCTTGCAGTCAATGCCTTGGATTAGCGGCCCAGCTCCTTCTGCAATAAATGGTTGGCAAGATGTGCCAGTGCTTGGGCTATACGGAACGAATCCAACACTTAGCATTACCCACAACAACCCGTACACGATTGAGATGCAAAGTATCACAATCGAAGTTAGTTACTCGGACTAGGAGACAGACATGAACCCATTCACGATGATGTTTCTCAGCACTATGGTTAGTGGTGGGTCAAAACTGATGGCCGGCCAAGCGGAATCAGATGCGTACAATGAACAGGCACGAGAGGCGAGGCGACTCGGGGCAGAAAAGTCTCGTGTTGCAGGACTTGAAGGTCGAAGAGTTGTCGGGTCTCAAAAAGCCGGTTTCGGAGCAGCGGGAGTGGAACTGGAAGGTTCTCCGATGCTGGTAATGATGGAATCAATTGGGGAAACGATGCGAGAACAAGAATCAATAATAGCCGGTGCAAAATCGGAAGAAAAGACTCTTCGCAAGAAGGCGAAGCAGTCCCGAATGGCTGGTTACATGGGCGCAGCGGAATCGTTGTTCACGCTAGGCGCGAATTCGTAATAGATATGCTCAAGGACTAGGAGACAGATGGCGATCAAGATACCTCGTTCCAGGATCAGTACCGCAGGTACGGCTCGAAGAACCCTTATGCCTGGATCAGAGGCTGGACTGGTCTACAAGAGTTTCGGCCAGTTAGCGGACTCGGTTACTCGTATCTCCGCTGGCCTTCTTGGCGAGCAGATGAAGGAAGACCAAGGAGTTTGGGAAACCAAAGCCAAGGCGAACTTCGAGAACGCTGAGATGCTCAGGGATCAGGCATTGCTGGAACTGAGGAATGAAGAGAACCTGAACCCGATGGATCAACCCGTTGCTTTATTTGAGATAATGCACGACTTCGCTGACGATATTGAGGCTGGCGAGAAAGCGGCCCTAGAGGGTCTCCACCCCCGCTCCCAGAGGATCCTGTCTAAGTCTTCGGCCACCCGCCTGGAAGCCCTTAGAGGCACTCCTGGCCCCCTTCTCAAGGCAATGGCTGACAGCGTGGACAAGTCCCGGCTGGATCTCATTAATAGCCGTGCCCTGAATAACTATGGTGATTCCACAGACCCTGGTTCTCAAGCTGCTACCGACCTGTTCTATGCTGCCGGTCTTCTCGACCGAGGGCTTATCAATGCTGGCGAGTTATCGGCAGTCCAGACCACTGCGCTAAATGGAATGCGCTCGTCGTATTTCTCTCGTGGTGCCGAGGGGCGTATGGATTATTTCCTTGGAGCCTTCGCCGAGGCTGGTTCAGGTGGTGTCGCGAATCTTCCAAGGAACATCGTCGATAGGATTCGTGGAGATGTTTTACAAAACCGTGAAGGATATATCGGGTCTACTGCCACACAGATGTCTCAGTCGGAAGATGGATCTTTCACCGCCTCCCCGCCTCCTATGATCGGCTTCCAGTACAATTCTCCTGATAGGGATGACCTTAAAAGAGGAATAGCAGTAATCGACGCACTGGCTAGAGCAGGATTCAGAAAAGATGCGGAGACTCTCCTTGCTTCGGTAGAGATGGGGGGGCGCGCTCAAGAGCGGACCAACAGAGCTGGCCGTGATTCGGTTAGAATAGCAAATGCGAATGGTCCTAGCGGGAATCTTGATGCTGTTCTGGGTGAGACCAGTTCCAGGCCGGTAGACCTCGACAAGTCTTTATCCGCTCTGCCTCAAGAACTCCTCAATTTTAACTCCGAAGCCCTCATAAAGATTTCAAATAAATACGGTGCTTTGCTGCCTTCACTTGCTGAGGCACTTAACAACAGAATGGACGAGGGCGACCCAGATGCTTGGCAAACTGCGTCAGATCTTATGGGGGAGCTTGGATTCATTCCGGTGAAAGCACTCCCTGATGGGTTTAAGTTTTCTCCAAAGCGAATCAGTGAGATCGTCAACTACGGCAATGCCAGAGGAAACCAACCTCCTGTCCAAGCGATGGTCAACGCTGTCGCCCCCGATGGCCGGGGCACTGGTCAAGGGGCAGGAGGCGGGAGAACCGCAGCCGCTGACCAAGCTGATCTCATAGAGTTAATTTCAAAGATCGTGAATGGTAATCCAGCAATAGGACCAATGTCTCAAGCTGGCAAGGACAAGATCACGAATCTTGTAGTGAACGACTACTACTGGAATAACTTGCAAACGATCCAAGCTAACCCTAAGAACAGCACTCGCAGTGACGCTGAGAAGATTGGGTTAGCAATCAACCAATCAGTGGGTCAAGTCCTGAACGCTTATCCACCTATCAAGAGGAACGGTCAGTCGTTCTTCCATCAGATCAGTCTTCCAGAAGAACAAAGAACGGACAACTCTGGAAATCCTGCTGACTCGGAAGCCTGGATCTATGATGAGTTGTTCAAAGTCCTGTCGGGGGGTTCCACGACCTTTCTTGATGACATAACCGAGGAGGAGTTCTTCAGCGATATCGCACCGTACTTGCATATCCAGCCATTATCTACAGTAACGATGGGTGGTAAATCTTCCACATACACCGTCTCGTTTTTTCCGAAGGATGGCGAGTATGTTGATTCTCGGTGGGGACTAATCAAGAACACGCAGAACACTCAGTTCATTTTCGAGCCACAGTACAAAGACTCTTTCCGAGCGGCGGTGGGGCCGACCCCGCTAGGCCAGGATCCGCTCACCTTCGATACTCGGGAAGAGATCTCAGACGCGTATATCGACTCCTTGGTTCCTCTTGGCGACGGTTACTTCAAGCAGGGAACCCTTGGTGGATTGATTGGTAGACAAAGTAGTGCGGCTGCTGAGAATGTTGAACTAGTTTCTTCAACGATGTGGCATGGGACTAAAACTTGGTTTAGCTATCTCTCCGGAATGACGCAGCGGTCGTTGATTGGTAACGAGCCGTTTGACGAGGCTAACAAGATAGAACTAGAACAAGCGACGCGGAAGTTTGGGCAGTGGAGGACAGGCTGGGAGGAGGAGTTTAAAACTAATAACGAACTAGCAGGGCAAGTTCTGCTGAGTTCAGGGAAAGTGCCACCAGCCTTGCTTAGAAATCCAGAGCTGGTTCCAGAGTTCAAAGATATCCTCGACCATAATGCTCGGGTATTAGACCCGTCATCGGGCGCGTCCGACACGATAACAGTGGACGGTGAAGAGATTAAGTTGCAGCCTTGGGCACTAAAAGCCAGGTCGAAGTTTGCCGCATTTTGGCGGGGCCAAGGATCTGGTGATATTGCCCTCCACTCTCCTGAATACCAACAATATGTTTATGAGATGTCTCTCCACCAGCTCCACGATAGATTGGCCCAGAGATTTGCCGACGATCCAGAAGAGTTTATGAAGCAGTACCCTACCGAGATTCCTGCCGGCGCAGCCTCTAGGCTCACCCCTGACGCAATGAGGGCGTTAGTGGCTTCGACCCCCACCATACAGGTTTCTCAGTTTCGTGCGGACCATCCAACCAAACCCGGTAGTTGGATTCAGGTGCCAGGAGACCCACAACATGGTCCAAGCGAGTTCCCCCTCAAGCCATTAGATTACAATCCCATCGACACTATTCTCGATCTTGGTCCTGGTGCCCGTGCGTTTGATTTTCCAATCGGCGACCCTCGTGTTGTAGAGAAGAATGTTGAGATATGGGTCAATGAGAATAGCGATATCGGGTCACTGATGCCTGACCCAGGTGGTTATGTTCCAACAGGGTGGACTACCGATGTCGGGCTTGTACAGGAAGTGGTTTCTGAGAATCCAAAGGAGTTCACGAACAGGGTGGCCTCTGCCTTGTATGGAAACATCGGCGGCGAGGCAGGTGCAGAGGCGATCTTCGGGCAGTTCGGCTTCATTCCTGGTGCAGCGGATATGACCAACAAGAAACCTGGATGGATCTGGAAATACTACACCGAAGCGAGCCGGAAGTATGACATTGAATGGGGCACTCATCCAAATGAGGAACTAGCAAAGATGAAGATCACTATTGCCAGCCTCGTTCCAGGCGATGGTGCTTCTATTATGGCTTTAACGAACAGGCAGTTCTTCGATGTCTTGGAGGCTGGGTACAAGATCCACATCGTTGACGAAGAGCGCAGGATACTAATGGCTGTTGGTCAAACTCTCGTGGAAGAGTTGCCGGCTATTATGCTAGAGGAGTCTGATGATAGGTCTGAGTGGTCGTATTACCGCTTCAGAGAATCAGCAGAAAGAGGCGACATGGGTGGTGCGCGAGTGGCTTTGTCTAAAAAGATAAAGAGTCACCGAGCAACCGTACTCGAACTGGTAGCGGCTAATGAGAAGATTCGCAAGTCTGGAAAAGGCGGGGATCCGGATATATATACTGATGATATCAAGGATCTTACCGATGGAATCAAGAGACTAGAAGCTGCGGCGGCTATGCTTAAGGACTACAAGGGCAAGTCTACGAGACCTTGGCGAAGCGGGGGAAGATAATGAAGTCCCAACTACAACTACTCCAAGAAGCAATGGCAGATAAGACCATTCAGCAGCAGAGGTTGATGTTTGCTCAGGGATTCCATTCCCCGAAGACTGCCCTTGCCAAGAATACTGGTTTCACAGATCAGGTTGGTGCTTTCTTTCGCCAGACAAACACCGTCTACAACCTTGCGATTGCTATGAACGAGCCGATCTTCCCGCCGGAGCGTGGTTACAACCCAGCTGAAGATCCTGATGTCATGGCTAATCCGTGGATCAGAGAGAAATACCCAGAAGCCTTTACCAGTTTAATGAAAGCGGAGAGTCGAGTAGAGGCGAACTATCTCGTCAATAAGATCAGAGAAGAGAACCGAGACCGGGAAGTCATCCAGGAAGGCGGGTTGGTTTCCAATATCTTCGCTGGCTTAGGAGCTGGCGTGGTGGACCCAGTGAACTGGATCGCCTTCAGCGGTGCGACCAGGGCCGCCAAAGCCCTGAATGTCGCGGCTAGGCCAATGACGATTGCTGGGATAGGTGCCGCAGAGAATGTCCTTGGCCTGACGGTGGCCGAGCCGTTCTTGAGGATAGCCCAAGAAACTAGAACCGATGAAGAGTTCCAGAGAGACTTGGTTGGCGGCGCGATCTTCGGAGCGATCATTGGAGGTATGAGCGGAGGCATCAGTTCGACTCGAACTGCTGCGAGCCGAGCATTGCTAGGTGCGGACACCGTGGAGGATGCTCTCGACCCTGCATCGTATTCAGCATGGCTCCAGAGGAATCCAGTTGAGCAACAAAGACTAGACGAACTGCTCGAGGGTGACGAAGGTTTTGCTATCTTTGGTCAGGACCGAGCGGAAGTTGCAGGGATCCTCCTTAAGGCTACCTCGGAGATCAACCCAGGTCTTGCCAAGGTGCTTGGTATATCTCAAGGGATCTTGGGCAAACTGTTGGCGAAGTTGCTCTTTCTGAATCCGGAGATGAACCTTGCTCGTTCGGAGTCTCAGTTTGCAAGGGGTGCCCTAGACATAATGTTGAAGCCAGCCATCGTTCGTACCGACACTTTGAATCGTCAGAGTGTAGAAGCGGTAATGGGTATTGCTGAGATTGCCGGCTTGCGGATTCGCCATGACATGAATCTGGTATTTGCAGAGTACAGATCCGCTGGTGGCCGCCTGAGTAATGCAGAAGTAATGGTGCTTGGTGCTAAGGCAGCGGTGCGCGGTGATATCGTTGACCCGGCAAACGCTTCTCACGAACTTTCGGTATCGCCAACCACTGGTGAACTGGAATTGGTAAACCCCTTCGAGTCTATTATCGGAGACAGTCAGGCCATTAAGGCTGTAGAGGAAGTTGCAAAGATAAACCGCAAGTTCTTTGACACACTCAGGAAGACAGGCGAATCGGCAGGGGCGTTTACCGGCGAGGATTTCATAAACTCTATTGAGTTAGAGAACTACCTGACACGGGTGTACAAAAAAGAAAAGATCATGGTGTACCTCCCGCAGTTCAAGAAGAGCATCTTCCTTGCCCTTGAAGACAAGAAGGCTAGAGAGCTGCCGGAGATGGAGGTTGAGCGTCAGAAGTTGGTGGACGAGCATGAGGCTCTTTCTGCCCCTGACCCAGTGGCCCCTCCAACCACCACCCCCGCTGCCCCTTCGAGAACGGTAGTCCCAGGAAGGGAACTCACAGACGCTGAGAAAAGTCGGTTGCGAGAGATCAATACAGAGCTGAGTGCGATCTCAGAAAAGGGAGGGCTAACCGCTACAGAGGCTGATAAGTTTGAACAGCTCGGCAGGGAAGCCGACGAGATACGATTCCAGGCCGGTTCCACTGCTGATATTTCCAGGGTCGGCACAGCGGGAGAGACAAGGAGTACCCTGTCTCCCGGTGTTGTCGTTGCCATAAATAGGGATTTATATAGCAACAGAGGTGTGTTTACTGCGGTTCGCTCCGCTACTAGGGGAACTTACCATGACGCTGAGACAGCAATCGACTCCACGCTCAGAGGGAACAACCCTGACGCTTCCGCACAAGAGCTACACGAATCGTTTGCCGGAACACGGGAGGCTCTCCGCGAGCAGTACGGAGATACGATTACTCTGTATCGGGCAGAGGGCGCACAGCGCGACAAGCCAACCAAGAACTGGGCAACCACCAGGGAATTTGCAGAGCAATTTGGGGACGATGTTGTCGAGACAACCATACCCGTGGATAGTATTGTTGCTGCGTACGCATTACCCAACGGCAAGTACCACGAGTTAGTCGTAGCCAAAAGTGAATTTATTCCCACCACCCCCGATCCAGCCCCTGCCCCCACTCCCCGCTCCCCCGAGGATCTTGCAGAGATAGTGTGGGATCGTGCCCGACTAGAACGAGAGATCGCCGAGTACGACGAGTGGATTGCAAAACTTGGCGACGAGGAGCGGTGGGAAGAGATCGCCAACCAAGTGTATGAGAACATCACCAACGACACTGGCACCGGACCTCTTGGAGGTGGAGCCGGCAATAGCCTGAAGCAACGAGTCCTGACGGTAGAGGATCGGTTCATTGCTCCTTGGCTTGAAGACGATGTTATGAATATCCAGGCGAATCAAATCCGAAACCTGCTCCCTAAGTTGATCCTTTCTGGTGAAATGGATTCAGCAATGGACGGGTTCCAGGTCTCGGCGAATCTTAAAAATCGACTGACTACCGTAACAGCCAAGCTCGACACCTTATCAGAGGATCCAACAAGCCTTACCCCGGCTGCTTTGGAATCTATCCACCTTGAACTAGAGCAAGTCCTCGACGACGCGGCTCACCTGAATCTGTCATCGCACATGAGGCTGCACATTGATGTGAAGCAACTTGGGTTCTCCTCGATGGAGAAGGCGCAGACTCACCTGAACTCCTTGGTAGTTAATCTGAAGAACTTCAGAGCGGATCTCCATGCCAAGAGAAAGGTTGTTCGAGGTATTGATTCACAGATCGCACTGTTGAGGTCAGAGATTGAGGGGCTAGATGCTAATGGAAGGCCAGTGTCTACCGCGATGCAGAAGTCTCTTGACGACCTAGTTGTGGAAAGAACCAAAAAGAACAAGGAACTTTTAGAGGTGACTGCGGAGTTTGACCAGACTCGATCTGGAATAAACACAATGGCTGGCAAGTTAATCTTCACTGAAAAAAGTTATGGCTGGAAGTTAGGGAGCAGCGCAGCTGACCGCTCAGATGCTCTCAAGTTCGGCAGGAACTTTATCGACGATCTCGGAGCGGTCACTGATCTCCAGAAACTTCAACGACTGATGGAGATGCGGGCAATGGTAATCCAAAGGTCGTCGAGTTCTCGAAGGTCTGCATTTGACATCAACTCAGACGCAGAACAGGTCAAGGCCAGGATCGAGGAAGACTATCGTGGTCTTCATATTGGTGTACAGCAGAATGCAAGAATGACTATGAAGAAGAAGAAGCGGGAGGAAGAGAAACTACTAAAGAGAAAGAGTAGAGACCTTCGAGATATGGGATTGATCTTCGATAGATTCCACCGCACTGACGGTACAGGAAACGAGAGCTTGGGTAGAGCTGGAGCTGCGATTCGTGAAGCCAACTATGTTCGCCTTGGTGGTGGATTCCTCTTGTCGAGTATCCCAGACCTCGCAATGGGGATCGGACAAGTAGGTCTGCCATCGTACTTCCGTGCCCTCGCTCGGTACATGAATCCATTCTTCAGAAACAAAAGACTATCAGAAGATATGGCCGACTGGGTTTACGCGAGTGAGGCCACCCTCGGTGGTGACCGAAACAGGAGGATAGCCGGCCTCGATGAGGAAGATCCCAAAAGGAATCACTTCATTGAAAGAGGGTTACACGCTACGAGCAAAGGTTTCAATAACCTGTTAATGCTAAACAAGTGGAACGGAATGATGAAGAGCATCAATAGCGTGGCGATCCAGAACAAGATTATCAAGATAGGAAACAAGCTTCGATCAGGGAAGCGACTGAGCCGGTCAGACAAAGCCTTCATGGGTGGTCTCGGCTTAACCGAAGATCGACTTCAGAGGATTGCAATCCTCCAGGAAAAGTTTGGTGACACTGAATCCACGATACTTGGCGGGAAGTTTTATTTATCTCGGACCAGGAAGTGGGGTGCCGCTGGAGATATCGACGCGAGAACTGCCCTTGAGGATCGGTTGGCGTTTGAAAGAGCCACCTTCCAGCGTGTTCAGCAAACGATCATCACTCCAGGTGCTGGAAGTCTTCCGAACTGGATGACCTCAACGGAATTTGGAAGGATTATCGGGCAGTTCGGATCGTTCACAATGTCTGCTACATCTCAGCTGCTCATTCCCATGCTCCAGAAGGGGGCGATGATGGGGGACATGAATCAAGCATTGATGTTTGTTGGTGCCTCCACCCTTGGAGCTGTTGGATACTGGGCGCGCCGGAGTCTCGATGGTAAAGATCCATTTGAAGACGAGGTGAAGAAAGACCGGAGAGGCCGAGTGATTGCGCGAGTACCTTGGTGGAAGAAGAGCATACTAGAGGGGATTGACCGAGGGGGTACGCTCGGTTGGGTGTCACAGGGAAATGCTTACCTGGAGCGCATGACCGGGGTGGGCGCGTCCACCCTACTCGGAGCAGGGCAACTGTCGAGGATGAAGTCAAGATCGAAAGTGGATATGCTGGCCGGCCCGACTGCTGGTCTCCTCAATGACTTTGGAACGGTGCTTGGCGCACTCGCTGAAAAAGGATTTGAAGGTAAGGACTTGAGTGAAGGGGCTTACAACGCTGGCCGCCGGATGGTTTGGTGGCAGAACCTCATCCAGACTCGACTAGCGTTGGATGTTGCTCCTAGTATTTATGACGCACAGCGAGGTGGGTATGGGTCTCCGACCTATTTCGACAAGTTCATCCCAATCCAGCAACGGTTAAGAAATACCCTGCAAGAGGAATAGCACATGGAAAACCTTGATTTTGGAACTGGCCTCGGAGGCATAGCCCTCACAATATTGATTCTTCGTGAGGTTTTTTCTTTCATTAAATCAACCAAAGGCCCGAACGGATCGGTCGCGTATGAGACAAACAAAACTATTGGTATGCTGGAGACAGAGATCCGTAAGATGTCTCACGCTATCAATAACTTGAATCAGTTGTTGACCATGCAGACGCATTTGTTGAAAGAATCTAGAGCTGAAAACCAGGCACTCCTGGCCGAAGTTCGTAAACTAAGAGAGGAGACTCGGCGATGAAGTGGAGTCTATTAGTTCTGATAATGTTGTTGTTGTTTGTTGGGTGCGGTGCCCTCGAGGATCTGTCCAACACCTTGTTCTATCGTGACCCACCAGCGACCAGCAGTAACGCTGAGACAGCCGTGGAGATTGCCCGACCACTGATACCCTCGCCGTGGCGGGAGGCAGCAGTGGCTGTCACAGCGGCCCTGGCGACATGGTGGACAGCGAAGAAGAAACTCTCTATCGACAAGGCCAAGTAATAAGGTATAACCTATGACGACCAAGCCGACTCCTCTACCTCGTCGAATCGTGGCAGTGACCTGGAAAGACATCACTTCACAAGCTGACTGGGTAGGGGAGTTGGAACAGGTGCTTGAGGAATGCAATCCGATTCTCTGCGTAACAGTGGGTTGGATCTTGAAGGAAGACGAAGAGGTCTTGGTGCTAGCCGACTCGGCAACTAAAGACCGCACCTTTGGAGGGGTGACTGCGATTCCTAAATCAGTGGTAGTGGAAATCATAGATCTCAGGAGGGAGAGTGCCCACGATTTCCTGAAGAAATCTACCCTGAAGGAATGTGTTAGGAAGAGAAAGAAGAAATGAAGAACTTCTTTGGATCGTTCCTGGATCGAACGATAGAACTTCTAAGCCTCTCTATTATCTGCGGTTTGCTTTGGTTGATAGTTGACTGGCTGTTCTTTTAGGAAGGAACCTAGCCATAAAACTTACAGACATGGACTACAAGCAGTTGATTCTAATGCGGGAAACTGGGCGGATGTTGTTTCATCTGTGCGAGAAAAACCTTGCGTACCACTCGAAAGAGAAGCGTTTCTATATTCGGCTCTGTTCAGATGACGGCACCAGAGAGAGGTGGGTAGTCGCGACGGCAAGAGGTCGTGCCCAAGCAATCAATAGCCTGTTAGGTGAGAAGCGAAGTTGGATCATCGCCAACCACTCGCAAAAGATTTACAACCTAGCGATTGTGTACAAGAAGAAGTTCCTTTGGTCGATAGCGGCAGCCGCTGCGATTGTTAGATAGGGGGGGAA
>Ga0255049_10001146_pt1 | contig 14940 bp, 9 predicted proteins | sample JV7_2_3_MG_FD_183615 | JGI IMG/M metagenome (GOLD analysis project Ga0255049, IMG submission 183615) | Seawater microbial communities from Jervis Inlet, British Columbia, Canada - JV7_2_3 | ecosystem: Environmental > Aquatic > Marine > Inlet | place: Canada: British Columbia | collected 2016-10-06
GACCGGCTTGCCCGCAGGTACTCGTCAACCCGCACCATGGCTCGGCGCATCATATCGCCCGCCGATCCTTGGACAAGGTAATTCAGTGCCACGTAAGGCGCGCTCGGCGGCACGCGCACGATCCGGCCGTACGGATTCAGGATCGCTCCCTCGCGCCGGGCCGTCTCGGAGAGATTGTCGATCATGGTTCGCAACGCGGGTCTCGCGTTGAAGATCCTCGCGAGCAGATCGTTCGCCTCGCCGAGGGACAGGTCTAACATCGATGCAAGAGATTTAGCACCCATTCCATATAAAGTTCCGAAATTGACTGTTTTCGCTTGGTCCCTAGAAATCCCACAGAGATCAGCCGTAAACTGATGATAATCGGTATCAGGGTCCACTTGATACGCTTTGAGAACCACCGGATCACACGAGAAATACGCGGCCAAACGGTACTCGATCTGCGAATAGTCAATGGATACCAGAACACGGTCCGCGTCCGAAATGAAAAGCCGTCGTATCTGCCGGGCAAGCGCTTCATCCTTGGCCTTCTCCCCGAAAAAGTCCTCGAACTTCTTCAGATCCTGCGAGCCCTTTTTAGTCGCGACGTTCTGAAGATTCGGGTTCGAAGACGACAGACGCCCGGTCAGGGTACCATGCTGGTTGAAGGATCCGTGGATCCGCCCCGCATGATCGGCGCCCTTCAGGTACGCCTTGATATACGTGTTCACGAGCCGCGTGCGCGTGTCGATCTCCCGGTAAAGCCGAATGAATTCGAACGCGGCCTTCCGCTTCTGGCCCCGGAAGAGCTTCAAATACTCAAGCAATGCGGCCGAATTCCAGCACGGACGCCCGGTGGACTTGGCCCGGTTATATGTGTAGTGATCTTTCTTCTGTTTTCCCCGGAATTCACCGGGCGAAAGGCTCGGGTATTTCTGAGTGTGCTTCCTCTCCGGCTTCATCCAGAAATAAACTTCCCCACCAACGTCGACCAGAGACTGCCACCGCTCCTTCCAAGAACCGACGTTCCAAGCGCGTCCCGTGAGATCGTAGATCTGGTCCGTAAAAGACTCCACAAGTTCGACGTTTTCGTCCCGCAATTCGATGCAGCGTTCCCGGTCAACACGAATACCGTCGTACTCCATACGATCAAGCACGCGCATAAGCTGGAGATCGGACTCAAGAAGCTCCATCGTCGTGAACGCCGGATTCTTCTGGTTATATAGGCGTTTCGTCAGATTGCATCGCCGCTCAACCAACTTGCGAAAGACCCGGCGTGTCGCATCGATATCTTCGAGACAATACTCACCCAAAAGAGGTATCGGAGTAAGCGAGTAATTGTACGACGCATCCCCTTCGGGGTTCTTCCGGTTTTTCTGCGTCGCGGAGAGATACGTTTTCAACCGGGAATACCAGACGTGTTCGAACTTCTCCCCCTTCAGAAAGAACTTCGTCAAGAAGTCGAGGCCATACTGCGGCAAATCACCCCGGTGAACGTGCGCCTCGACCATCGTATCTTCGACGCGCCCCGCGACCTCCAATCCTTCGGCACGAAACATGCCGAGATCGTACTTCGCATTCTGCATGACCCACGTTCGCCCCGGATCCGCGAACATCGGCCGCAGCCAATTCATGACGATTTCAGGATGAAGATTGACGAACTGAGTCTTGATCAGATCGGCGCGGCCACCCAAGAAAGGAGCCACGGGGACGACCTCCGGCATGGTGGGGAAGTGCCGGATCGGCACATACCACGCCTCGTCCCCATACACGGGACCGAGACCAATCCCGCAGATGCGGTCGCCGTTATGGGGCGAAAGCCCGGACGTCTCGGTGTCGATCACGAGGGATCGCTGCTTCGAGAGATCCGGGAGCGCCCCGCTGTGGCGTACGATCACACGGTTGCCGGTCGACATGCGCCAAGGCTCTCCGCGATTTCACCCCGCATGACATCGATGCCGGGCGGATCCTGCGCGTCGTACTTCTTGCCCGTCGCCTTCTCCCACTCCTTGATCAAGCGAACGTTGTCCCACTCCAACGACTGATTGATGACTTCCTCCCGGAAGATATCGGGCATCACCCCCGGCGTCACCTCTTCGATCACGAAGTCAACGACCTCCTCGGCCCGATTGGGCTCGGGCGCCCCGAGGTTATCCATCGAAGACTGCAACTGCTGCGCCGTGTTATCCACCGTTGGCGTCGACTTGACCTGACACACACATTCGGTCTTCAGCTTGCCACATGACAGACAAAGATCGGTGTTCGTGGCAACCACCATGTCGGCAACCTCAACGACCTCAGCACCGGGTCCGTCAAGCAAAGGTGTCTTGGCCTGCTCGATGAGAGACAAAAGCGAGTCATCAAAGATGCTGACGTGTTGACCATGCGAGAAGATCCCCGCGAGCGTTTCCTCGTCAAGCTTCACGTAGCACCCGGCCTGCTTGCAGGTGAGACAAACGTAGCTCACGTTGAAAGACGTGCCCTGATCAATGGGCCATCTGATGAGAACCGGAGTCGCCCCGCAATCGGAAGCGTTGCAGATGAGCCGATCCGTGATGCAGTACTTGTCCTGCTCCTTGCTCCCCTTTCCGTACGGCGGCGACGGTCGATACTGCTCAGCCGGGTGCTTGGGAGGTGCATCGTCCTTCTTCTTACGGGTCCGCTTCGGCTTCGCCTCGGTGGTGGCGCCGTTGCCCTCCTTCTTCTTGCGGGGGCGCCGCTTCTTGGTGAGGTTGGTGCCATTGCATTCGGAGCAAAACATCTCAGGCCGCTCCGGCGGCATCACGGCTTTGCAGTCCCGGCACACGAGAGATCCCGGCACGGGCTCCTCAGGATTAGCGGCAACCTCGGTCGGCGTCTCAGATGCCACGGGCGCTTCGGGCTTCACGTTCTTGCGCGTGAGAATCGCATCGGCCATCTGACCGTTTAGCATGCGCGGCCGAGGTTCGTACCCGGTCACCTCCCGATACTCTGCTTCGAGATCCTCGCGCTCCATCTTGCAAAGCGTTTGAAAGTCCGCATCCTCAGCATACGCAAACGGTGGCAACTTCGCACAGGCGTTCTGCGCCGCGATGGTCCGCGTCAGGACGTTGCAGTGCTTGCACCGAATCGCCCCGCGCCCCTCTTCCATGACTTCCATGAAGACGTGGGTACCGTGGTCCGGGACCGACTTCGGTTCGGGCTCCGGTTTCGGTGTAAGAGTCGGCTGAGAGTACGCCGCAGGAACCGGCTCCGGTGTGGGCTCCGGCTCGGGATCACCGAGGATCATGACGGCACCGGCCGGTGGTTTCTCCCCCTTCACCGGAACGACCCTCGACACGTCCGCTTTGTCCCCCTTATTCTCTTGAAGGGTACCATACACGGCGCGGCACGCTCGGTCGTTCATCTCCTTAACTAACGCTCTGCGTAAGCAGCGTAAGTACCGCAGCTTCATCTCGACCTTAGTGCACCAAGTTCCCAGCTTTTCGTCCGTCAAATCGCTTGTTATACTTATATCGCCCTCTTCCCTAACAAGCTCCGAAAAGCCACATAGTAGGCTACACATTTTCACCTCCAATCATGAAAAATTTTGAGCTAAGTGCCCCCTAACAAAACAGCCCTTTTTTACCATCTCGAAAACACGCCTTTAGTTACAACAATTGTACTTTCTACTTTTGAAAATCCTCTATTCTGTTGTTAACGTCGATACCACGCCAACTTACACTACTACTTAAACCTATAAACTTAAAAGTAAGTAAGTTATAGGTTAATCAACACGGAAAACCCGGAGATACACCTAGTAAAAAACCGACTTTTTGCCGATTTCACGCCACCCCCACAACGTGCTGCTCTACATGCGCGTATAAATCGGGTTTGTTTCAGAGGGGGGTGTATTTCAGCGCGGCGAATCAACCTGTAGATTAGCATTAAAATCAACCTTAGTACGTTGGTATCAAAGGGCCGAGGAATCAACATCGCTAACACTTTTTGTTGATTCCGAGGTTCAAGCTTCATTTTCGAGCCCCAAAAGAGAAATTGGTGAGCTGTCGACTATTCTTTGGTGCCACATTTTCATCTGTCGTAAAGCACTGAGGCGAAACACCGTGTAGCGACCCATGTCCCCTGAACGTCTGGTCACCCGAGTCTCTGCAATGAGGTACGGTGCACCGGCCTGCGCGGCCGCTCGCAGGTATGCGCGGACCTTGCTTGGCGAAACGCCCGCGTACCGATTTTTGACCGAATACTCATTGTGTATCTGCGCACAGAGCTTCAAATTCAGCCCGAGTTGGTCCTTCTCTTCGTCCTCGAAGTAGAATTCGACTTGCCGGTTGATGTACCGCATCCCGGTCTCGTCTTTACTCTCGATGATGAGGCTCATGTCCTCGACGAACTTCCACAGTTCGTTCTTTGCCACAGCCACGTGTTCCACGACCGGCTCGTCATCAACCTCGGAAGCAACATCGAACGTCAGGCTGTGACCCTCTTCCCGGTTCCACTGACAGACGTAGCTGATGAGGTTCTGTTGCTGTGGAACGATGTCGCACATTCGGGCCATGCCGGGATCGATGCTGACCGCGAAGTCGTCCCAGAGTTTGCATCCGTAGATGATTGAACTGAGGTTCTCGGCTACCCGGCTGATCTCGTGGCCGAAGTGCTGGTAGATACCGGCCCTGACCGTGGTCCGCATCTCAAGGAGCCCACGATACAGTTCTTTGGGATCCTGTTGCAGCATCCACTGGTAGAAATACGGACCGATCAATTCGAGGGGCGCTTCGGAGACACGCCGGAACCGCCGTTCCGTTTCGTCGTTCATCTGGTACGTGTACTCGTCGGTGTCGATGGGCACCGTGCGCGTGAGCCCGGCGACATCGCCGTGCTTCTCCAGCATGGCCTCGCCTAGGACCATCATGGCGCCATGCGTGGTGTATCCCACCAGACTTTGATCGGCCCGGCCGCGCATCATCATCTCGCCATTGAACGCACGCCTGACGAGTGAGCGGACCCGGTCGCAGTACTTGTCGTGCATCTCCTCTTCCCGGAATTCGTCGAAGATTGTGGGAAGGAAGTTGGACAACTCGATGAGCCGGTTCATGGCAAATTCGGACGTGCGGGTTGAGATCAGTGCTTGTTTGTGCGTGACGAGTGCGAGCTTGTAAAGTGCCTTGACCGTGAGGGTCTTACCCGAGGACGAGGCGCCCCGGACGTTGACCGTGGGGACATTGATCGAATCGATGCCGGTATCCGTGAGGATGGCACGCAGTGCGCTTGCGGCCTGAAGCCCGAGGGTCGCCATGACGAGTCGCGGCAGGTGCACGCGCAGGACGTCCTCCCAGCAGTTGATCATGAGTTCCCGGACTTCACCGATAGGAACGATCTTGTCGGCGAATCGGTCGTACCACGGGAACTTCGCTTGAAGGGACGGCATCAGTTCGAAGGTTTTCAGGCTTGCGAATTCATCGGCCTTGATCACGAGTTTGGGGTAAATGAATTTGCCGTTGGTGTAGTGGAGCCTCGAATAGAATTCGCCGCGCTTCATGTCTTTCGGCGCGGTTTGAAGGAGGTGAATCGCGAGGCGTTGAAGGTCGCTGTTCTTATCCGTAAGGAGGGCCAGTTGCCCGTGACAACTCTTGCGGAATTTGTCACACGAGTTGAACGAGTCACGGCACATGATGAGTTCGGCCTTGTCGTAATCGCCTTTCTGTCCGTTTCGCGGGGTGTACACCTCCATGTCGTAGTATTCGCGTTCGCTATGGCAGGTGGCGTCGAGGTCGTAGTAAACGCCTTTCAGTTTCGGGAACCCATGCAGGATTTCGCGGATGACATCACCTTTGCGCAGCATCATTCGGTCGTCGTGCACAAAAAGCTCAGAGGCTTTCTGCTTTTCTTTCAATGATGTCAGGGGTTCGCCTTGGCTGAAGACGTCGCGCACGTTCTTCAACGCGTTGTCAAACGTGACACGCAGGTAGTTGGGGTTCTTCTTCTCTTTTTCGGGACGATATAGATTAAGATCCGTTCGCATCCAGAAATTCACAATCGCTTCGTATGTGTAGCCGAGCTTGACAAGGTGATACACGATCCGAAAGTCCAGTTCGCTTGCGCTGGGATCTTCGTCTTCTTTCCAGTTGGTCTTGTCCTTGATGTAGATGATCTGTTCTGCCGTTAGACCGTCGAATCCTTTCTTGCAGTAGGTCTGCATCCAGCGTGAGTGCCCACGGGGCCACTTGATCTCTTCCAGAAGCATGGGCACGCGGGTGAGCGATGGCTCGTACACCTCTGCCTTCGCTTCTTGTTCGACCGGCGTGGAGTCGAAGGTTGTGCTTTGGGCCATGTCCTCGGCCTTGTGTCGGACCATGGCACGTAGTTCAGCGCCGGTATCCGTGACGAGTTGCTTCAAATTCTCGTTGAAGTCGCCGGGGAGCGTGTTCGCCGCTTCGAGATACTTCGCGATGTCCGCATTTTCACTCGCGGGGAACGTCTCGAAGACGGAAGGGTCGTACATCTGCACCGGGGCGTCGCCGTCCGCTACCAGTTCGTTGATTTCTTTTTCGTTTGGCATTCGAATGCAGCACGGAGGCGAGTCATGTTCGAACCAACGCTTCTGATTCAAGAAGCCGGGCAGCCGGAAGATCCGGGTTACGTCAAACGTGTTGCCCTTCACCTTGCATCCGGTGATGGCAACCATGCGTTTGAGGACCGGTTCACCTTCTTCCCCTGAAACGATTCGCGTAAGCAGCCAGTAGGCGTGATAACCGTGGCCGGAGTCGATTACGATTGACGGTGTCAGCCCGATTTGTTTCCAAAAGGTGATCTGCTTGGCCCGGTCTTCCTTGCTGTAGCCCTTGTTATCATCAAGATCGAGGTAGTACGCCCCGAATCCGATGACGTGCTCCTTCTTGTTCCCCACGGCTGAGTTTCTTGCGTTGATTCCGAAGTAGATGTTGCCCGGTTCGGTTTGGTTCGCGTTTAGGTCGCGGAGTTTTTCGTACAACCCTCCGTTGAAAAACAGATCCTTGAAGTGTTTGATCGGAACGTTCTTCTGGTAAAGGCATAACGATTGTTCCATCTTGCGCCCGGTCTGCGGGTCGAAGAAGGGAATCTTGTTATGAATGACGCGAATTGCGATGAAGTCGTTCGGTCCGGCCTTATCCCGATAGAGTTGCTTCATAAACCAGTACAGCAATTCCTTGGGGGTGAGCATGGTGACCCCTCTCCACTTTTCATAGAGGGGACTACCCCCCGGAAGTCCCCTCTATTCGTCATGACCGGCAACTACCACAACGGTTTTGTTTCAGGTGCACTGCTTTCCTGCGCCGGTTGGGCCGGTGGTGCTGCTTGAGTCGGCTGTTGCGCCGGTGCGGGTGCGGGTTCCGGCGCCGGAGCGGCGAAAGGGATATCCTGCGTGGGTTGAAGGTTCTGATCCGGTTGAATGTTAACCTGTGGAGGCGAATCTTGGGTAAGGACTTCACCTTCGGCTCGTCTCGGCTCTCCTTCGTCACCCGGATCCTCAAGTGCGCCGAATTCGGTGCCCTTGAGTGCGACATCGAGACCCTTCGCAGCATCGTACAGTTCGTTTCCCTTTACGAACGTGTCTTGTGCTACAAAACCGTCCGGTTCAAACACGAATTGAGGCCACGAATTACCGCCGCGCTCTTCAATTCTCGGTTGGAGGAACTTGAACTGAAGAGAACGGATTGGAATCGTGTACGAATCGGTCGCACGCCAGAGGTCTTGACCGAATTTTCGACCGATGGGCTCGCTCGTCCGGTAAAACGAGATGACAACCGGCTCGGTCGAGTACTGACACATCACGTAATAGCTGATGTACCGGGTGACGAGGGGCGGATTGGTCTTTCCGGTGTTCGGATCCTTTGTGAACGCCAGTCCGTCGATCTCCTTGATGCGCGGGTCGTTTCGGTCATGCGTCATGAAGACCATTCGACCGTCGCCCGGTTTACCTTCCCAGAGAATGAAGCGCGTGGAACGTAGAAGAGGCACGAACTTCGCGTCAACTGGGATAATCTTGTGATCACGCGAGAGGAAAATCGTCCCGATGGGCATTGGCGGGGCGTTCTTCGATGCATCCCAACCGGGTTTTGCCTCGCGGGATGATCCGTGGCACAACTTGATGAAGCTCAAACCGAAATCGGCAGGTTCGAGTTCTCCCATGTCCTCAATGTTTCGAGGATCTTTCTTAATGTCCGGCGTCGCGTAGGGCGCCAAGAAGGCTGGAAACCCTTTGCTTTTGACCAGAGCCATGCTTTGCTCTTCCGACATGGTGATGCACCTCCTATTTGCGGGCGAGCGAGATTTTCGCGCCCTTGACGGTAAAAACGGAAATCAGGTTTGCCGGGGGAAGCGGCAAGTTCTTCGCTTTGAGTTCTGTGATCCATGTGCTGAGTGTTGCGGCGTAGACCGTTTCTTTGATTAGGGTTCCGTGCTTGTTTTCCCGGAGCCACGCGAAGGCCGCTTGTTGATTTGCTTCGGTGATGCTTCCTTTGTACTTCTCTTCGGGCTTGACGATGCGCGTACGACCGTCCACGAACCGTTGTTTGATCTCGCCGGTCGTTTTATCGACCGTTTCCGAGGCGATTCGCAGTTCTTTAATGCCGTCTTCCAACATTTCGTCGTACAACTCGCCGCTTAAGTCCACCATCATTGACTTCAAGTTCTTCGCGCATTTTTCGTGGTACTCGACCATCGTTTTCAGGATCGTGAAGCGCGTCGCCTTTGCGTTCACTGCGTTTCCGTTCTCGCTCATGCTCGCGTCTCCTTTGGTTTCATGATTTCCTCTTCGATTTGCGTGCTGAGATTCATTCGGCGCAGAATTTCAGATTCGAGTGTATTTGAAGCCACGAGGTCGATGATCGTGCAGTCGCGGGTTTGGCCGATTCGGTGAATCCGGTCAATGGCCTGTTTGCGCGTGGCCGGTATCCACCAGTTTGCGAAGAAAACGGCGAGAGAACAGATCGTCAGATTGAGGCCGAGCCCGGCCACTTCGGGATTCGCGATAAGAATCTGCGGTCCATTTGGATGTTGGTAACTTTGGATGCGTTCCATTCGTTTCTTGGAGGGTACGGCACCATGGATCGTTACTGAACGAACGCTGTTCTTTCGCAAGAGTTCCGCGAGATGCTCGATCAAGGTCGGATACGGGATCCAGATGATCAGTTTCTGGTCACCAGCCTCTTCGAGGATTTGCAGTATCTCGTCGATCTTAGGATTCTTCGTTGCGAGGTCCACCATGCCGTCCTTCATGAGAAGTCCGTTGGCGATTTGATGCAACTTCGCGTGGGGAGAAGAACGATCATGAAAATCGATGTGAACGTCACCCAGTTCGACATTTTCTTTGTTGTCGAGCCGACCGTATAAGCGCCGCTGTTCGATAGTGAGTTTGATTTGGCGCCGAACGAAGTATTTCTCCGGCAAATTGGTGAGAACATCCGCCTTTTTCAGGGTGTACGCAACCTTGCTGGTGATGCTGCGTAGCAGATGCAGGTTTTTATGTGAGAGCGTGCGTCGGTAGTGGTTGATTATTAACAGTTTCTTTGTGCCCGGTCGGCGCCCGAACTTGTATCCTTCTGCAAGGTAATTTGTTTCCGGCATTCCTTCGGGGTAATGTTCCGCCAACCAGCGTTCCGACGCACCCTCGGGTTCACACGGGACATGTACATCCTTATTTGCATTGATTTTTACACGCATGAAGAGCAGTGTGGATGTATAACGGTTGCGGAATTCAGTGAGCGACTTGTCACCGGACCAGTCGTCGCCGAGAAATTCGTATTGGGAGTAGAAACCAATTGGGCTCGTAGTGCTGGGAGTACCGGAGAGTTCATATCGGCGCATTTGTGGCTTGGCACGTGAGAGCGCAAATATGGCTTGAGTGCGTTGGGTATTAAAACCAGCAATTTTACTGCTTTCGTCACAAATTACTGAGTGGATATTGAGCGGCATTAATTCGGTGTTAATAGATGCGAGGCTTTCATACGTGGTGATCAAAAAAGTCGGTTTATCTGGTGTGTTTATTCGCAGGTTTTGCAGCAGCTTTTTACGCTTTGCTCCGTGGGCAAAAATAATGTTGGGATTTACGTTGGGATTAACATGCTTTTTGATCTCATCTTCCCATGTAATAAAACAGGAAAGGGGACATAGAATTAGGAAGGTATTGCCGAGCCTTTGTTCGTACACGTGCATGCAGTAGCTGAGCGTTACGAATGTCTTTCCTAACCCCATATCCAACCAGAGTGCACAATTGGAAATGCGCATTCGGGCTACGCCCAGTGTTTGGTATTCTTTTGGAGGATGAACCATGTGCGTTGGAAACGTAAATGCAAGCGGATCTCTTTGGAGAAACCACGCCCGGCCTGTAGAGGTGGCGTCCATTGGCTTGAAGTGTGCGCGTACGTACCAACGGCCAAGAAAGGAGTCGGGAATAATGAGTCGTTGGTTGGCTGGGGTGGTGACTACGGCGCCGATATTGTCGGCGTAATCCAGTTGGTATTTATCTGGATTTTCCTTGACGACAAGTTCGTGGGCCATATACTATGCCCTTGCATGGTGTTCCAATATAGCGAGCCTTGCGGGGGCTCAGAGGTAACGGGGGGCGTCTTCGGGCGCCCCTTCCTCTTTTGCGAGGCGCCCATCCTACCCGCTAATCATGTTTTTCAATTGCTTTTTCAGAATAATTTTGCTACCACCACATATTGTATCGTTTTACCTTCTTGCCACCACAATCGGAGACCTGAACGATGGTTGAGGGGTCCGCTGAGGAAGATACCGGTATCGTCACTGAGCAGGCGCCGGAGCAGGAACAAGCGCGGCCTGAAGAAGAGCAGATCGACCTTGCTCCTCAGTCCCGAACGGAGATACTTCCTGAACTGGAGTCGGAAGTCCCTGATGAACCGGAGGTAGCCATGGCCGCGCCCGCCAATCCCTCGCAACAACCGATTGTCACGGAAGAGTTGACCCGGAAGACGCAATACACGGCCGGTTCCAAATCGCCGTTGCTCGCGACTGACAAAGCGCAGAAGGCGCAAGATCTGGCGGGCATTCCTACGCAGTACCATAGCGCCGTGCAACATCTCGCGGACCTTGCCAAGTCCGGTCAGGGTCGTGACGCCTTTACGGTTTATATTATTCGGAAGGCACCTCCATCTTACGATGGTTACCGATTGCGTATTGGTGAAAACATCGACGAGATGAAACCCATTGAAGCGGGCTTCATTAAGGACGCGGTGCGTGAGTTCCACGGCGGTGGCAAGTACATGGTGAGCGTGGTCTCGAACGAAACCGGGCAGCAGGTGAGCAGTTTTCCGATTGACATCGACCAGCAGCGCAATCCTCCTCTCATTCCTGATGATGCCGATCAAGTGGGGGGAACCGGGCGCAGTGAAAACGGGAGTCACGGTCCGTACGCAGCGTATGGTTCGCCGATGGCTTCAAGGTACGCCCGGTTCGGTCCCACACAACAGGATCCGCTTGGTTCAATGATGGCCACTCGCGCCGGTACTCCTCCTTTTGCCACGCTTGGTCCGCAGAATCAGGACATGGTCGCGAGCGTGAACGCCGAACGCTCGAATAAGGCGGAAGTACAGAAAATACAGAGCGAAATGCAACTTGAAGAGGCGAAGGCGAAGCGCGACGAACAACAGATGAGGTTACAAGACATGCGAGATCGTCGTGAAAACAGGGGGCAGGAGGACACGCAGAAAGCAACTGAAGGCTTGCGCTCTGAGATGAAGGAGATGTTCTCCGGTTTCAAAGAGATGGTCACGACGATCATGACGGCGCAGAAGCCGGATAACAGCGGGACCGAGTTGTTGGCGAAGGCCATGGAGACCAGTAGTGCGAATTCGGTCGAGAGCATGAAGAGCATGGTGGGCATTCTTACGGCCATTATCACGAGTCAGGGCAACAAGGGACATAACCCTGAGATGACCGAGGCGTTGAAGCTCGCCGGTGAAGCAAACAACAAGGTCGTGCAGATGGCCGTTCAGGGATCCGGCAAATTCGACGAGTTGCTGAAGGCGATGTTCCTGAACAAGATCAATCAGGGCGAGAACTCAATGCAGCAGTGGATGACGCTTCAGAACTCGGGCTACGAAAGGGCGATGGACATTTTCAAACTCGTTCAGGGGATGCAGGGCGACGATGATGATGCGATTGATCCCGAGGCGGGATTCGGCGCGAACCTCGGCAACATGTTTTTGAAGATGGTGAATTCCGCAGTGACCGGGATTACCCGGATGGGTGGAGACAAGTTGGCGAATGCTTTGGGTGGTGCGATGACTCCAAGGCAACCCATGCAGGTTCCCACCACGTATACTCCGCAGCCTCAGCTTCCCGCACCGCAAGCGCAGGAGCAGCAGACGCAATTGCCTTTGGCCGAGCAGACGGGCGCGCAAACGGTTCCTCAGCCATTTGAACAGGTCTTCGATGACGCTGCGGTCGTCGATTTCCCTACCCAACCGCAGGGGGAGGTTCAGCCTCCTGCGGCGAGTCCTGTGACGAGTGTCCCAACCGATGTCGGTGATCGGATCGAGGGGCAGATCATTGATTTTCCGAATCCGCAAAACCCGGAGGAAGCTCAAGCGGCTGAGGAACGTCTCAGCGAGTTCGTGACGGAAGCGATGGAAATGGCGATGGACGATTTTCAGGACGGGCGCCGGGAGCACTCGTGGCCAGAGCATGCACTTGGGAAGTGGAACCGGAATTTTCTCGACCAACTTCTTCGGGCGCCGGACGATCACGGTCGCCTTCAGTTGATTCGGGCGAAATGTGACGCGGGGGTCTTTGGTAGGATCTCACAACGTCTTATGCAAGGAGGAGACGATGTGCAGAACTTCACCAATGCGTTACGAAGCCTGTTGACCGCACATGGGCGTGCTGTGCAAGGGGTTGCTGCATGACAGGGATGAATCCTGATCAGCAGGCGAAGCTGATGGAGTTTGTTCGGCTTCTTGGAAGTGCTACTGCTGAACGACTTATGCAATTGATCCCCTTTTTACGGGGAGGTGGGGCGGCGTCACCGCAGCAGCCACAGCAGCCGGGGCAGCCGATTCATCCGACCGATCCTAATTTTCCTTTGAGCGGGCAACCAAAACCGCCGCAAGTCTTCATGGTTAAGAGGTTTAACCCCGATAGTGGTAAGGAAGAAATGATGCCGGACTCGGTACCTCAGTTATTGGCTGAGTTGAACGACAATATCTTGGATTTGATGGCACAACTCGATAGTGGGTTGAAGGTTAAGCGCCGAAGGCGCCGGAGTGGTCAATGAATGGGGCGGCGCGACAAGTCCGAAATCGAGTTGCGTTGCTACCGCTGCGGTAAATTCCTTACGCGCATACGTGCAACTGAGTATCTCACCGGGTCGAAGGTCACTCTTCGCGTCGAATTGAACTGCCGAAACAAGCAATGCATGAGGGTCAATGTGCATTATATTGAAATCCGTCCGTGAAAAGTCCTTGCATCCGTAGCAAAATCGGTTAATAGTCCCAACAGAATCGAATATCGCGGCCGGACCGTGGTGCAAGCAACTTTGAAGCGCTAGATGGCCAGAACGTTTCGTTCCTACGGGGGCGAGCGTGTCTAGCGCTTTGAGGATGCCACGTGAATGTTTCTGGGTTTCGCTCACCCCGGCTTGTCGCGGATCTCTTCCGACCTGCCCACCGACCACTCTCGCGAGTACATTTCCGGCGGCAACTCCGGCACGCGTCAGACCATCAAAAGGATGCGGGATCTCGTCTCGCACGGGAAGCGCGACTTCCGTGTGCGCAAGAAGCTTCACGAGATCATCGGCCATTGTCCTCGGAAGGACTACTACTGCTACGCGAAAGCTGTTTTCGATTTCTGCCAACGAGACATTCAATACGTTTTCGATCCGAACGGCGTCGAATTGATCGAATCGCCATTTGCAATCTTGGAGTCGAAGGTTGCGGACTGCGATTCAATCGTTGTTCTTTTCGCTACGCTTTGCGAACAGATGGGGCTTCGCACGCAGTACGTGACCATCAAAGCCGATCCGAGTCGTCCCAGCGATTTCTCTCATGTTTACGCACAGGTCATGGTACCCGGCAAAGGCTGGGTCTCGGCCGATCCCACCATGGGCCATCCGTTTGGGTGGACGCCGGGGAAGGGGTTTCCGCGAAAAGCATGGGATGCGTCGAACGATGAGCCGGAGTTTCACGGGGAGATGGAAGGCATGAACGAATTGGGAATGGATGTTCCTCACGTTCAACGCACTCCCGGTGTCATGGTTTCTCCCGTGTGGAGTTGGCGGGATGAGCCCGCTTTGGTGACGACGACGCCCGAGCAGTTGGAGCTTCAACCGCTGCGGCAGGAGCCGATGTCGGCGCCCCCTTCGCAGGAGGAGTTTTTCATCTACACGCCGGGGCAAGGTCTCTCAGGTTTGGACGCTGCGCCGACCGTGGAAGAAAAGATGGCTGGAGTTGGAATCGGAACTCTCATTGGGGTAGGGGCGTTGATCTGGCTGATCTTCTCCTCGGCAAAGTGATGAACCTTGCTGCCTCACAAGATGATCAGACCGAGGTAACGCTGACGCGAATCATCAGTGGACAGTCGTACAGAGAATTGCGTCAGTTGCAAAAGAAGCAGAGGGAATTGAACGGTCAAGTCGCGGCACGAAGGCTGGACATCGACAGGATCTCGGAAGGTCCGGTTAAGCAAAGGTCGATGGAGATTTGGCAGCAGGCCAAGGCGCGGAACGATCAGGCGTATCAAAAGCTCCGCGAGGCCGTTGACCAGTACAACAACATGGCGAGGAGCATTCGCACCGTGACGCTTGGAGTTGCCAAACCGAAGATGATGTCCGGTCTTGGAGCGTTTCCTTTGGTTGCGATCCTTGGTGCTCTTCCTTGGATTGCTGGAGCGGCATTGGCGTTTTCCGTGCTCGTAACGGCTATCAAGACTGATCTTTCGTTTGTTACGAATTCCTTGAAGGCGTTGGCTGATATCCCGAGATCGATT
>Ga0255049_10001151_pt1 | contig 14914 bp, 11 predicted proteins | sample JV7_2_3_MG_FD_183615 | JGI IMG/M metagenome (GOLD analysis project Ga0255049, IMG submission 183615) | Seawater microbial communities from Jervis Inlet, British Columbia, Canada - JV7_2_3 | ecosystem: Environmental > Aquatic > Marine > Inlet | place: Canada: British Columbia | collected 2016-10-06
CGCAGGAAGACCACCTCGAAGTTTATTTCAACATCGTCGAGGAAGGCCCGCTTTCGCCGCGCCTGTTCGCGCTTGCGGCCGGCGATGAAGTTCTGGTTTCGGATCGCCCATCTGGATTCCTCACGATTAGCGAAGTACCGCCGACAAAGCATTTGTGGATGATTGCAACCGGCACTGGTATAGGGCCCTTCCTGTCGATCCTGAAAAGCGATGCGGCCTGGCAGAAATTCGACAACCTGATCCTTTGCTACTCGGTCAGCTACGCCGAGGAACTTGCCTACCAGGACTTGATCGAGCAGATCGCCGAGCGCCGCGGCGAACAGTTTCGTTACGTGCCGATCGTCACCCGTGAAAGCCATGACGGTGGGCTCGGCAAACGCGTTCCCTCGATCATGCAGGATGGCAGCCTGGAACGGTTCGCAGGATTCGAAATCAACGCCGACAACGCTCACGTGATGATGTGCGGCAGCGCCGCCATGATTACCGATGTCAGCGCCGCGCTGGTGGAACGCGGTATGAAAAAACACCGGCGCCGCGATCCCGGCCATTTCACGACCGAAAAATATCACTAGTTACTGGCGCAGCACGTCGATCAGCGACAACGTCATGCGCGCGGTCGCCCCCCACAGCATCTCACCATCGTACAGGTCGTAGTAAATCACCGGCCAGGGGCGCTGCGATTGCGGGTGGTGGCGTTGTTCGGTTCGATAATTCGATTCCTCGGCGAGCCAGTTCAGCGGCATGGTAAAAACCCGCGCTACTTCGACGTCATCGGGTTTTAGCGTATACGGCCATGGCATAACCGCAACATAGGGTCGCACCTGGAACTCGCTGATCGTGTGATGGTGGTTGATATGGCCGAGCAACTCGATATCGGAGGCTGCAATGCCAATTTCCTCCTCGGCTTCGCGCAGCGCTGTCGCCAGCAACGAATCGTCCCCGTCGTCACGTTTGCCGCCGGCAAAGGCGACCTGCCCGCTGTGGCGATCGCCTTCGAAGTGGGTGCGACGGATAAAGAGAATATGCCAGGCCTCGTCGATGCGCAGCAACGGCACCAGCACCGCTGCCTCGCGCGCGTCTTCGCTGAGCAACTCCGGCGGCACGTCGTAGGTCGGGCCATTTTGCGCATGCAGGCGCGCCCGAATATCCTCGATATCGAGCTGGTCGAGATTATTCGCGCCTGCCATTCCCGCCCCTCCGGCCCGCGGCCGCTTGCAGTATCAAGCGGCGCTGTTCATCCGCGGCGCCGGCCCAGGCACATATTTCATCGATGCTGCGAAAACAACCGACACAGATATCGTCGTCATCGAGCGTGCACAGGTCGATGCAGGGCGATTCAACAGGCGTTAGCCCGCATATCTCACCAGGATGACGGGCCCTCGCTTGTTCTTTGAATCCACAAGGGATTTTCTTCAGTCGGAAATACGTACTGTTATTCCGCTCCTTCAGAAAATCCCTTGTGAATCCAAAGCCCTGCGCGATCATCCCGCCCCCTGGTGAGTTATGCGAGCTAGCACTTCGGGTTCGAAAATCTCAGTAATCGAAGTTGCCATTTTCGAACTCCGGGTGCTCCCTGAAATAAGCGATCGATTCGTCGATTTGTCCTAACATGCGCTGCTTGTCCTTACCCAGTACCCCTCTCAGCACCATGTGGTTGGAAACATGGTCGCTGCGAAATATCGTGCTTTGGAGTTCGCAGGCCGTTATCAAGGTCTTCATTTCCTGGCACAGATCGACGGTATCGAGTTCGTCAAAATCATTATCGAAGCCGGCGACAAACTTTTCCCGACCCTTGTAAAAAGTCAGCACAAGGGTCGCCAGGTAGTCCGGCTGGGTGTCGTTAACCAGGCGCGCCGACGCGAGCGCGTGTTGCTGGCTGAGGCGCTTGCCGCCGATTCCATTCAGTATCATTACCGACGTCTTGATACCGGCGCTACTGGCGCGCCGCAGCGCCTCGACCGTGCTGGCGTAGGTTTCACCCTTGTCGATGTTGCGCAACACAGTGTCGTCACCGCTTTCGGCTCCGACGTAAATGATCTTCAGACCCAGCGATTCGAGCTCCAGCAAATCCTCGTCGGATTTATTTTTCAGATTTGACGGCAGGCAATAGGATGAAATCCGGCTCACCGACGGCAGCGCGCGGCGTATTTCGGTGAGGATGTTGCGCAATCGCCGCATCGACAGCACCAGGGCATCACCGTCGGCGAGGAAAACCCGGCGCGGCTCGAGACCGCTTTCGCCGCAGGCACGAATTTCGGCGAGTAACTCGGCCTCCGCGCGCGGACGAAACTTTTTCTGCGCATCGGTATACATTTCGCAATAGGTGCAGCGATTCCAGCTACAGCCGTTGGTGACCTGGAATATCAAAGATCGGCCCTCGCTGGGGGGGCGAAACAATGGCTGCACGTATTGCACGGGGAATTGTTGAAACATGGTTCGCAAAGCCTAACACCGAGACTGTCTGATACAAGGGTTACAAGCTTGCATCGTAGCAGAAAATCTGTATTTTAAAGCCCCTGCCGACGCAGATTATCAATCGCGAGCTTTACCCGATCGACCGGCTGAAATCCGCCGCGGGAAAGGCGTGGCGAAGGCGAAGACCTTCCACCAGACCACCCGCTGCGGCGCAAGGGCCAGCGCCAGATGGCGCAGGTTGCCATCGACCTGATTCCGCCCGAAAGCTTGCTGAGCCAACTGCACCACAGTCAACAGATACCCGACTTCCTCGCGGCGGTCATCGGCGCACCGGTTTACCGCAACCTCTACACCGGCCCGAGCCGTTATTTTGACGAGAGGGCAATACGAACCCCGGATTCACCTGCGAGCGTACGCTTGAGATGAAAAGTTGAAAGCGGATCGTCGCCATATTTTCCGACTACGGCTGCAAACGCCTGATTGGCGCTGGGGTCGCTGTCTTCGAGCTTGGCAAATGCATCGCAGTAGGCTCGTGTCGCTGGTGAATCGGCCCTCTCGCCGTTCAGCGGTTCGTATACCTTCAGTTCTTCGGATTTGCCGGAAAGCAGGATGGTCCCAATCGGGCGTCCCTTGAAATCCTTCACCTGCTCGACAACCTTTTCGCTGACGCAGATGCGGGTTCCGAACTGTTTGTTTGCGCCCTCCAATCGTGCAGCCGTGTTGATTGCATCACCGTGAGCGGTGTAATCGAAGAATTGTTCACCGCCGAAGTTTCCGACTATTGCCGGACCCGTATGCACACCGATTCTCGTCACACCCAGCGGAATATTCTCGGCATTCTTGCGCTCCCGGAACATCTCGGAAAATTCATCCATCTCCATGGCGCAGGTAATAGCGCGCGCGACGTGATCGGGTTGCTCCAGGGGTGCACCGAACATTGCGTGTACGGCATCACCGACCACCTTGTCGACCGTTCCTCCATGACGAAAGACGATCTGCGTCATCTCGTCAAGATACTCATTGAGCAGTGGCACGATAACAGAGGGGCTCAGCGTCTCGACCAAAGGCGTAAAATCAGCCAGGTCGGTAAAGACAAAGGTCAATTCCCGTCGCTCACCATTCAGGTTCAGATCCTGCGGGGATTCGACCAGCTGTTGCACCAGGTTCGGAGAGAAATAACGCGCCAGGTTCGCCTTCGCCTGCTCGGCCGATTCGCGCAAGCGGTGGGCTTCACGTAATTTCTCGAGATCGGCAATGCTCTTGTTGATGGTTAACTCCATGTCGTCAAACTCGATCGGCTTGGTTACGAAATCGAAAGCACCCAGGTTCATCGCGGTGCGGATGTTCGACATATCACCGTAGGCCGAGACGATGACGGCTCGTAGTTCGCTGCCCAGTTCCTTGAGATGACGCAGCAGCGTCAAACCGTCCATACGCGGCATATTAATGTCGCTCAAGACGATATCGACGTCAGTGTGTTCCCGCAGCTTTGACAGGGCATCCTCACCGTCCCCGGCAAAAATGAAGTCCATTTCACTTTTGCGAATCTGGGCTCGGAACTTCTGGAGTATCAATATTTCCAGGTCCGGCTCGTCGTCTACAACCAGTATTTTCGCCTTCATCCGGCTCGCTCCTCCGATTCATGCTCATCCGGCAAGGTCCGTGGCAGGGTCACAGTAAACTCGGTGAATTCGCCTTCACGGCTTTCGACCTCGAACCTGCCATGGTGCTGCTTTACCACGATGTCATAGCTCAACGATAAACCGAGCCCGGTGCCTTCACCGGTCGGTTTGGTGGTAAAAAACGGGTCGAAGACTTTATCTATCGCATCACGCGGTATCCCCGTTCCGTTATCCCGAACCTGCACTGCCACGCTATCACCAAGATTTCGCGAGCTTATCGCCACTGTCGGTTCGTAATCGGTCACCTTTCCACTGGTTTGTTTTTTATACACGGCATAAAACCCATTGCTGATCAGGTTAAGAAACACGCGTGTAATTTCCTGGGGAAACATTTCGGCCTGACCCGCCTCCGGGTCGAATTCTCGCCGTAAGGTCACGTTAAAGCTCTGGTTTTCCGCCCTGGCACCGTGATAAGACAGATTCAGACTTTCCTCGAGAAGACTATTCAAATCGGCCATGCGCGAAGTGCTGGGGCCCTCGCGTGCGTGCGACAACATTCCCTTGACGATGCTGTCTGCACGGGCGCCGTGTTCCTTGATCCTGACCAGGTTCGCGCTCAGCGTCTCGAACAGGTCCTCCACATCTTCTCGCGCCTCCTTCCCTAATCGACCAATCGATTCTTTCAGGCTCTCCTGCATCTCTACCAACATCTCGGCAGAAACCTCTGAAAAGTTATTCACAAAGTTCAGCGGGTTTTTAATCTCGTGGGCAATACCGGCCGCCAGTTGGCCCAGCGAGGCCATCTTCTCCGTATGCACCAGGGTTTCCTGTGCCTGGGTCAGCTCTTGCAGGGCCGCTTCGGCCTGCTCCCTGGACTCCTCCACGGCCGTGTACAAGCGTGCGTTATCCAGTGACAGCGAGGCCAGTTCGCCGAATCGACTTAGCAACTCGACTTCGTCGTCGCCGAAGGTATGCAGGGATTCCAGGTCGTAAGCCATACCTAATACGCCGGCTATGCTTTTTCCGGATTTTAGCGGCACGCCCATGACCGCCTTGATCGTCAGGCCGTACCCGGCCTCCTTGAGCCCGCCTTCCCAGGTTTCGTAGTCGTTGATCAGCAGGGGTTCACCGGATTCCCATACGCTGCCGGCTACACCTTCGCCCGGTTTCAAGGAATGCCCGACAGACTTGCTGAAGATCCCGACTCCGACCCGTCGCTCCAGCTTTTCCTGATTCGCATCGGTTAAATAGATATAACCGTGCGGGGTCCCGAGCAGATGCCCGGCACGAGCAATAAGCGCCTCCAGCAAATCGTTCAGGTTCAGCCGGCTGATCAATCCCAGGGTGGTGTCATGCAACGCCGCCAGATACTCGTTCTGGTGGCGTAATGTCTCGGCGCTTGCCTGCTGATCGAGCCGGCGGCGGTCCAGATCCTGCAGGGTTTGGTTTAGCTGGCTGGTCATGTCATTGAATGAATCGGCCAGGGTGCCGATTTCATCAGCCGACTCCACCAGCGCACGCGAAGACAAGTCGCCGGTGCCTACCTGCTTCGCGACGTGGGTGAGTCGTTGGATCGGTCCTACGATATTACGTCGCAAAACGAAGGCCATTCCCAGGCCAAGCAACAACGCGGCCACGCCGGCCAGGGCAATTTGCGTTTGTACCGATACCAGGCGCTCACGTACCTCGCTCAGTTCCGCCTGCAGCGAACCCTGTTGATCTATGGTCATCTCGTCCAAAAGCTGTAGCATCTCCTCTGCCACAGGGACCGCCTGCATCCGGAACAGGTATAAATCCTCCCGTGATCGCTCTCCCTCGACTGACTGGAACATGGTATCCGGCAGTAGTAAAAATGCTTCGCGGGATTTAAGCAGGCTTGCCAGCTTGCCCTGTTGGCTATTGTCCAGGATTTGCCGCTTGGCCAGAATCTTTTCGAGGGCGGAATCGTTGATCGCCAGATTTGAGGAGTATTCGAATTTGAAACTGTCCCGGCCCGTGGTGACGTAACCGCGCAGCCCCGATATCATGCCGAAGAACGACGCCTGGAAACCCGCCATCTCCGACAACAGGATCATGTTCCCGCGATTCGGCTCGCGGCGTCTCTGGGTGGCAATCATACTCTTGATACCGACCAGGATACGCGCGATCAGGGGGTTGCTGTCCTTGATCAGGATGCGCAGCGCGGGTTCCCGTTCGAGCTGGTCATCATGAAGCATGAAAAGCTTCTCGGGGAGCGGCGACCATCGCGCAAAAGATGTCTTCAGGGCACTCACGGGGACGCTCGATTCTGCCTCGCTACCCGATGTGGACGACTGCAACAACAATTCGAGCTGGGCCAGATTATCTTCAAAATCCTGCCTCGCTTGTTGGTACCCGGTCCGATAATGCTGATCCCCAAGGGCCAGATATCCGCGGACATCTGCCAGCATTTTGAGCAGATTTGCCTGCGCTCGCGCCGACGCGAGTGCTGTCGGAGCACGTACCTCGCTGGTGCGGCTGATGTTAGTGGTCGCCCGGTCACTGCTGATATAGGTAACCCCGATGACCGCGAGAATCAACACCACCAATACCCCAAATCCAATATTGAGCTTGGCTCCGATATTGACCCGCCGCAATAGACTGTATCTTCGTTGGCTAGCCTGCATCGCTCACCACCCTCCTGCTGTGGACACCGATAAGCTCTCTGTGGCAGGGTGTACTCGCGACGGGCCGTGGTAAGCGATGCGGGCTGGGCGGTTCGTCATTAACCACAGACATGGGTCGATATTCCTGTCTCGTTGTCATTCATTGTTGATAGCTTGTTAAAGACGGAAAACACCTGGTCTACTTTCTCCGCCAGTCCTTGATGTTCCACACGTCGACATCCCAGGGGGTCAGGTCTAATCCGGTCAGGGTGTTGCTGACCCCGCCAAAATCCACCAGGTGCACAAGTGGAATAACTGCAGCATCCCTGATCAGCAAATCATTCAGATCAATAAACAATTTACGCCGTTGCTCCGGATCTATTTCCTGCGCAGCGTTATGGTAAATTGTATCGTATTCGGGATTACAGTATCTGGCCCAATTAGACAGCGCCCAGTTGTTGGAACGCTGTGCAATCTCATCACAGAGCCAGGATTGCATATAGCTGGCCGGATCCGGACTCTTGTTGCTATACGCGTACTCTTCCAGGTCCGCGTAGAAGTGACGTCGGGTGTTGGTGTTTTCAGTGATCGGCCCGAAGAAGATACTGGAATCGATGCTTTTGAGCTGTACCTCGAAACCGATGGACTCCAACGACTGTTGTACAATCTGCTGGGTCCGCTGGCGCACTGGGTTAACCGAGGTCTGGAAAAGAACGCCGAGACGGCGGCCCAGCTTTTCACGTACGCCATCACCATCCTCATCCACCCATCCCGCCTCATCCAGGAGTGTCTTTGCCTTTCCGGGATCGTAAGTCCAGGTAGTGTTACGCGACTTAAACCCTGTGGGGGACATCAGGATATTGCTGGTGGCGCGGCCGCCTCGCCCGTAGAGATCAGCGATAGCCTGTCGATTTATCGCGTATGCAAGTGCCTGGCGTACACGTTTGTCACTAAAGAACGGGTGTGTGAATCGCGGATTCGAGCGTTCACCATCCCCGGTTTCCTGATCAGGATCGGCAAAATTGATCATAATCCGCTCAACCCAGGCCCCGTGTAGCTCAAAAGCGCGTCCGTTGCCACCTGCTTCCATCTCGGCAAGGACTTTCTCGGCTACCTGGAGGTTCCAGGCGTAATCAGCCAAACCTTTTTCGACTGCCCGTGCCGCGAATACGGCATCACCGCCACCCCCGCGAAGCTCTACTCGCCTGAAATACGGTTTGCCTGTTTCACGGAAAAATGGATTGGCTTCGAAAATTATCTTAACCGTACTGACAGCGTCCTCCCCGATAATGAGAATGTCTTCCTCACTGAACTCGAATCCCCGGTAGGGACCGGTTCCTACCGGTATCAGGTTGGCGGGTGCTAGCTGCGCACTGGGACCGTTGAAATTTTCGAATATGTGACGCGGAAGGATCATGCCCTTGACCCCCACGAAAGGCCGTGACCATACGGGATTACGACTCGTAAAATTCACTTTAATCGTATGCATGTCGATCACCTCGACACTGCTGACCCGGTCATAGGCGGACTTGCTTGTCGCCCCGACCTGTGGATTGGTGATGTACTGGTAGGTGAACAGAACGTCGTCCGCGGAATACGGACGGCCATCAGACCATTTGATGCCTCGTTTCAACCGCCACGTCACCGAACGCCCGTCCTCGGCAACCCCTCCGTTTTCAATCGATGGAATTTCAGCCGCCAGAAACGGCACCAATTTCCCCTCGGCATTGAAACTTGCAAGGGGCTCGTAGCTGATTCTACTTGCCGAGAGGTCCTTGGTACCCGCAGACAGATGCGGATTTATGATCGTGGGAGCTTGCCAGAAGAACAAACGCAAAAGGTCATCCTGGGCGTGTGCCGGGGAAGTGTGTAGCGGAAGAAATAGAAACCCGATGATGATTGTTAGTACTCTGGCACCGATGCCTGCGCTGTTCATATTCCTTTCCCGACTACTGTTTGCGCTTCCAGTCTTTGATGTTCCAAAGATCGACATCCCACGGCGTGAGTTCTATACCCGTGAGATCATTGCTGACACCGAAAGCGCTGGAGCGTTCGACTAAGGGTATCAGTGCAAAGTCGCTAATCAGCAAATCATTCATCTGCACGATGAGACGTCGGCGTTTTTGCGCGTCAAGCTCAGTGGTCGATCGTTGATACAGCTCGTCATATTCGGGGTTACAGTACCGCGCCCAGTTCGACGCTGACCAATTGTTGGCTTTTTGAGCGATCGCCCCACAGGTCCAGGCTCGAAGGTAGGCACCCGGGTCGGGGCTCTTGTTGTTGAAGGTGAACTCCTCGAGATCCGCGTAGAAGTGACGCCGGGTATTGGTATTGTCACGCACTGGCCCGAAAAAGATGCTGGCGTCGATAAATTTCAGCTCCACCTCGAAGCCGATCGATTCGAGTGCGTTTTTGATGATCTGCTGGGTTTTCTGCCGCACCGAATTAATCGATGTCTGAAATACCAGGCTGAGCCGCAGCTCTCCCTTTTCGCGAACGCCATCCCCGTCGGCATCTGTCCATCCCGCCTGATCCAGAATCCGCGCCGCCTTTTCGAGATCGTACTCCCAGCTGGTGTTGGGTGAGTTGTAGCGCGCAGGCGAGATGAGCATATTGGTGGTAACGCGGCCCACTTTCCCATAGAGCTCGCTGATGGCCTTGCGATCGATACTCAGGCTGATCGCCTGGCGCAGCCTCTTGTCGGTGAGAAACGGGTGGGGGAAGGCTACGCTCGAACGTTCACCATCGCCGGTTTCCCGGTTGGGATCGCTAAAGTTAATCATGATGCGCTCGGTTTTGGCTGTCGGTGGCGCAACCAGTGTGCCCTTACCCTGCGCTTCGAGCGCTTGCAGGATGTCGGTCGCCACCTGCAGATTGTAACCATAGTCGACGACGCCATCACGAAACACGGCCCTGGCAGCCGTTAGTGCGTCTCCGCCTCCTTGCAGCGTCACCCGAGCAAAGCAGGGTTTGTCCGGCTCGCGGAAAAACGGGTTGGGCTCGTAGACAATCTTGATCGTGCTGACCGCATCTTCTCCGATGATCAAGATATCCTCTTCGGTAAACTCTACTACCCGATAAGCACCGGTGCCGACACCTTTGAGATTCGCGGGTGCGTCCTGAGCGTTTGCGCCCGCATATTTTTCGAAAAGGTGACGTGGAATGATCATGCCGTTGACACCGACAAACGGCAGTGCCCACGCCGGATTCACATCCTGGAAATGCACCTTGACCGTCACATCGTCTTTAACCTCCACATGGCTAACAACCTGGTAGGTAGCCCTGCTGGTTGCACCCACGCTGGCACTCGATGCGTATTCATAGGTAAAAAGGACGTCATCTGCCGTGAACGGCGCGCCATCCGCCCATTTCAGGCCGGGTTTGAGCTTCCATGTCACGGAGCGGCCGTCCGCGGCAACGCCACCATTTTCGGGTGACGGAATCTCGGCCGCAAGCAACGGAATCAACCCGCCATCGGCGTCAAAACTTGCGAGTGGTTCGTAGACAATGCGGCTGGCCGCCAGATCCTTGATGCCGATCGACAAATGGGGGTTGGTGGTGGTGGGAGCCTGCCACAAGAGTAATCGCAGTGGACTACAGGTCCCGCGTTGGTTCGCTGCCACGCCTGCAGGAAAAGCCAGCGAAGAAAACAGTATCAGTACGGCGAGGCCAAGGCATCGGATCGATAACTGTAAACTAGTGCGATAGAAACTAATTTTTTTCAATGGACAGATACTTGTTTTGCTCTCGATCCATGCTAAGCCCCAACAGTTTCGAATGTTTGGGTGATTGAACTGCAATCACGCCCTTCTTCGTATGTTTTATGGTTTGCGAAAAGTATCCCGCCCTGCTCCCCTCCTGTCAAACTGGAAATACCTTAACGTCACCGACCTGATTAGGCGGCGGTTCGTCATTTACCCAGGCGGCTGTCGATCAATGCTCGTTTCAACTCTTTTCGCTGGATTTTACCCGTGACGGTCCGCGGAATGGCGTCTACCGAGGTAAGTACGAAACCACCGACGATAGGCGGAAGAACAGAATTGATGATCCCCCTGAGAATTTCCAGATTACCCTCTTGTAGCGGCTCCACAATAACCCAGAGCCGACTGACACCTTTTTCATCCTGCAGAGTCGTCAGGCAAACATCATTTACAGGCAGGGCGCGCACAAGATTTTCTTCCAGGTATTGAGGCGCGATTTTAACGCCCCGAATATTCAGAAGTTCATCTACTCTGCCAACCAGTTTGATCGTGTTGGCGTCGATCATTTCTGCGACGTCACCGGGATAAAACCAACCATCCCGGAACATCCGCCGCGAGGCCTCCGGATCATTGAGATATCGATTTACACTCGCATCCGTCTCGACCCTGATTCGACCGGGCGCATGCATCACCTGCTTGTCCTGGTCATCGACCACTTCTACCCGAACCCCGGGTAATATTGTGCCTGTACCATCGCTTCGCATCGTGCAGATAGCTGCAACTTCACTCGTTCCGTAGCTTTCGACTATGTCGCTGGCGAGCAGTCGTCGCACCCTGTCGCGAACGGCTTCGGATACCGGTGCACCGATCGTGAAAATTGTGAGATCAGCTGATTTCCGGTACGTCCCCGGCAGTCCATCCAGGACCTGGATGAGTGTGTGCGGTACACAAGTGAAGTGTGTGATCGAGTACTTCGCAAGGGCCTCCGCAATCGTTTCATTCAGATCGCACACGCATACACCACCTTTACGGACACAGGCAGTAGCATAGGCATAGAACGCTTGCACCCAAAAGCCCATGGTTGCCAGGTAACGGGATTGATAACCAAAGTTCGTCCGAAATTCGTATTGCCTCACCCATACCTCATGATTTTGCCGGGTGAGTGTCATCAGTTTCGGGATACCCGTGGTTCCAGAACTGTGCAGTATCCGTGCGGGCGTTTGCGGGGTTGCGTAGGCCGCCGCTAAAGCCGGTCCCGAATCTTTTGCCAGAACCGACTCTACCCACTCTTGCGACAGGCAATGCAGCCTTTTTGGGCTTTCCGGCTTGTTCCCGTCTGCATACAGCACCATATCCAGTGTGGCCAGAAACGGTTCAAGCTCTTCCAGGTTCCCGACACGATAGGAAAAACTGAGAATACCCAGGTACTCTGCCGCCAGGAGAATCAGGAAGTGCAGGTAAAATCGAGGGTGTTGCACGCCGATGGAGGCACCTGTGTCCAGTTCGAGGTCGCGCAACCCGTAAACCATTTTTCTTATGTCACGATCAAACTGTTGGTACGAAATTTCCTGACTATCGGAGATCACGGCCGTCGCCGTCGGGCGATGCACGGCGTAGTAGCGAAGGTAACTTATAGTTGGTGCGAGCATTTAGTTGGTGCGAGCATTGTCTTTTCTGAACCGTCTTTTCCCGGGGCAGATCAAAGCTTTTCTCTGGCGGTATTTTACCTTGAAGGAATGAAGCTGTCAGGTCTTTGATAAAGGTGGTAGTTGCCAGCTAATTAGTTGTTTGTCAGACAAATAAAAAAAGAATAGCATTGCCGCCCACTGGTTAACGCAGCAGCCACTGCATAACACGACTGGAAACCCGGATTGACTGATAAATTCCTGAGTATTTCGCGGCGCACGCGCCAAACCCCGTTTACGCCACGCGTGGAAGCCGCCGGGGTACAGGGCTATACCGTTTACAACCACATGTTGTTGCCCACCTTTTTCGAATCCAACGAAGCGGACTACTGGAGTCTGTGCGAGCACGTACAGGTCTGGGACGTATCCTGCGAACGGCAGATCGAAGTCTCGGGCCCTGACAGCGAGCGCCTGATTCAACTGATGACGCCGCGTGATATTTCAAAAGCCGTCGTCGGCCAGGGCCTGTACGCCCCGCTCTGCGATGAAAACGGCAACCTCATCAACGACCCGGTGCTGATAAAGTTTGCCCCTGACAACTGGTGGATATCGATAGCAGACAGCGACGTGCGCCTGTGGGCGCGCGGTCTCGCCTTCGGTTTCGGTCTCGACGTCGATATTCGCGAAGCCGCCATCTGGCCGCTCGCGGTACAGGGTCCGAAGGCGCAGGAACTGGTCACGCGGGTGTTCGGCGACGAAGTTCCCGGGATAAAATTTTTCCGCTCGAAAATGCTCGAGTTTCAAGGTAAGTCGATGATGGTCATGCGCTCCGGTTACAGCAAGCAGGGTGGCTTCGAAATCTACCTGAACGATCCCGAGCTGGCGCTGCCGCTGTGGGACGAACTGTTTGCAAAGGGCGCCGACCTCAAGGTCAGGGCCGGAGGCCCCAACCTGATCGAGCGCATCGAGAGTGGCCTGTTGTCTTACGGCAACGACATGAACTTTACCCATAACCCGTTCGAGTGCGGACTCGATGCCTTCATCGACCTGGACGCCGATATCGACGCCATGAGCCTGCCGGCGCTGCGCGCAATCAAGGGCAAACAGGTACACCAGCTGGTCGGTATCGTCTTTGACGAACGCGTCGAGTTCGACGATTTCAGCATAGTGGTCGACGGTCAGGTCGTCGGTGACGTACGTTCGCAGGTGTGGTCACCGCGCTATCACAAGTTCCTCACCATGATCATGATGAAACGCGAATTCCTGAGCACTAACACAAGCGTCACGATGGGCGGCAAAATTGGTAAGATAGTCGATCTGCCGTTCCAATTCGACGCTACCGTATAACCCCAGGAGACCAGTATGAGTCGATCTTCATACCTCAAACCCGACACCGTGGCATTGCACACCGGATACGTCCCGGAGAGCGACCACGGATCGCGCGCGGTGCCCATCTACCAGACCACTTCCTACGTTTTCGAAAGCGTCAGCGAAGGTTCCTCGCTGTTCAACGTCGAACAGGGCGGGCATATTTACAGCCGTATCACCAACCCGACGGTCGCGGTCCTGGAGCAGCGCATCGCCGCGCTCGAAGGCGGCAGCGGCGCGATCTGCACCGCCTCCGGCATGAGCGCGCTGTTTACGATCTTCATCACCCTGTGTTCCGCCGGCGACCATATCATTTCGGCGACACAGATTTACGGTTCCACCGCGACCCTGCTCAAGCACACCATCAAGCGCCTCGGCATCGAATGCAGCTTCGTCCCGGTCAACGATGAACAGGCCCTGCGCGATGCGATTCAGGACAACACCAAGATAGTCTTCTGCGAGTCGATCGGCAATCCCGGGCTGGAAATCTCCGATATTCCGGGTATCGCTGAAATCGCGCACGAATATGGCATTCCGCTGGTCGTCGACGCCACCTTCGCCACGCCCTGCCTGTGCCGCCCCATCGATCACGGCGCCGATGTCGTCGTGCATTCGGTGACCAAGTGGATGGGCGGTCACGGCGTCGCCATCGGCGGCGCCATCGTCGACGGCGGGCGATTCGACTGGGCGCAAAGCGGGCGTTTCCCGGAACTGACCGAGCCCTACGCGCCCTTCCACGGTATCCGCTTCTGGGAAGAGTTCGGACCCTCGGCGCTGGCGATGAAAATGCGCGCCGAATCGATGCGCGATGTCGGCGCGGCGATGAGCCCGCATAGCGCCTTTCTCATCCTGCAGGGTATCGAAACCCTGAGCCTGCGCATGAAGCAGCACGTCGCCAATACCAGGGCCCTGCTGGAATGGTTACAGCAACAGGATTCGGTGACCTGGACCAACTACCCCGATATGGAAACCAACCCGAGCCATGAACTCGCCGCAAGCCTTTTCCCGCATGGCGCCGGCTCGATGTTGTGCTTCGGTGTGGTCGGCGGTCGCGTCGGTGGCGCCGCCTTCATCGATTCGCTCGAACTGGCGTCGAACCTGGCCAATGTCGGCGACGCGCGCACGCTGGTTCTGCACCCGGCCAGCACCACGCATTCACGCCTGACCGAGGCCGATATGCAGGCCACCGGCACCAGTGCGGACATGATCCGGGTTTCGGTCGGCATCGAGGACATCGTCGATATCAAGGCCGACTTCGGGCGCGGTTTCAAGGCAGCGCAACGCGCCGCGGGAGCAGCCTGATGTATATCGAGGTACGCGGCAACAGAACTTACGCAGCCACCGGCGGCAAGGAATTCGACAGCAGCCTGCCGACGGTGATGTTCGTCCACGGCAGTGGCCTGGACCATCGCAGCTGGGCGCTGCAAACACGCTGGTTCGCCTACAATGGTTACTCGGTGCTGGCGCCGGATTTACCCGGACACAGTCTCTCTGCCGGAGAAGCCTTGCAAAGCATCGAGGACATGGGCGCCTGGCTGGCCGAATTCATTCGTGCGGCC
>Ga0255049_10001152_pt1 | contig 14909 bp, 14 predicted proteins | sample JV7_2_3_MG_FD_183615 | JGI IMG/M metagenome (GOLD analysis project Ga0255049, IMG submission 183615) | Seawater microbial communities from Jervis Inlet, British Columbia, Canada - JV7_2_3 | ecosystem: Environmental > Aquatic > Marine > Inlet | place: Canada: British Columbia | collected 2016-10-06
CGGCCTTTACACTACTTGTAACGTTTGCCGTGCTTGACCACGAGATCGACGTTGCGCAACAGGTTGATGTAACGCAACACATCGCCGCGCACGGCGATGATGTCCGCGTACTTGCCCTCGCTGATCGTCCCGACGTCGTCGGAGACCTTCATCAGTACCGAGGGCCAGTAGGTTGCCGAACGGATCGCCTCCATCGGCTCGACGCCGAGTTCGCGGACCCAGATATCGAGTTCGTTCCAGGTCGATTGGCTGTGGAACTTCATCGGGATCCCGCTATCGGTCCCGATCAACAACGTCACGCCGGCCTCGCGTAACTGGTCGAACTTGGTCTTCAGCGTCGGCCGTCGTTGCGGGGTGATCTGAAAGTAGGGCAGGCGATCGGGGTTGCGGATCGAGGCCTTGATGTCGGCGATGATGTCGGGCGTCAGCCCCACGTGCCACGACGGGTCATCGAGCATCTCGGGGTGGTCGCGGACGTACTCGTAGTTGAACAAACCCTCGATCGTCGGCGTCCAGAACAGCGGGCCGAGATTCATCTTGGCCGTGCGGCTCCGAATCTCCTCGATCACGACGTCGGGGTAACGCGGTGCGGTCGCCAATCCGGTGTGCTCGAAACAATCCACGCCGGCTTTCAGACCGCGCAGGATTTCGTCCGGGCGGTGACCGTGGGCGGCGATGGTGAGCCCGTACTCGTGGGCCTCGTCAACGACCGCATCCACTTCTTCCTGGGTCATCTGATCCTGATCGATAAGCTTGATCACGTCGACGCCGGCCTCGGCGAGCTTGCGCGTCTTGGCTCGAGCGTCCGCGGCGCCCTGGACTCCCCAGCGGAACTGCTCTGTGCCGGGGTACGGTTCGTGTTGGATGAACGGCCCGGACATGTACATCGTCGGGCCCGGGATCTTGCCCGCATTGATCGCGTCGCGTACGGCGATGCTCTCGGCGAGCGGGGCTCCGAGATCGCGCGCGCTGGTAACACCCGCGAGCAGCAGTTGATACGCGGATGCGGGCATGATCACGGATTCGAACAGCGGCGGGTAGGTCACGTCCCAGTAGCCGTAGTCGGCGTGGCCGGTGATCATCAGGTGGACGTGCATGTCCCACAGACCCGGCAGCACGCTCATTCCCTCGGTGGAGATGACCTCGGCCCCGTCGGGAACAACGAGCGTCTTGATCGTTCCGACGGCAATAATCCGTTCGCCCTCGATCAGGATCACGCTGTCGGCGACCGGCGATCCGCCGAAACCGTCGATCAACGTTCCGCCGACGAGGGCCTTCAGGTCCGCCTTCGGCGCGGCGGCGGGGCCCGGAATCAGTGTGACCAGCAGGATGGAGATTGCGATCCAACCGACGCGACGCATACCGGGTCTCCCTTGTCGAATAGGCCGGGGCCACCAGGGTACCCCAAGGGCACGGCCGGCCCTTGGTCGGGGGCGCCACGTTGTCTACAATGATCGATCTAAACGGAGGTTCACGATGCCTGTCGATCCGAGCAACGCCGAAGACGAGTATTTCAAGCTGGAAGAAATTAGGAAACTGCGCAAAGCGCACGCCGAGGCCAATGCGGGGCTGGCCGAGGAGGCCAAGGCCCAGGCCAAGGAACTGCACTGGATGCACTGCCCGAAGTGCGGGATGGAACTGACCGAGGTCGAGTACCGCGGAGTTCAGGTCGACAACTGCTTCAGTTGTGGGGGCATGTACCTCGACGCCGGTGAAGCCGAAAAGATCCTGACGTTCGAGGAACCCGGCGCGTTGAACAAGATGTTCGGGTACTTCGTCGGCAAGAGTTAACCGCGGTGCAACCGCCCCGTGTCCTGATCGATGCCGCTCGACTGCAGCAGCGGGTCGATGAACTCGCCACCGAAATCACGACCGCGTTCGACGGGCTCGAGGAACTGACCCTGGTCGTCGTGCTCAAGGGCGGCTTCGTGTTTGCGGCCGACCTGGCGCGCAGGATCGACATCCCGGCGCGGATCGAGTTCATCACCCTGGCGAGTTACGGGGACGGCACCGAGGGCGGGGAGATTCGACTGCTGGCGGACATCGGCAACTCGCTCGAGGGAAAGCACGTGCTGATCGTCGACGACATCGTCGATACAGGACACACGCTGGCCTACCTCAACCGGATCGTGACGGCTCACGACCCGGCCGGTGTACGACGTTGCGTGCTGCTCAGCAAAAAATCGCATCGCGCCGCGGATCTCGCGGTCGAGCACATCGGTTTCGAGATCGACGACGTCTGGGTCGCGGGGTACGGCATGGATCACGCCGGGTTGTGGCGATCGCTGCCGTACATCGGACGGGTCGGCGACTGACGCCGGCCGCTAGTCTCGCACCAGGCCGGAAGGTAAACGGGGCGAGGAAAGCAACGCCTCGAACGCTTCCCACCGTGCCTCGGGCGACTCCCCCGCCGCTTCGATGTAGGAACGCACGAGATCCTGGCCGAGGTTGTAGTTGATCACGTAGGAACGATACTGGTCGATGAAGCCAACGCGCTGCGCCGCGCGATCGGGCGGCGAAAGAGCGAAGCGCGTCAGAAACTCGGCCGCCTCTCCCGCGTCGATCTCGCCATCGAGGTAACGCCGCGCGGCCTCGTTGCCGGCGTAGGAGAGCCTCTCGACGCCGTTGAGAACTTCGTAGTACGCGGCGGCGCCCGCGGGGTCCAACCCGGCCAGCGGGAACAGGATTTCCTTCTCGAACTCGATCCGCTCGTCGCCCGGGAACGCCATCTCGATACCGTAGTTCGCCGTCCCCTCGGCGATCAACGATTGCGGGCTGAACAACGGGTAGATCGAAAACTCCATCCAGCCGCGGTCGTGAACCATCGCACGTTCCAGCATCATGTTATAAACGTGATGGCCGGGGTAACCCTCGTGGCAGGCCAGGTCGATCGCGCGGTCGATGAAGATCGGGAGGTCGGTGTTGATCTGGATCAAACTCTCGAAGCCGCCCTTGTACCAGTTGTAGCCGCTCCAGTTCTTTCCGGTCACGTATTCGAGGTTGAAGCTCTCGCCCTGCGGGAGATCGAGCCGGGCGGTAGTGCGCTCCTTGCAGGCTTCGATCGCGACGCGAAACACGTCGTCCAGTTTCTCGGGAGGGATGACGTAGTTCGATCGAAAGGCCTGCCACCTTTCGATCAAGGTGCCGTCACCGGGCAACAACGGCTCGAGCGAGTCGATGATGCGCTGGAAATGGTCCTCGCCGTGCGTCGGCGCCACCGCGTCGTAGAGTGCCCTGGACTCCTGGTCGAACGTGAACTTCTCGCCGATGAGCATCGAAAGCCGTGCCTCGACCGCGGAGAGTTGGGTCGTGAGATACGTGTGGCGCAGTGCTTCCATCTCGTCGGCGGGACGGTCGATGCGGCGCATCTGCTCGCGGAGATCGGCGGCGTGAAGGTGCAACTGGGTCGGCGAGGTCACGCCCGCCTCGGCTTCCGTACGCCAGGCTTCGGGCCCGTAGTAGGCATCCACGTAGTCGGGGTCGAGCCGGCCGACGGCGAGCACCAGTTTGACGTAGGACTCGGCTATGAGGTCCATTCCAACCGTCTCCTCCGCCGCTCCCGGCTCCCGGCCCTCACATCCCGCGAGCAAGGCCGTGGCCACGATCAGCCCGAACACCGCGCCGCCACGGAAAAAAGTGTGTAAAGGTCCGATCGGCGAGTGGCTTACAAGCATGGCATTACCTCATTTTTGCGGTATATGTTCCACTGGTTGGGGCGACCCGGGCGCCCCAATGCTACCTTAAAGCCGAATAGAACCGGGCGTTCGCGCCTGCCGAGTAAGGAGAAACCCCTTGAGAATATCTCGAGCCCGATGGGCCCGTCCCGTCGCGTTCGCGGCCGTCGCGCTATTCATCGTCGGATGCGCCGAATCCCAGGCCGATGGCAAGAACGCCGACCCGTCGATCGTGGCGAAGGTCGGTGATGTCGCCATCACGAACGCAGAACTGGAAAAAGAGTTACGCAAGCGGGATGCAAAGGCATTCCAGGCCTACTACGACGCTAAAAAACGCGTGCTCGACCTGATGATCACGCAACACGTGATCGACGCCGAGATCCTCAAGCGCGGCATCAACGAGAGCACGTTGCGAGCCGAGATCACAAGCGGCGTCTCGCAGGTCAGCGAGGCCGAGGTCCAGGCCTTCTACGCGCAGAATCAGGCCCAGATGGGTGGACGCACGCTGGAGCAAGTCGGCCCGCAGATCGTCCAGCACCTTCAGGGGCAGAGGACGCAGGGTGTCATGAGCGATTTCATCGGCGGGCTCAAGAAACAGGCCGGCGTGCAGATCATGCTCGATCCCCCGCGAACGGACGTGAAGATCGCGTCCAACGATCCGAGAAAAGGAGCCGAGGGAGCGCCGATCACGCTCGTCGAATTCTCGGACTTTCAATGACCGTACTGTTCGAGAGTCGGTCCGACTCTCACGCGTATCCTCGAAACGTACGGTGACAAGATTCAGTTGGTCTTCCGCGATTTCCCGTTGGGATTCCACGACAACGCGCAGATCTCCGCGGAAGCGGCCAACTGTGCGGGGGCCCAGGACAAGTTCTGGGAGTACCACGACAAGCTGTTCGAGAACCAGAGGGCTCTCGACAAGGGCAGCCTGGTCAAGTACGCCAGCGACCTTCAACTCGACGGCGATGCGTTCAGCACGTGCCTGGATTCCGGGACGTACACGGCCGACGTGAAGCAGGATATGGCCGATGGCCAGGCCGCGGGGGTCACCGGGACGCCCGCGTTCTTCATCAACGGCCGCTTCCTCAACGGCGCCGTGCCGTACGAGCAGTTCGCCGCGATCATCGACGAGGAACTGGCCAGTCGGGGAATCAATTAGCCGGTTGGCGGAGTTCGATTTGACGCTTCGAATGACGGCGCTCACCCTTGTGGCGGGCGCCGTTTCTTTTTGCGGCTGCGTCGGCGAGCAGGAACCGCCCACACTCGAGTGGGCGCGGGCCGCGCCCGAGTGGGTCGTCGACTTTCAGCACGAGACGGGAGCCGCGGGCCGCTTCCATTTACCCGAGATCATGGGTGGGGGCGCAGCCCTGTTCGACGCGGATGCGGACGGGGACGTCGACCTCTACCTGACCAACGGCAACCTGGATTCCGAAACCGGCACGCCGAGTACCGCGGGTCCGAGGAACGCATTCTTCAGGAACGAGGCCGGCCGTTTTGTCGATGCGACGGAGGAAACCGGGCTTGGCGATCCCGGGTACGGGATGGGTCTGGCCGTGGGCGATGCCGACAACGATGGCGATCTCGACGTCTATGTCGCCAACTACGGACAGGACCGGTTCTACACGAATCAGGACGGCGTGTTCACGGATCAGACGCAGCGTTCCGGACTCGGCCTCGACGGCTGGTCGAGCTCGGCGACGTTCTTGGACTTCGACGGTGACGGGTGGCTGGACCTCTTCGTGGCGCGATACGTCGCTTACGTGGGCGGCAAGCGCTGCACGGACGCCGCCGGGCGGGACGATTACTGCGGACCGGCGGTGTTCGCGCCCCAGCCGGACCGGTTGTTCCACAACCGGGGCGACGGGACGTTCCAAGACGTCAGCGAGGTGTCCGGCATCGGCCGCGGCATCGGCCGCGCGCTGGGCGTCGTGGCATTCGATGCGAACGGGGATCGAAAGATCGATCTTTACGTCGCCAACGATGGCGATGCCAACCACCTCTGGGTCCAGCAGGCAGATGGACGTTTCGTCGACGAGGCCCTGCTTCGTGGCGTCGCCTACAACCTGGCGGGCGAAACCGAGGCGGGGATGGGCGTGCTGGCCGAGGATCTCGATGCCGACGGTGGCTGGGACCTGTTCGTCACGCACCTCTCGTCGGAAACGAACACGTATTACCGGCACGCCGGCGCAACTTATCGGGACCTGAGCGGGCCGTCGGGGCTGGCCGGCGAGAGCATCCCATTCACGGGTTTCGGCACCGCCGCCGTCGACCTCGATCTCGACGGAGCCCTGGACCTGATCGTCGCCAATGGGCGCGTCAGCGGAGGCTTCGATACCGAGGCAGGATCGTCCCGGCAGCGTTTCGTTGAACCCAACCACCTGTTTCGCAATCTGGGTGGCGGCCGTTTCTCTCCCCTGTCGTGGCACTCGGCGGGGATTTCGCGCGGCGTTGCGACCGCCGACATCGACAACGACGGAGACGACGATTGGGTCGTGGCGAATCTCGAGGGACCGGCCGAAGTGTGGATCAACGAATCGCCGCAGCAGGGCCACTGGTTGGCGGTACGCGCCCACCTGCCCCAAGCGCATCGCGAAGCCGACGGCGCGGTCGTGATCCTGGAGGGCGACGGACGACGTACCGTACGGCGGATCGATCGCGGTGGGGGCTACCTGTCGAGCAGCGATGCCGTGGCGCGCTTTGGCCTCGGTTCGGACACGGGTGCGATGCGGCTGACCGTCATCTGGCCCGACGGCTCGGAGGAGGTCTTCGACGTTCCGGGTATCGACCGTGTCCTGCAGGTTTCCCGGGGCGCCGGAACACGGCCGTGAAGTCGCCGAGCATCGCGGTCCCGGCCCTGCTTGTCGTAGGCGTGCTGTGCTGTGCCGGAGTCGCGCCCGAGATCGACACGACCGGGATGGAACCTCCGGTGCGGGAGTTGATCGAGGCGAGGCGGGCCGACCTGAACGCGGCGGCGTCCGCCGAAACGTGGGGGGCGCTCGCGGATGCGCTGCTGGCCCACGGGTTGAATCCCGAGGCCGCCGGGTGCTACGCACACGCGGCGGAGTTGTCCGACGAACCGTTCGAGTGGCTCTACCTTCAGGCGCTGGCCGCGGCCGGCGACGTCGCGGGAATGGATGCGGCGATGACTTTGCTGCGGCGGGCGCTCGAGTTGCAACCGGATCATGCGCTGGCGGAACTACGCCTGGCCCTGCTGCTCCAACGCTCCGCGCGGCACGAGGAGGCTCGGGAGTGGTTCGAGCTCGCAACGCGGCACGATCCGGACCTGCAACGAGCCTGGCGCGGGCTCGGCCAGACGCGACTCGCGCTGGCGCGGCATGCATCCGCGATCGATGCGCTCGAGCGCGCGCTGAGCGCCGATCCCGAAGACGCCGCGGGGTGGTCCGCCGCGGCGCAGGCCTACGCCGCCGGCGGCCAGGATGAGCCCGCTCGCGACGCGGCGCGGCGGGCGCGGCGGGGTCGCGAGCGAGCGGGGTTTGGCGATCCGATCTGGGACCGTCACGTGTTGCAAAACGGCGTGAGCGCCGCGCGCCTGTTCGAGCGGGCCCAACGTGCGCTGGCCGCGGGCGACTCCGCGACCGCCCGGGAGCACGTCGAGGCGATCCTACGTTCGCGACCCCAGGCCGCGGACGCGCATTACCTGCTGGGCGCAATCGAAGCCGGCGCGGGCAACGAACGGGAGGCGGGACGGCACTTCGAGCGCACGCTGGAACTGAACCCGGACCACGTGCGGGCTCTGCTCGATTGGGCTTCGCTGGCCCAGCGATCCGGGCGACTCGACGAAGCGCAGACACGAATCGAACGTGCGCAGGCCATCACCCCACTGGATCCATCGATCGTTCTGGCATTGGCCGAAAACCGCCAACGCGCAGGCGACCTCGCGGGAGTGATTCAGGCCTACGAGAGACTCGTGGAACTGCGACCAGGTTCCGACGCCGCACGCCGGAACCTGGCGGAGGCCCGCCGTCTGTTCGACGAGCGCTGAATCCGTCGAATGGTTAGCGTTGCGAGAGCGTCTGCCTGTTGCTAGTGTCCGTCCTGCCAGTCGGTCTCAACGAACGCGGCCGGTTGTCCCCGCCGCCGCCGTTGTTCGGCTTGGGCGTTTGCAACGTACGTAGGAACGCCAGCACCGAGACCTTCTCGGCGTCCGTCAGAACCGCGAACGCATCGCGCGCCGCCTGTGCCTCGCCGCCGTGGAGCAGGATCGCATCGCTGATCGTCAACGCCCGTCCGTCGTGCAGCCACGGCCCGGAATCGACCACGCCCCAGAGCTTCGCCGTCGTGTATTCCGCGTTGGCCTGGGCGTCGGCGAGCGCGAAATCTTCGGCAAGACCCGGACCCATGTCGTGCCGTTTGAGATCGGCAAACATCGGAACGCGCACGCCGCCATTGGCGTTGGTCTTGAGAGCGGCCGGTTTCTTGGTCAGATCGATCAGCTTGTAGGTGTTGACCCAGGGGTCGGTCGGCACCTGCGGGAAACGCAACGGCAGGTTCCTGGAGTTGGTGTCGAGGAAAGGGATGTGGCAGGCGTCGCAGCCCAGGGTCGAGAACAGGGATTCACCATCGACGGCCGCGCCGGACACCCTGGCCTGTTGCGGAGCCGCCAGCGTGGCGAGGAACACGCCCAGCGCCGAGAGCTCACCCACGGTGATCTCGTCGACCACGCCGTCGCCGTCGCCGTCGATCCCGTCGCCGACCACCTCGGTGGGTTGCATGCCGAAGTGGAACATCATGGCGCCGGTGTCGAAGTCGCGCGTCGTGGCGTTGTCGCCCTTGCGCCCGAACGGGCGGATGACCAGGTCGTCGGAAACGCCCTCGACACCCGACGTATCCACGTTGCCGAGTCCGTCGGCGACGATGGTCCCGAACTGTACGCCCTTCGTGTGCAACTCGACCGGGGCGAACGGGTTGTCGATGGCCAGTTGCTTGAGCGCCTGTAGGTCGGCCGTCATTTCGAGCCCGACCAGTTCGACGCCACCGACGCCGAAGACGAACGGCGGGTTGATGAACCGGCCGGTGAACGTGGCCGTTCCGTCCAGGTCGAGATCCGCGGGGTCGATGTTGCTGGGTTGGAAGATCGCGTTCGCGTTGGTCCCACCCGCACCGCCGATACCGAGCATGGCCGGGATCGTCGCGTTGCTCACGAGCGTGTGGCACTCGAAACAAGCCTGGGCATCCATCCCGTTGATCCGCAGCAACGTCCCGTTACCCTGAAGGGTCGGCCGCCCACCCGGGGAGATGGTGTCCGCCGGATCGATCGGGCCGTCCCCGTAGCCGTCGAGCTTGTTGAACGGTGTTGTGAAGATGCGCTGGCCTTCCGCGGCCGCCTGGCTGACGGACATCGATTCCACGCTGGCCTGATCGAGACGGCTGCCGAGTGCTCCGGACTCCCCCGGTTGCTGTGCAAAGAGCGAGCCGAAGATCAGCCCGGCGACGGCGACCACGACGATGCTCGAAATCTTGCGTTTCATTGGATTTTCCCCCCAGAAGATTTGGGTTCCCCGTGCCCGAGGCGACCTCAACTCAACCTCAATACAGTACGCCGAAACCGTATCGATTTCAGTCACAAACGTGGTGAAAACTGCGTACTTCTCGGGATTTGGTCGGGTTAGGCGGTTTTTCGAGCCGGCTTTACTTCCGGCGCATGCCGCGCGTGAACACCTTGCCCTGCACGATCTTGTGGATCGGCCGGCCGGCGATCTCACCCGGCCGGGCGAACACGGTCCCGCAGTTCGGGCACCGAAGATCACCGGCCGTGCGGTCCTCGACGATCCGCTCGACGAAACACTTGACCAGGCTCCCCGTGCCACCCTTACGATAACGGTAGAGCATCGAGCGGCAGCCCGCGCAGTGGATTGAAATCGTTCGGCGTTCCGGGGTTCCCTTCGGCATCCTCCGAATCTTAGACGATCGTGGACGGGCTCTCGACCTGCACGCGACGAGGGATTCAGCCGCGGGCCTTCCTGTCGAGTTGTTCGAGCAAGCGGTCGATCTGGGACTCCTCGTTGTAAAGGTGCGGGGCGATCCGGATAACGCCCCTTCGATACGCCCCATGGATCCCGGCCTCGACGAGATCACGATAGAGCGCTTCGTTGCGCGACGCCTCGCGGTGACCGAGCAACACCAACGTCGATCTGCGCTCATCCGAGTCCGGGCTGATCGTTCGATAGACAGCGGGCAAACCGTCGAGCAGACGCCGGACCAGGTCGCGATCGTGGGCTTCGATCGCTTGCGCGTCCTGCTCCAACAGGTATTCGAGAGTCGCGCCCCAGGGGTGGAAGTTGAAGAAATTCGCCGTGGCGAAGAGATCGAACCTACGGATCGTGCCGGCCGGCGGCTCGTCCGCTGGATCCCTGTCGGAACTCAAGTCTTCGGCCGATTGATGCGAGAGCCAGTAGCGCTGGGTCGGTCGAAGTTCCCGCCGGAACTCGGGCTTAAGCCAGCCGAACCCCACGCCGTAAGGACCACACAGCCACTTCCAGCCGGCACAAACGACGGCATCGACGCCCGCCCGGCGAACGTCGAACGGGCGCGCGCCGAGACCTTGTGAAACGTTGACGACGAGCCGCGCGCCGCTGTTGCGACAAAGCTCGCCGATCTTGTCGATCTCGAGCGTCCAGCCCGAAAACGAATGAACCCAACTGAGACACACCACGCGCGTTTCCGAACGGATGGCCTGCTCGATCTCGTCGATCTCGAGAACGTGGCCCGACGGCTCGATGCGGCGCACGGACACGCCGCGGTCCCGATGGGCCAGCCAGGGCAAGACGTTGGACGGAAAATCGCCGCGCATCAGCAGCACGTCGTCGCCCTCTTTCAGCTGCATCGCCTGCGCGATCTCGTGCAGACCCAACGAAGCGCCGTTGGTCAGGAAAACATCCGCGGCATCGGCACCGATCCAGCGTGCCACCGCCCGTCGCACTCGATCGGGCACGCCGGCGAAACGTTCCGCGGTCAGACGCGACGGTTCAAGCTTCCACTCGACGGCCTCACGTGCGGCCTCGGCTGCGATCTTCGGGATCGCGCCCTGGTGCGCGGTATTTAGCCAGGTGCTCTGCGGATCGAGTCCGAAGTCCCCGGCCCAGCTGCTCATGACGTCTCCTTGCAAAACATGTCGAGGGCCTGTTTCGAATCGACCGCATCGAGCGCGTCGAGTAGTTCCCAGGCCGGATTCTCGGTCACGGTGAGATAGGTATTGTCGGGCGCGCGCCTGCGATGATAGGCCGCGAGCGCTACGCTGGTGCAGAGCCGCAGACGAACCAGCGGGAACAACGCCTCGATCTCGTTCTCGTCGAGCGGCAAGACCCCGTGGTAGGCGCCGACGATACGGGCAGCCACCGAAAGAGAATCGGTTTTGTGGAGCATTGCATAGGCCAGCAGGATGGCGAGGTCCGCGACGCGCCAACTGCGACCCATGTCACCGAAGTCGATCAGGCCGATCGTGGGTTCGGCTACCATTCGGTCGATCAAGATGTTGTAGTCGTTCGCGTCGCCCTGAATCACCTGGCGTGGTAACGACTCAAGGAGCCGTCTGTGTTCGGCGATGCCTGCGATCCATCGGTCGACGCGCTTTCGGCGCCCCGGATCGGCGATCTCGGGGGCGTAGCGTTTCGCCACGTCGAGTCCGCACCGAAGATCCCAGTAGAACTCACGTTCGGCGGCCGGATGCTCGAACCCCGCGAGGCGGCGATCGAGTTCCGCGAGGAAATGGCCAATGGGTTCGAGCAGCCCGTCGTGGTCGCGGATCTTCGCCAGAGGTTCGCCGGGCACCCAGCTCAGCAAGCGGACGTGGTGGCTCGTTCCGTCCGCCCCGTCGGCAGCGAGGATCGTTTCGCCGCCCGCGGGAATCGGCTCGGGAGTCCCGCGGTCGACGCCGTCGGATCGCAGGTGGCGAAGCGCGGCATCCTGGAGTTCGAGTATGCGCCGGTCCTCCGCAGGATTGGAGATCTTGAGCACGAACGTCTCGCCGTCCGCCGTGGCGATCTTGAAATTCTGATCGCGCTCGCTCGGGAGTTCGGTTGCCTCCCCGTCCAGGCCGTAGCGTTCGCGGGCCAGTTCGGCAGCCTGCCCCACCGACCACTGCGGTCGGGTCGCAACCGAACTATCTTCAAAACCGTCCATACTCGCTCCTGCATCGAGGGTGCCAGGAAGGATACAATCCCGTCGCGATGAGCGCTGACCGAGACCCACGCATGGCTGCCGATCTTGCCGACGAACTCGAGAATTTTCGGGAGATCGCCCACTATCTCAAACCGTCCTCGGGTGAGATCCCGCAGATCCCGGGCGTCGACATCGCGGGACTGTCGATGCCGTTACGCGAGGCGATCGGCGGCGATCACATTATCTATATCGACTTCAAACGACGTTACAACCTCGAGCGGAGGCTCTCCCGCGCGCGCGCGCGTGGACGTGACGCGGTCGTCGCGAAGCTGACCGAACTGGAGCGCAAGGCCGGGATCCTGCTCGCCGATGTTGCGGGTCACCGCATGACGGATGCGCTGCTGGCCGCGATGCTGCACCAAGCGTTTCTGGTCGGTGCGTACTACGAGTTGGACCGTTACGGGGAGATCACGACACGGATCTTCGAACACCTCAATACGAGGTTCTACCGAACGACCGCGGTGAGCAAGTACTTCACGATGCTCTACGGCGAGATCACATCGGGCGGGAAGTTCCGGTTCATCACGGCGGGTCATCAACCGCCGGCGATTTTTTCCAGGGAGTTCGGTCGTTTCGTCGACATCGACCCCAAACGCCTGACCTCGTTCCCGCCGGTCGGGCTGCTTCCGCCCGGAGACGATCCCGACGAACAGACGGATGACCTGCTTGCAGCCAAGAAGGACTACGAGGTCAATCAGCTCAACCTACTGGCTCCCGGCGACATCCTGGTGCTGTCGACCGACGGCCTCGCGGAACACGGTGGCGGGGACTTCATCTCGGATGTGCTGGAGGACTTGCTTCGCGATGTGGCGGCTGAGAACGCGGGTGCGATTTGCCGGCGCATCGAGCAAGCCGTGGTCCAGCACGGAAAACCGGAGGACGACATTACTGCGGTCGTCGTCAAACGAACCGGTTGAGTCGTCCGTCTCTAGGCCACGACGTGATCCCGGCAGATCGAAGCGATCGACGGTGTCCCGGCCAGTTGCATGATGCGCACGAGCTCTTCGTTGAGCAGGTCGAGCGCGTGTCCGACACCGTCCTCACCGGCTGCGGCCAGGCCCCAGACGTAGGCGCGCCCGATGCAGACCGCGTCGGCACCGAGGGCCAGTGCCTTGAACACATCGGTCCCGCGGTGGATCCCACCGTCGAGCAGAACCGCGCACTTACCGGCAACGGCCTCGACGACCTCGGGGAGGCACTCGATCGTTGAACGGTCGCTCTCCTCCTGACGCCCCCCATGGTTCGAAACGACGATGCCGTCGACCTCGTGCTGGACGGCGAGCCGCGCATCCTCCCGCGTCACGATGCCCTTGAGGACGACCTTCATCGAGCAGTGCTCGCGGATCCAGGCGATCATCGACCAGTCCATCGACGGATCTTCGAGGGCTAGTGGACCCTCGGGTCCGTCGAAATTTCCGGCGCGCAACTTGCCTTCGGTAAGCATCGCGACGAGTGTGTCGAGCCCACCCTCACGGTTTCCCAGCGTCGGCAAATCGACCGTCAGCACGACGACGGGACAGCCTGCGCGCTCGGCGCGCTCGAGGAGCGCGGCGGCCACGGCGCGGTCCGGCGTCGGGTACAGCTGAAACCAGCTGCCGGGAGCCGCCTGGCTGATCGCCTCGATCGGTTCGCTCGACACCGTCGAAGCGATGAAGCGCATGCGGCGCGTGTTCGCCGCGCGCGCCGTCGCCCTCTCCGCGTGTTCATGGAAAAGGGACTGGTATCCGACCGGGGCCAGTGCGATCGGCGAGGGCCAACGCTCTCCGATGACCTCGACGCATGTATCGATCGAGGTCACGTCCACGAGGCGCCGTGCGCGGATACGGACGTCGGCGAAGCGCGACACGTTGGCATCCAGGGTGCGCATGTCGTCGGCCCCACCGTCGAGGTACTGGAGGACGTCGGGTTCGAGCCGCCTGGCCGCAAGGGCGGCCAGTTCGCGGATGTTGCGTGCGTTGGACGGTTCCGTCACCATGACCTCCGGGGACCATTCTACGCAGATTGACTACTTTCGCGGCCGGCGCTTGGTCCGAGCGGTCGGCGTAGCACTCCAGGGATCCTCGGGCCAGGGGTGCCTGGGGTAACGGCCACGCAGCTCCTTGCGAACTTCCGCGTAGGTGGTCTCCCAGAAACTCCGCAGATCGCGGGTCGTTTGCACCGGCCTGCCATTGGGCGCCAGCAGGTGCAGCGTCACCGCTACGCCCGGTTGCCCGACACGCGGTGTTTCGGCGAGACCAAAGAGTTCCTGGAGTTTGACCGCGGCGCTCACCTCGCCTGCACCGGTGTACTCCAGGCGGGCACGCCGGCCGCTGGGAACGGTGAAGGATTCCGGCGCCAGCGAAACGAGCCGGCGGCGTTCGTCGGCGCTCAGTGCGGCGACGGGATCGAACTCGAACCAACCCTCCGCCGCGTGGCAGGCGTCGAGCAAGCGCGGCTCGAGGTCGAACGATACGCCGGCGAATGCGATCCGCGCCAGCGCCTGCGCGACGCGCTCGCCGAGCCCACGTTCGAGCATTGCCGCGCTGAGCAAAGCCGCCGCAGTTTCTGGATCGCCCTCGACCTGGCGGCGGTCGAGTTCCATCCGTTCGTACAGGCGGCGCTCGTAGGCTCGCACCTTGCCGGTCTGGGAATCGATCTCGTGCACGGTCTCGACGTGCGTGGATTCGATCCAGCCGGGCTCGACCTTCGAGGCGACCTTCACGAGCGCGTCGCGATTGGAGCCGCGCCTGGCGGCGCGCAACTCGATGGCGACAAGCAACTCGGGATCGCGGACGCCGCTCGCGGCGGACAGTTCGGCGCCCGAACCCGAGGCCAGCTGGAGCCTGCTCCCGCCCGCTTCGCGCCGCCGGGCGAGCCGGTCGGGGTAGCCCGCGAACACGGCGGCGCAGATCGAGTCGCGCTCTTGTTCGGCGAATGCTCCAGCGTCGAGCGCGGCGGCGGCCTGCCGGGCGCGCCGTTCGATCTCGGCCGCGGCTTGTCTCACGCGATGCGGCGCGGCGTCGATGCGATCCGCGATCGGTAGGAGATCGCACTCGGTCGATTCCGAACCATGATCGG
>Ga0255049_10001154_pt1 | contig 14893 bp, 20 predicted proteins | sample JV7_2_3_MG_FD_183615 | JGI IMG/M metagenome (GOLD analysis project Ga0255049, IMG submission 183615) | Seawater microbial communities from Jervis Inlet, British Columbia, Canada - JV7_2_3 | ecosystem: Environmental > Aquatic > Marine > Inlet | place: Canada: British Columbia | collected 2016-10-06
ATTTGCTATCTACTTACAAGGTGTTAAAGATGATAAATACAACTACGACAAAGCTGAAGAGTTATTGCCTTTAGTAAATAATCTACCATGTGAGCAAGTAATAAGTGTAGCTAGTTTTTTTTTGAACAAATTATTCAAGAAGAAGAAAAACACTCGAAGTCGTTGCCTCTCGGTGTTGAAGATGACAAAAGGGAACGGGCTGGATATAACAATCTAGTAAAAACATTTGGTGCTTTCCACGACTTTAAACAAACAGCTAGAAAGGAAAACGTTAGCGTGTTAGAATTAATGGAGTGGGAAGTTTCTTTTTATCATGCTACGGTACAGTATAACGCATGGGAAAGTACATATGATGAAAAGTATAGAAAGATATTACAAGAAAAAGATGTAGGTAAATAAATTTAATAATATGGGAAATGTATTTAGATGGATTAGTTTTATTGGTGGGTTTTTTATATACTCTTATCTTAAGGAAGAGTATAATATGGATACTTTAGAGATAATAATAACTGTTTACGGGTTTGCTTTAGTTAATTACTTACAGGGTATATTCGATAGCCATTGATAATTTATTTTTAATTTAGTTTGATTCTTAATAATATTTTTAGTATGTAAAGATATTTTTGTATATTTGTTTGAAATGACAATAAAAGCATTATACGAATTATTCCAAAGTGCTGTAGATCAAATGTCTTATGATGTTGATTACGGTAATGGAACAGTAACACAGATGGAGTTAAAGTTCACAGAAGATAACTATAGACTTCCTTTCCTTTGGGTGTTCCCTCCTGCATCCGCTAATACACAATACACTAACTCTATAGCTTCTGGTACTTCTTGGTCAATGGCTGGTTTTGTTGCTGTTGATTTTGACATAGATTCAAGTGATGAAGAAAGAATGAACGCACAAGTTGAAGCTGAAAGGGTTATGGCTGATTTCGTTGGTAAGTTGAGAGTCATTAAAACGGATGATAACAATTACTTCAATGAAGTTAGCTATAACTTAGAGGCTACTTTTAGAAATACTAACGGGGTTTATAGCGGTTACGGTTTTAATATTACAGCGTCTTCAGATAATTTATATGATTTCTGTTGTTGATATATTAACCAAAGAGCTAACATCTATAAAAGATGATATAGCTGAAAACATTATAGACCAAAAACGTAGTGCTACAGGTAAGACTGTGAGGTCTTTAAAGGTAGATGTTAAAGAAGAAGGTAATATAATTAAGGGTACAATAAGCGGTAGGGGTTCAATCTTAACTTTAGAAGAAGGTAGGGGAAAATCTAAATCTAGTGGTAGTGGTGATTGGAAAGATGATCTAAGAGCATGGATGCGCGCTAGAAGTATTCCTCAAGAAGCGTTTTACCCTATATGGAAAACTTTAAATGAAAAAGGATGGAACACAACACTACCAAACAGAACCAATCCAAACGGAGGTACTAAGGGAATTATAAGTGACCCAATCAACAAGGGGTTAGAATCAATAGAAAAAAAAGTATTTGATTTCTTTATAGAGTCAGCATTAAAGGATATTACGTTATGAGTTTAGAAATTATAGGGCGACCAGTTAAATACCTATATGAAGATCAATCTTCTTTTACTGATTTTAAATATTTATTTGATGGTGTAGATGATTCTGTACAATACGAAAATATAGATTATAACGGAGGCAATACCACTATATCTATGTGGGTTAACCTATCAGATAAAGACAACACTCAATTATTTTTATGGTCTAGTTCTTCTACTAATACAGCTTTGTTTTTTAATGGTGCTGACTTATTTATAGCTGGAGCTTCTTTATCTGGAACTTTAGAAGCTGGTGGTATTCCTTTAAATGAAGACGTGCAAATAACACTAACAATAAACAACGGGGTTTGTAATTGTTATATAAACGGGGTTTTAAGTTCTGGTAGCCCAGTTACAACAAATGTCACAGAGTTTGACTCTTTATCAAACACTTTAGAGATAGGTAGTGGTTTTGTTAATGCTATGGAAGGTGTTTACGATCAGTTTGTAGTTTATGGTCGCGTATTATCTCAAGGTGAGATAGCGCAACTTTATAACAATGGGGAAAAAGTAAACACTAACTTTTTAAGAACCATACAGGGATTTGTGTTCTTATCTCTTAATAGAGAAATTGAAGAAGCTTATGGTACTTATGATTCATTTACTGTTAACGGTGCTCCTGATGTAGTTAATTACTCTTCTAAGGGGTTGTTTCAAACATCTACCGTCCTAAGCACATGGAACGCTGTGGGTGGTGATTTACCAGTAAGATATAAAATACAATCTGATATATACCCTAATAATACAGTTGATACCGTTTATTCTATAACCTCCGCTGCTAGTTTCTTTGGTGACACTGTATTTACTACAAGTGGTTCTCATGGTTATGTTAAAGGCGATTATGTTACTATTTCAAATTCTACAGTAGAAGCTTACAATGGAATACATAAGATAACAAACGTCATAAGTGTAACATCTTTTAGTATTAATGTTTTATTTAGTGGAACGGCTACAGCTAATGCTATTAAATACTATAACCTGTACAATGTAGTTTTAAACGTTTACGGAGGTTTACCAGACTATCATGTTTTATCTAGTGACTTCCCTATGCAGTTAGTAGGTAGTGTGTCAATAAGTCCTAATGAATTAAATATAGCTGATTTAGATATAACTTCAATAGTTAAAACATTCATAAGAACTGATAATGATGTGTTTACTGGGTATGCTCCTTTAGATTATAACGCTTTTACTTCTTTTTATATAGAGTATGCAGAAAGTTACCAAGTTAGTAACGGTGTTAGCTTGTCTAATTATACATCAGAGTTTTTACCAGATACTATAGCTGGGTGTTCTTTAGATATTGAATTGTTTGATAACCCAGACTTCACTAGTGGACTAACGGGGTGGTCTCAGGATAACGTAGGCGAGTCTTGGGTTGTTGGTGCTGGTGATACATTAGAGGCAAACATATCCACAAGCTATAAAACGAAAGATTTATTTCAAAATATAAATTTAGAAAGGGGTGTTACTTATCAAATATCTCTAAACATAAGCACCCCAAACAACACATATTTCTACATAGAGGGAGAGTCATCAGCTACTGGTATAGGTAAGATTATAAAAGGAGATATAACATCATCAATAGTTTTTGATTTCACAGCTGACATAAATTATGATGAAATAAAAGTTATAGGATATTATCAGAATCAAGGCACTGCATATGATGGAAACGCATCTATAATATCGTTTAGTGTTATAATAAAAGACTGCAATACTTACCTATGGGGTTCTAATAGCGTTCAACAATTTCAGTATTATCTAGGTGGTAATATGGGGGAGTATTTAATAACACCTAATAATATAGCTAAATTTTTAACAGACTTTGAAAGGCTCATATACTTTAAAGGGAAACCTTTTACGGTTAGTTCTATAATATCAAATGAAGCGTTTACTAATTCGTATCTAGGGGATAATTTATATGTTAGGTTAACAAGTGGCGATAGTTTTGTAGATAGGAAAATTAAAAATATTAATGACGGAGTTTATCAGATAGGTAACCAATTTGATGGAGATTTATTTGAGAGTATGTTAAGTGAATTAGAAGTTGTGGTAGGCGATACTGTAACTAGTGGTGAAATAGAAATATATTCAGTGCCAGCTAATAAGTTCTTAAGCGCTAACAATGGAACACATAACACGACTATAGATGTGGCTGGTAATCCTCCTAGTGATTGGGGGATAACTATAACACCATACGCAGCTCCTAGTGATAGACTTATGGGTGCTGCGTACAGTTATACTTCTATATTATCAAACCCATCGTATGAGGGTTACGGGTCGGGTATATTTCAATTTAGTAGCCCAGAGGCTTTGGCAGGCTTTAATAGAATTTGTGATTTTACAGACTCTATAACATTAGATTCTAACAAAGAATATACATTAAGTTTTTATTTTAGAGATCAAGACACAACAACACACGACTCGAGATTGGATGGTAGTTCTTTTCCTTTGATATTGCCCAATGGTTCGTTTACAGGTGTTACTTCTAGCTCTGGGTTTCCTGTACCTGTTGATGGTGACGATACTTGGTATAAAAATTCAATAGTTTTTAACACTTTAGGTGTTACTTCTTTTACTTTCTCTTTGTTTTTATTTATACCCGAAGAGTTAAGCGGTGGAACTGGTGGTGCTTTTGCTATTGATAATATAGAACTATTAGGACCTTATGAACAACTAACAGAAAAGAAACCTATTAGAATAGATGATAAGTGTTCTAATCAGGATATTCATTTAACATGGTTAAATAGTTTAGGTGGTTGGGAGTTCTTCAATTTTCAAAGTATTAAGGATTATAAAGTTTCTTCTTCTGGTGAGGTTATTAAAAGAGATGTGTTTAATAATTGGGATAGAGAATATATAACAGGGAATACGGAAAATGACTATTCTAGTGTAAGAGCAAACAAAATAACCACTGTTAGAAGTCAGTTAGTAACAGAAGCAGAAGCAGATGCTATATGGAATATTAAAACAGCTATAAAAGTTCAGGTTGTTAATGATAACGACACCCTTACAACTGTATTAGTAGATAAGGGTAGTTTTACAAAGTATAAAGATAAAGACAAATTATATGCTGTTGAATTTAACATTACGTATCCAGATACTCAGATACAAAATCAGTAATATAATAGAGTCTTATTGGCTCTTTATTACCGCTTCAAAGTATCAACGTGCTAGATCAAAGTATAGAAGGAATATATGTAAATCAAATTGTAATGCTATATTTCTTTGTCCTGGCTGTGGGTGTGTGCTTGCTGCTAAAAGTATTAATAAGCTTAACGAATGCCCAATAGATAAATGGTAAGTTTAAAAATAAATAATGAGTTCGTAGATTTAAAGGGAGGTGAAGAAATAGCTATTACCTTTCAGAATAATGATGTAGGTGATATATCCACTCGTAACGGTAGTTACTCAACATCTTACAGCATACCCACAACTAATCATAATATATCTTTATTAGGGTATGTTAATAACTTAGGTGTTATATCTTTATCTAATCCTTCTAAAAGATACAATGCTGAAATATATAATAAGGGAGCGTTTCTTAAAAGTGGTTTTATAAAGGTTAACAGTGTTTCTAAAGATGAGATTAACATAACTTTTTACGGTGATAATGTTTCTTGGTTTGAGCTAATAAAAGATAAGAAACTGAACGAGTTGAACTTATCAGAATTTAACCACAACTGGACATCTTTAAACATAATAGCTACATGGGCTGAGTCTTGGACTTGGGAAAACGGATATACTTACCCTATAACAGAAAGAACAGGTACGGTATTGAGCGGTGTGGCTGGTAAAAACTTACCACTGACTATAGAAAATATGCGTATAGCTGTATATGTTAAACAGCTAATTAAAAAGATTATAGAAAGCGTTGGTTTTAGTATTACTGGTTCTGTGTGGAATAAGGACGTAAACTTGAATAACTTAATACTACCTTTTACTGGCGATTCTTACGAGTTACCACCTCCATCTTATCAGGATAATTCTAAGGAATATTCTACTAAGTTTGTTTTTAATCAATTAGATTCTACCGCTACCGCTGCTGGTGGGTCTGCTAAAGTCATAAATCAATTTTGGGAAGATAACGACACTTATTGGGATTATGAGAGCAATTCTATGATAGTAAAAGACGTTGTTTTTATGTCTTTTGATAATATAGTAACTCAATATGCTGGAAACAACTCTAACTATATTAGTGGTTATTCCACTTATAATAGTGTTATTGATGCTGGTGGTGGGGAAATTAGGTTTAGTTTTGATCAGTTTATAAATCAGTCAGGAGCAAACGCCAACCCATCAAACGGTGATACAATAATAATAAAAGGAGGTCTATATGACCAAAATACATATGTTATAAATAGTCACACATCAACAACAGTAAACGTTACTGGTACTTTTTTAGGTGATTCTAATGGACTTATATCAACAGCTTTAATAGGTAGGACATCAAATTTTGCCATTCCTTATTATACTATTAATGGTAATATAACAAAATATTATACAACAACACCAGTAGCATTATTACCTAATGATTATGTAGAATTTTATGTAGAGAACAAACATCCTACTAATGATCTAACAGATTTTGGTAGCGATGGAGTAGGGTTTGTATCTAACATAACACCAGACTATGAGAATAGTATTAATGGTGGTGTTAATATAAATATAGCATTACCAGATATAACACAAGGAGACTTATTAAACAATGTTTTATTTAGTTTAGGCGCTGTAGTAAGTACCAACGACCAAACAAAAGAAATATCAATAGACTACTTTGATGATATAATAAATAATATACCTAACGCTAAGAATTGGAGTAGTAAAATAGATAAGTCTAAAAAAAGTGAAATAGATTATTCTAAATACATTTCTAATTATGGTAAAAAGAACCTTGTATTATACGCAGAAGATAGTGACGACCAAGACATAATCAATTATAACAATAGAGTATCAAATCCTTTAGGTAGTGGTAACATAACTGTAGACAATGATTTCTTAACTTCTGAAAAGACTTTGTTCACCTCTGTTTTTAGTGCTACAGGTAATGCTATTTATGAACAATATAAGATACCGTTGTTAAAGTGTTTTGAAGATTCTTTAGCACCTAGAATATTGTTAGTTAAGAATGGTTTAACTATGAACGATGCTAGTAACGGGTTTATAAGCCAAGTTACTATTGATGGAAACATAACACAAGAAGTACAAATAGCATGGTTTACACCTAATAACTTTCTTTTTGATAAGTACAAGTTATTGAATTTAAGTTTTGGTGATGACTCAGGATTAATAAATACATACTTTAACACGTTATTATCAACCCTTAACTCTGGTGCTTTAGTTAAAGAAAACATATTATTAAGCGATAACGATATAAGAGAATTAGACTTCTTGACACCTATTAGATTAGATCAATATCAGTCTTATTTTTACATAAACAAGATAAACCAATATAAAGGAAGTAATAAATCTACTGTTGTAGAATTAATTAAGATAGCGTAATGGCAGAAAAAAGAGAAATCATAATAGAGATTGAAGTAGATAATAATCAAGCTCAAAAAAACCTAGAGAGAACCACTAGCCAATTACGCACACTTCAAAATGAGCGTAAGGAATTAAACGCACAAATTAAAAAGAGTGATTCACAATTACGAGCAGAAGGAACTACTAGAAAAGAGGTTAATAAACAAATAGTAGAAAACCAATTAGCTACTAAAAGATTATCAGACGAAAAAAGGAAAGCTACAAAAGAAGTTAATTTAGAAAACAACTCGTTAAACGCTTTACGTAATAACCTTAGTAAGCTAACCTCTCAAAGAAATAATGTTAACACAGGAACAAAAGAAGGTGCTAAACAGTTTCGTGAGCTTAACAAAGAAATAGCTAAACAAAACAAAGAAATAAGCAACCTTGAACAAGCTGGTGGAGACTTTAGGCGAAACGTAGGTAATTATGGAGACGCGCTAAATGGGGTTATTCCAGCTTTTAGTGGTGTTACATCTTCTATAAGCGCAATGACAAAGGGTGCTTTAGCTTTTATTGCTACCCCTTTTGGGGCTATAATAGCAGCTCTTGGTTTAGCTGTGGGTGCTTTAACTCAATATTTCAAAGGAAGTGAAGAGGGACAAAATGATTTATTAAAAATAACAACTAAACTAGACGCTGTATTTGGAATAATAACAGATACGGTTCAATATTTTGGTAAAACTTTGTTTGATGCTATTAGCTCACCACAAGAAACTATTGAGAATATAGGAAAGCTAATACAAGAGAACCTAATAAATAGATTTAAAGCTTTTTCTGTTATTGGTAATGCTATTGTTAAAATATTAAGCGGAGACTTAAAAGAAGGGTTTAAGGAATTAGGTAATGGAGCAATACAAGCCACTACAGGTGTTGAGAACGCTATAGATAAAACAAAAGATTTAATATCAGAAGGGGAAAAGTTATTAAAAGAAACTAATAAAAGACTTGATAGTCAGTTTGAAAGAGCGTCCGAAATAGCCAATAAACAGGCTGAGTTAGATAGAAGAGAAAGAGATATATTAGTTAGTAGAGCTAAGTTAGAAACACAGATAGCATCATTAAGGTTAAAAGCAAAAGACGAAGAGAATAGCACGGCAGAAGAAAGAATATCTTTTTTAAAACAAGCCCAAGCATTAGAGGATAAAATATTTTCGGATGAAGTTAAAAACGCAAGGTTAAGACTTGATATTAAAAAAGCAGAAAACGCTCAATCAAATTCTACCAAAGAAGATAAAAAAGAAGAAGCACAATTAGAGGCGGATTTAATTAGACTTAACGAGCAACGACTAAACTCTCAAAGAAAATTAGAAACAGAAATACAGACAAATATTAAAAAGAGGGATGCAGAAAACGCTAAAATAGATGCAGATAAAGCAAAACAAGATGCTATTGATTTAGCGGATAAAATAAAGAAAGCAGAAAAAGAGGAAGAACTAAGACAAAGAGAAATAGATGCTAACATAGAACTACAAGCGTTTAAACAATCTCAAAGAGAGTTTGATGCTGAGGATGAAATACTATTAGAAGAAAAAAAAGCTGCAAGATTATTAGAAAACGCTGAACTAGTAGAGTCTGAAAAACAACTAATAAAAGAAGAGTCTAACGCTAAAATATTAGCACTACAAAAGAAAGCTGTTGACAATGAAATAAAAGAACAAGAAAGACAGGTTTCACAAACGTCTGCATTATTTGGTGATCTTAATAGTGTTATTAAGTCGTTAGGTGTAGAGTTTAAAGGTCTTGCTATTGCTCAAGCGGTGGTAGATACTTACGCTGCTGCTAACGCTGCTCTACGTAGTGGGTCAGCACTTTCTCCTTTGGCTGGTATTGCTGCTGCTGCTGGGGCAGTTGTTACAGGGCTTGCTAACGTTGCAACAATTAAGAATCAAAAGTTTGCTTTAGGTGGTATGGTTGTTGGTCCGAGTCACGCTAATGGAGGTGTTAAGTTCGCTGTAGGTGGTAGGGTTAACGAGCTGGAAGGTGGTGAAGCTGTTATCAATAAAAGAAGTACTAAAATGTTTGCTCCTGTTTTATCTGCCATGAATGTTGCTGGTGGTGGCGTTAAGTTTGCTAATGGTGGTATAACTGATTTTAGTTCTGCAAGCAGTATAGATAGTGAAATTAGCGGACAAAATCAAATAATGTCTTTAATAAATTCCTTACCTTCACCTATTGTTAGGGTAACAGATATAAATGACACGCAAAACACGGTAAAAGTTACACAAGAAACAGCCTCTTTATAATGGATTACGTACATCATTTCAATAAATACAAAGAAAATAACGACACTAATATAACTAAAGAACAGTTTAACGGGGTTATTAACTACATAGAAGAACGTGGCAAGCTTAAAAATACGTTTAAGTTTTACCACATGGTTTATGATTATTATAAGTCTTTAGATGATAAAGGAAAACTTCAAAAACAATTAATAGCAGAAGTTTGTGAGGAATTTAGAACTTCTGCTGTAACTGTTTTTGGCGTATTGAAATATTTTAAAGAGTAATTACAAATTTGTAATGACTCATACCGATTTGTTAGCAACAATTAAAAAATATCGTGTAGGTGGTCACTTTCAAAGTTCATACCTCCTAAATCTTCTTTATTAGGTGGCTTTATTACTACATCAGTTTTAGGTTTCCAGTCAGGGAAAACCATTTGAAATTGTTTTACAGCATCTCTTATATTGCTTGGAGCGTATGTATGTCTACCATCAGCATATCTAATTGCCATCCAAATGGTTTCTTCAAACGCATACTTTAGTTTTTCTATTTTTTGTTTATCTGTCATAATGATATTTTTTAAAAGATGTACAACATTATGTATAAGGCATTAAAACGACCTCATACATTTAACGTTAGGTTTAATTAAAAAAAGCATCAACCAAGCTATCAACTGAAGGCTTTAATAATTTAAAAACTTCAACTTTGCTTTCGTCAACATCTTCTTCTGTTAGAGTAAACCAAAACAATACAGGCATCGGTGTTCCTAAAGCATCGGCAATTTTTTTAACCACATCAATACTTGGTTCTTTGTTGCCATTTTCAAGTTGTGATAGATAACTTTGAGTTATGCCTACCATCTTACAAAAATTACCTTGTGTTAATCCTTTGTTTTTTCTAAGTGTTTTTACTGCTAGTCCTAAATTCATCGTATAAAAGTTTTTAAATTATTTACCAAAGGTAATAAATTATTTCTAATGTGCAATATTATTAAGTCTTTTTTTAACTAAAACCTAACAATGTATAACACACATTAAAACGATGTGTTATACTAACCGTTATCAATAATTAAAGTCCTGCCATCATGTCCGCTAATCTATTAGGGTCATTTAATATTTCTTCATTATCTTTTTTGTACCGCCTTAACTCTTCTAGTTCTTTATAAACTTCGCTCTCTTTTCTCATTACAAAAATAGCGTTGTTTTCGCCAGCCCTAAAAGCTTCGGTAGCTATATGTACATACTGTTTATGCTCACCATATAAGTTTTTAGCGTATTCCTTTGCGTGCATTCTTTTAGTTTGTGCCATTTAATTAATAATTGATAACACGGTGTAAAATTCCATGCTTAATAATAGCCGTTATAAATTTGATAGTTTCGTTTAGCACGGCATTTACACTAAACGTTAACAAATCTAAACATTAATATCAAAAAGCCAATAATATAATTAAGTTTTGTCTTAATTAGAATTAGTCTAAATAAACATAATAAGCGTATTTATATTTATATTTTTACAAATATGATTACAGCAGACTTATATATTATTAACGAAATAGGCTCAGAAGGCATAACAGCCAGTTACGTACAAGATTTTTTAATGCGTAATAAAAAAGCTGAAAAGATTAATCTTCATATAGATAGTGGTGGTGGTTCAGTTTACGAAGGTTATGCTATTTATAACTTATTAAGAAATTGTGGTAAACCTATAGACGCGCACATTATTTCTTATTGTGGTTCAATAGCTACAATGATTGCCTTAAGTGCTGATAATATTTATATGAATGAGCATGGTAGGTTCATGATTCACAACCCATCTACGCAAGTTCAAGGAGATGTACACACAGTTAAAAAGGCTGTTAAAGAATTAGAAAACATTAAAAACGAATTAATAAATCTTTATCACACTAAATCAGGAATGGATAAAAACCTTATCTCTGATTTAATGGATGATGAAAAATCCTTTACGGCTATTGAGGCTAAAGAGAGTCGATTCATAACGACTATAAAAGAACCATCGAAGGCGGTGGCGTTTATTGAAACTAAATCAAATTTTATAAACATGGAAAAAAAAGAATTAGAGGGAATGTTCTCTAGGTTCTTTGCTGATGTTAAAGGGATGCTAAAGCCTAAAAATGAAGGTGAGCAAATCTTGACAACTGGCGAAGATGTAGGCTTTGACATTTGGGTGAACGCTATGGAGGGCGAAGACCTAGAAGGTAAAGAAGTTAAAAAAATAGTAGCTGGTGAAGTTGCTGAAGAACCTGTAGAAGACGGCTCTTATCCGTTAGCTGATGGTAGTACTATTACTATTTCAGATGGCTTAGTAGGTTCTATTGGAGTTGCTGAAGAAGAAGGGAATGAAGAGGTAGAAGCGTTAAAAGCTCAGTTAGCAGAAAAGGAAGCTTTATTAAATGATGCTTTAGAATCTTTAAACGCTTTTAAAGCAGAGTCAGAAGCTAAAGAGTTAGAAAATAATTCAAAAGTAGAATCTTTAGCTAAACAAGTTGAAGAAATTAAAAACCTAACAGTAGGGGTAAAAGATAGCTTTATCAATAAAGCAAGTAATAAAATAAATAACGAGGATAAATTCTTTAAAGTAAAATAAAATGGCAGCAGAGATTATAGAAAATGTAACGGTAAATTACACGTGGAACGGAGAAGTAACAAACGATGTAATTTTATCACCAGTTGCACAAGATGAAGATATTTCTTTACTCTTTACAATAAAAGAGGGAATAAAATCAAAATTTCAAATTCATTTAGCAGATCAATTAGGAGATGTAACAACGGCTTATAGTGGTTGTGGTCTCGGTGATACTGCTACAGGTGTTGATATCACTAACAAAACATTAGAAGTATCAGACTTCCAAGTATATAGAGAGCAGTGTGCTGATGTATTTGACGATACTGTTTTTGAATTAGCTAAAAAATCTGGTGTAGATCGTAACGACCTAACAGGTACACAAATTCAAAACGGTATTATTACACCTTTATTAGCACCAGCAACAGCGAGGGATATGTTTGCTATGGCTACATTTGGTGATACTGGGAGTCTTGATCCTTTATTATCTTTAATGGATGGTCAATGGACTAAGTTAATTGCTGGTGTTGCTACTTATGAAGTAACTAAATCAAGTGTTTCTTTCGGAGCAACTTTAGCAGCTGGTGAAGCGTTAAGCGGATTAGAAGCAACTTACACAGAATCAAAATTAGCATTAAAGCAAATTAAACCAAGTGATAAAGCTTTTTATGTAACTGTAGAAGTATTTGAAAACTACCAAAAATCTTTAGAGACTTTAGGTGGTACTGATTCAGGTTGGAAAGTTGTACAAGATGGAGTACAAAAACTATACTTTAGAGGGATTGAAGTAATTCCTATGTATGGATGGTCTAGAGTAATCGAAGCTAAGTCTATTGCTGACCCACACAGAATACTTTACACTACAAAAGCTAACCATATCTTAGGATTTGATTCAAGAGCTGACTCCAGTAAGCTTAAAATGTGGTTCTCTGATGATGATGACAAGATGAAATATCTTTTCAGATATAGAATGGGATATGAATATATTAATGCAGATTTACAAACTATAACTTACTAATTATGCCAGCTTGTTTAATAAGTGCTGCAATTGATGCAACTTGTGCAGACCTTCGAAGAGTCGGGGGTCTACAAGCTGACTTATACGTAGCTAATTTAAGTGATATACTTTCTTATACAGAAGATTTATCTGGATATGTAGACTCTTTTACGTTTGATACGTATGGAGGGTTCTATAAATTTGAATCAAAGAAAAATTCTCACTCAGCTGGTTACACGGCTGCTATAGGTGGGGTTGGTGCTAATACGTTTGTTAATCATAACGTAATAGCTAAATTCTTTGCTACTACTCCTACAGATGACCAAGTTATTGAAGACATGTTGGTAGCTGATTTGGTTTTTGTTGTAGAAACTAAAAACAAAGAGTTTAAGGTTTACGGAATTGATGCTGGTTGTGCTATGACTGAGGCAACTCAGAACTCAGGGCAAGAAGGAGCGGGAGATACTACGGATACTTTAACTTTCTTGGGTGAAGAAATAGACTTACCTAAAAGGTTTTTTGATACCGACTACGCAACTACTAAAGCTCTTTTAGAGTCTTATGTGGTTACACCATAATAAGTTATTAAAATGACTTTAAAAGGCTATCTAATTTAGATAGCCTTTTTTGTTTTAAAACGGTAAAACACTAGAATCCCTAAGCCCTTTAACAGCGAACTTTTGTTTTCCTATCTTTATTTTTCTATAGCATTTTGAGATATTGATACCGTTAGGGCTTTTGTTTTCTTTTCGTGCCATCTCACTTATAGTATCAATATCTAACTCGCTTACCAATAGTTCTAAAATTGTAACCAATTCGTTTTCTTTAAAATCTTTATTAATTATAGATAAAAGCACTTCATTTAGTTTAATCATGGTTTTTATTAGTTACAAATTTGTAATTACTCATACCGATTCGTTATGCTTAATTAACTGTTTAGTAACTTCTCTGCTTTCTCTCTTATTTTTCTATCAGTCCACTTCTTGTGCCATTTAGTACTGTCGCTCCACTCAATGCAATTCTTTAATTCTTCTTTTGTCAGCCCTTCCATTTTGTTTTTCATAAACAAATAGTCCACTACAAATCCTCTAATTCTACCTATTAAATCGGCTACAATAGCAGCTATAGTCATTAACACGTATGCAACCCAATAAAGAGGGTTAGTTATTACAAATAATCTTTCTAAGTCCATATAAATAAGCATAACACGTATTATGATGCCATGCAGTTAATGTTTTAGCCGTTACAATCAGTTGAGCAAGCACGGCACATACACTTGTCATTATACAGAATGCTTTTCCATATCTGCACACACATAACATTGTTCATCACATTTATTTTCACCACTACACTCTCTGTCACACAAATAATCACTCTGTATAACATCATGCATAGGTAATTTAGAACCTTGCTCTATGTGTTTATAAAGTGTTTCTATATCTGTAAGCATTTGTTTATGTAGGTTATCACGTGTTCCATACACAGCCATTGTATAGCCTATTTCAATATTCCTTTGTACTCTTTCTATTTCATTCATCTTTATCTGTGTTTAATCGGTTCAAAACTACCCATGCACAAGGCGTTAGCGTTCATTAACACAATCAGGTGGCTGTTGTCCTCCTTTAGTACAATGGTAATAACACGCTTCATCACAATTTTTAGAAGGAAACGAAACGCTAACACTACCTATGATTTCAGTATTGCTTGCTAGTTCACGTTTTAAGTCAATAAGTTTATCGCATAACTCAAACTCTAAGGTTGAGCATGGTAATCGTCCTTCAAGTAATTCTGAGTATTCTTCTGTTGTGTATTTCATATTGTTAATTTTAGTAGTTATCTGTCCGCAATCAATACCGAAACATAGCTTTAACATTATACCTAACTTATAGTTTTACTAAAACACTCGGAACACAATACTTTACCCGCATTCTCACTATACCTCCCATTTTTACCACATTCGCAAGGTATAACAGCACCTAAAAAGCCATTAGCTTTAAC
>Ga0255049_10001158_pt1 | contig 14844 bp, 12 predicted proteins | sample JV7_2_3_MG_FD_183615 | JGI IMG/M metagenome (GOLD analysis project Ga0255049, IMG submission 183615) | Seawater microbial communities from Jervis Inlet, British Columbia, Canada - JV7_2_3 | ecosystem: Environmental > Aquatic > Marine > Inlet | place: Canada: British Columbia | collected 2016-10-06
CGACGGGCCACGATCCTTGTTTGCCGATGAGGCTCATGGCTTCACTGCGTCGATTGAAGTGGCTGAGGGCTCGGTCCACGTCGGCAATAGCAGAAAATGCACCTCGTGCGGCTTCTTTCGCCTGTGTCTCGTGGCGAGCATAAAGTGTCACACGCGCGTTCATTCCCATATGAACCTGGCGGTAGGAGTATCTCTCCAACGCACTGGTACTCGCGATTACCGGGAAAGTCAGCAAGCCCGCACTACTCGCCATCCCCGCCATAAAGGCCCTGCGGTTCAATGTCACAAGTTTGAACCCGTTTCCTGGTAAGCCCGAATCACAGCACGCTCACCGTCTGCCCCGCTTTGCGAATTGCCGTGCTCCATTCCCAGCACACCCGTAAAGCCCTTGGCCTTGATGTGCTTGAATATGTTGCGGTAATTCAATTCGCCGGTTGTGGGTTCCTTGCGACCGGGCGCGTCACCGATCTGGAAATACGCGACTTCATCCCAGGCGGCATCGATGTTGCGGATGATGCGGCCTTCCTGGATCTGCTGGTGATACATGTCGAAAAGGATCTTGCACGAAGGACTGCCCACGGCCTTGCAGAGATACCAGGCCTGGGGGATTTCCCTGAGTATCAGACCCGGGTGGTCTTCATAATTGTTAAGTGGTTCGAGCACCATGGTCAGTGCCTCGGGCTCCAGGATTTCACACGCGCGCTTGAGACACTCAACCAGGTTGCCCATCTGGTAATCCCTATGCAGTTTCAAATCCACGTGCCCTGGAACCACGGTCATCCACTCTGCACCGACCCGCTTGGCAACGGGAATACTCGCTTCGATTTCCTTCAGGAACTGGGCCACGTAGTCCGGATCGCCCAGCGACATGGTCGGCTTGTTCCAGTGGATCTCGTGAGCCACGAATACGCCCATGGTCATGCCACGATCGGACAGGAGACGGCCGATTTGTTCCTGCAGCCGCACGTCGCGACCTTTCATGCCGTTGTCTTCCCACGCAGTGAATCCCTGGTCAGCGGCAAATGCGATCTGGTCGAGGAGACTTTCCCCCGCCAAATGATTGAACATGCCCGGGTGAGGCGCGAAGTTCAGGTCAAAAGCTGTACTCGCGAACAGGCTGCCAGTTGGCACCGCCGTTGTCGCAAAGGCTGCGCCTGCCGCGCCCAGGAAATCGCGTCTTGTGGCTTGCATCAGGCTTCCTCTCCCGAGCCGGGCATGGGGCGTGGGTACCAGCCATCAGCGTCCGGTTGCGTGGGTGGCTCGCTGTCCGAGGTCATGTACTGAGGCACCAGTTGCTCCTCGTCATTCAGTGCGTCCTCCCAGGTGATGACCTGCCCGGAATAGGTCGCCATGCGGCCCATGATGGCTGTCAGCGTCGCATAGGCGCCATTCTCGGCATCCGCAAACTGGTAGCGGCCTTCGGCAACGGCGCTCCAAAGCACATCGTGCTCGACCTGGTAGGGGCTTTTCTCGCCCTTGCGCTGGCGATGCGCATAAATGATTTTTCCCGACCGATCCAGGATCTCGCCTGGCTTCGGCGCGCTACCTTTGGTGCCGTGAAACTTCTCCGTCACCAGATTCGTTGTTTGCGGGAAGTGCCGGCAACGGCTCGACATGATCGCGCCGTTTTCGTATTCAAATTCGATACTGTGATGATCAAAGATGTCGCCGTAACGCTTGTCTGTTCGTACCTGGCGACCGCCCTGACCATAGGCCGTGACAGGATAGGACTGGTTAACCCAGTTGCCGACATCGAGGTTATGGATGTGCTGCTCGGCGATATGGTCGCCGCAGATCCAGTTGTAGTAGTACCAGTTCCGGATCTGGTACTCGAGCTCGCTTTTTTCCTCACCGCGGGCCATCCGCGGCTCCCAGACACCACCTGAGTTCCAGTAGACGCGACTATGGACGATGTCGCCGATAGCTCCGTCATGCAGCTTCTGCACCCAGCCGGTGTAGGCGGCCTGGTAATGGCGCTGCAGCCCGACCACTACGTTCAGCTTCTTCTCCACTGCAATTTCGGCTGAATCGAGTACACGTCGTATGCCGGGCGCATCGGTCGCGAGCGGCTTTTCCATGAAGACATGCTTGTCGGCAGCAACAGCAGCTTCGAAGTGCTCGGGCCGGAATCCGGGTGGGGTCGCAAGGATGACCGCATCCACATGCTTCAGGACTTCTTTGTAGCAATCGAACCCGCTGTAGACCTTATCTTCATCAACGACGAGTTTGGCTGCAAAGGCCTCATCCTGAGCCGCCTTTTCCTGCAAGCTGGCCAGGCAATTGGTGGCCCGGTCGGCAAATATGTCCCCGATGGCCACTAGCTGGACATCTTCTTTCGTCGACAGGGCCTGCGCCGCCGCGCCAGTACCCCGGCCGCCAGCGCCAATCAATCCGATACGAACAGGACCCTTGTGCGACTCCGCTTTTGCCCCGTTACCCAGGCCGATCACACCAACCGCGGCAGCAGCTGTCATGAACCCGCGGCGTGAAACTCCCAGGCCGCCCGCGTTGAAGACAGGAGCCTGTTTTCCATCAACATTTTTGGACATTGGTCACTTCTCCATGCTTTGGCCTGGTCTCCAGGCGCTCTCATTAAAGGGTGGCTTTGGAAGCAGAAATCGTGCGTCAACTTCTTCGTACCACTGATGCAGTTCACTTCGCATCTCGGCCGTCAGGTCGGGACGCTGCTCTGCCAGATCAATCTGCTCACCCAGGTCGGATGACAGGTCGTATAAATGGATACGGCCGTCTTCGAATCGCTCTATCAGCTTGTACTGCCCTCGACGAATAGCAGCACCGGGAAATCCGCCCTGGTTGCTGTAGTGTGGGTAGTGCCAGAACATTGCACGGTCCGCGGCTACAATTTCTGCATTCAGCAACGGCACCAGGCTTTGGCCATCGACGCCTTGCTCTGTGCGCTCATAAATCCCCGCCAACTCGCGAATGGTCGGCAGCAAGTCCATGCCGCTGACTGGAGCGGCGATACGCGTACCGGTAGCAATGAGATTCGGACCGGCGATGATGAAAGGAACCCTGATGCCTCCCTCATACAGCCAGCCCTTGCCACCTCGCAGAGGCAGATTACTCGTTGGTGAGCCCTCGCTGGTCGACAATCCGCCGTTATCCGAGGTAAAGATCACAATCGTGTCATCCTCGGCGCCAAGTTCTTCCAAAGCGTTCAGGACTCGGCCAACGTTTCGGTCGAGATGCTCGATCATGGCGGCATACACCGAATGGCTTTGGCTAATTCGCGTCTTTCTTTCGGTGGCACTGCCAGTCCAGACCTGTTCCTCACTAGCAAACACTTCGGCAGATTGCTTGTCGGCGTACTTATCCACCGTATCTTGTGGAGCCTGCAACGGCGTGTGCACCGTGTAGTACGAGAGCATCAGGAAATACGGCTCGCCTCCGCCCTCGTACGAGTGGATTAGATCGATGGCTTCGGTGGTCAGCCGCTCAGGCAGGTACTCCCCTGTCGGCCCACTCGACATCCTCGGGTTGGTGTAGGGCGAAAAGTAACCGCCGGGCGGGCTGCCTTTGGAATGACCGCCGACGTTAACATCGAAGCCCTGATGTTCGGGCCAGTATTTTTCGTCTTCGCCGAGATGCCATTTACCGAGGAAAGCGGTGCGATAACCGTTGGCTTTGAGCATCTCGGCCAACGTCGTTTCCTCAAGTGGAAGATACTGCTCGAAGCTTGCTGGGTCGTAGCGCGATTCGAAGCGCGGTTTCCAGTTCGTTGCTCGGAACCAGTCGGTTGCTGCGAAGCGTGATGGGTACTTGCCCGTCAGTACCGCAAATCGAGAAGGGCTACAGACCGGATTTGCCGCGTAGCCGTCCAGAAACATTGCACCGTCACGCGCCAGCCCATCGATATTCGGCGTCTCGTAGAACGTATCGGGATTGTAGGCCCCGATGTCTGAATAACCGAGATCATCGACGAGGATCAAAACGATATTCGGTCGACTCGTCGCTGATGATTCCCGCGCCGCATCCGGCGAGCAACCCACCAGCATCGAACATGCGACGGCTAGTACGGCAAGGCCGTTTCTCACCACTTGTCCGCAAGAAAATCGAAACTGCGCTCGGCGGTGCGAAACGCGACTTCTGGCCGATCGTGCTCGACAAATCCATGCCGCAATCCCGCGCGGTCACGGTGCTCAAGCAAAGCAGGAAAATCGATTGTGCCGTCGCCGACATCGACCATCGTTCCATCCGACGAAATATCCTTGATATGCCAAAGCGGGAATCGGCCCGGCCACTCGTTAATGTAGTGAATCGGTGACCGGCCAGCTTTGGTAACCCAGAAAACGTCCATCTCCATCGCGACGAGGTCCGGGTCCGTCTCGTGAAGGAGAACGTCGTACGGAACCTCCTCATCGATCACGTCAAACTCAAAATCGTGATTGTGATACGCGAACATAAGCCCGGCGGCCTTGCATTTTTCACCGATGCTATTAAGCGTCGCGGCAGTCTGTCGATACTGATCGATACTCTGCCGCAACTCTTCGACGAGCCACGGTACAACGAGATACCGATGCCCCACCGCACTGGCAAACTCGATTGTTTTTTCCAGCTCGGACTGCATAAGCTCGAGAGGAACGTGACTGGAGGGCGCCGTCAGACCATGCTCATCGAGGAGTCCGCGTATTTCCTTAGCGTCATGGTCGAAATAGCCGGCGAACTCGAGTTCGCTGTACCCTATTCGTGCCAGTCGCTGAAACGTGCCCGGCACGCTCTTTGCCATCTCATCTCGTAGTGTATAAAGCTGAATACCCAGCGGTTTGCGACTATCGCCCGCAAAGCCAAGGCCGGAAAAAGCTATCGTGCCGACCCCGGCCTGCAAGATATGACGTCGTGTAATTGCACTCATTGTCTACTCCGACTCCAGTTCAAGGATTTGTATGTTACGAAATTCGACCGGATGACTTTCTGCCTGCAAGGAAATGTAGCCACTGGACAATAGGCCGTCACCGTCACTTAGAAACGGTGCCGCGATCGGGTCCTCCGGGTCGAGTTGGGGTCCCGAATACTCAAGTACGACCTCTCCGTCCATGATGTGCCGCACCTGTCCGGAACCGTGAACTTCGACTTCCAGCGTTACCCAACCGTCACCGTCGTAGGTGGCAGATGAAGACTTTGTGCAATGCGTCGTAACGAGTTGCCCGTCGATGACAACGTTGGTGCCCGGTGTGCAGAGATTACCGGTCGGGCGAGGTCCGTCCCCGAGCCCGCCCAGGAACTGCACTTCGATGGAAACCGGAAAGTTCTGCTCAAGCAGCATCGAAGCCGGTGCCTGTGAATGCACCATGACACCACTGTTGCGAAGCGCCCATTCCGCGCCACCTGCAACCTGCTCGCCGGTGAAGCGATACTCGAGACGCAGACGATAGTTGGAGAACGGCTGCTCGTAAAAAATATGCCCGAATTCGCCGTCGAATTGTTCGTAAGCATCGTAGGAGACTTTCATAGCACCATCCCCGACGCGGAACGTGTCGTTGAAGTTCTCGCCCAGTGGGTAGCCGGCCATCTTAATGACCCAACCATCGAGGTTTTCGCCGTTGAACAGGGACACCCAGGTTGGTTCATCCTTTGCTGTACAGGACGAGAGTCCTACCGACATTGCACACACTGCGATGATCATTCGCATCATTACAGGACTCCCTGTTCAATTATATCTGCAGCGTAGTTTGCCGCCCTTGCCGAAAATGCCATATAGCCAAGGGATGGATTCTGGCAGGCGCTGGAAGCCATAAACCCGCCGTCTGTGACAAACAGGTTCGGTACGTCATGTGCCTGGCACCAGCCGTTGAGAACGGAGGAACCCGGGTCGCGTCCCATTCGCACCGTACCCATCTCGTGGATTAGATTGCCAGGCCGCGTCAAATTCAAGGCTCTGTCCCTTGTCGACGATATGTCCCGGCACCCCGCGGCCTCAAGCATGGCGTGAGCATCTTTTCCGGCCTCGCGCATCAGGACCTTCTCGTTTTCCTTCATCTCACAATCAATGAAAGGAATCGGTATGCCCCACTGATCTTTTTTGGAGCTATGCAGGGTCACCCGGTTGTCCGAATACGGCAGAACTTCGCCGAAAGCCCCGATGCCGATCCTCCAGGGACCCGGCTGGCGATTCCCTTCCTTGAACGCTTTGCCCACGCCGGGCTTGTCGCCGTTGAAGTTGCTGGTACGACGGCCACTTCCCTGGAAGCCGAAACCACGAAGATAGGGTTTGTCGTTTTCAGTGATGTTTCCATAACGCGGAATGTAGATGCCGCTTGGAGTCCGGCCAAAGGTTCCCCGGTCAGGAAACTTGTCCAGGATTCCACTCGCTCCTGCACCGCCGACATGATCCATCAGATTGCGGCCAACCTGGTCCGAACTGTTGACCAGGCCGTTCGGAAACCGTTCACTCGTGGAATTCAGCAGTATCGCAGCTGACGCGATGGCTGATGCGTTCAGGAAAACAACGCGTGCGGTGTACGTCCGGCTCTCTTTGCTGACGCGATCAACGACGTTCACGCCGCTTATACGACCGGTCGCAACATCGTAGTCCAGCGTGTCGACAATGGCATCCGTGACTATGGTGCAATTCCCGGTTCGTTTCGCCGCAGGTAAGGTTGCTGAATTGGCGGAGAAATAGGCCCCGAAGACACAACCTTTCTCGCATTGCCTGCGGGACTGGCAACGGCTGCGCCCAAGATCCAGCTGTTCCTGAGTCGGTTCGGTCAAGTGTGCGATACGTGCCGGAATGACGTTTCTGCCCGGAAATTCACTTTCGACGCGACGCTTGAGTTCGCTCTCGGCGCAAGTCAGCTCAAACGCCGGCTGGAAGATGCCGTCCGGGAGTTGTGGCAGGTTCTCGATACTCCCCGAGATGCCAGCAAAACGCTCGACATGATCGTACCAGGGTGCGATATCTTCATAGCGAATCGGCCAGTCGACGCCATGGCCATCCTGCTTATTCGCCTCGAAGTCCTGCGGCCCGAGACGAAATGCGCGCCTCCACCACAACAAAGATCGTCCGCCGAGGTGATAGCCGCGGGCCCAGTCGTAAGGCTTGTCATCGGGTGTTTCGTAGGGATGCTCGTCGTCCCTGACCCAAAAATGTTTGTTGGAATCGTGTACAGCGTAGTCGGCAATAAGCGCCTGCCGGAAGTAATGCTGCTTGACCTCGTCCTCATTAATTCTGTCGAAATTCGGTGTCTGCCACGGCGTCAGCATATCTGTGTAATCTTTCGCGCGATCGACGTCCTTACCGCGCTCAAGCACCAGCACCTTGAGACCACGCTCGGCAAGTTCCTTGGCGCTCCAGCCTCCGCTCATGCCGGAACCCACTACAATTGCATCAAAATCCGCCATGATCTTCAGCCTCCTCTCACGCGTGTCACTTCTTCGATTGGAACGCAATGATCCCAGCGTCCTGGCACCGGAACCCAGCCGGTCTCCTGCGTCGCCCCGGGTTCGGAGACGTAATAGGCGTTGCTGATCAGGTTCTTGAGTTGGCGATAGGCACCGAGTTCCTCTCGACGTTCACCAAAAGCAGCGGCATCAAGATCCTCGAGTGACATGGCCGCGAGTTCCTGCGCCACCGCAGCAACAATATTGTGGTGCGCCTCCTGTGTCTCTGCCGAGGCCCAGTCCGCCATCAGCGCATCGAGGTAAGCTGGCACACCGGCGGCGATTGCGCCCGGCGTGTCCGTTGTTGGAATCAGGCCATCGGCCAGTTTGGAAACAACAGCGAATTCCTGCTTTGAGTAGTACCGCGGCACCGACGCTCCGTCGCCAGGGAGAGGCGATACGAGTTCCGCCTCCTCGCGATCGCTACAGGCAGCAAGCCCACCTGCGTAGCCGACGGACAGCAGCAACCCGTGTAGTACATCTCTTCGATTAACTGTTCGATTTTCCATCGCTTTCGCCTCTTTATGGATGGGTTTCCGGCTTTGCACGCGGGTGCCATTCGAGCGGGAACTCGGGATGCCCGGCCCTTGCCGACTCAAGGAGCGTCGTTAGTCGTTGCACGATGTCCGGGTATTTCTCCGCTACATCATACCCCTCGCCAATATCCGAACTCAGGTTATACAGCTCCGGCGTCTCTCCCAGGAAACGGACCAACTTCCAGTCGCCTGACCTCACGGCCTGAATGGGGCCTTGCGATTCGTTGAATTCCCAATACAGATATTGATGTTGCTCTTGCTCTTCATTGCTACCGATCAGCGTCGGTAAAAACGACACGCCATCAGAGGCCGGACATTCCTGGATCCGGGCCAATTCGCAGAACGTCGGCAACACATCCCAGAACGCTCCGACGTGTGAAGACACTTTACTTCCCGGTACGGTACCGGGCCACCAGGCAATCGTCGGCACACGGATGCCGCCCTCGTATAAGTCGCGCTTCAGGCCGCGCAAAAGACCGTTGCTGTCGAAGAATCCGTCGTCATATTCGTGACCGTTGTCAGACGTGAAGATGATCAGCGTATTCTCATCGATGCCCTTGTCCTCAAGCAGCGTTTTGATTCGGCCGATATCCCTGTCCATTCGCGAGACCATGCCGGCGAAGGCTGTATTGCCCTCGGGGTCGTGTTTGTAATGGCCCTGGGTGTTTAGTTTGCGTTCGGCCCAGCCGAGGTCGAGGTAGGGTTCCTTGGAGTCTGGCGGCACAGTGATGGCCATATGCGGAATCGTGTAGCCGAGATACAAAAGGAATGGCTTGTCGTCCTTTTGCCCGTCGATGTAATCGAGTGCTTTTTCTGTGAAAAGGTCGTGCGTGTATTGGCCCGTGTTGGTCTCGTAGTCGTTGTCTTCGAGCAGGTAGACCTCGTTGTTCTCGTAAAGCTCATGCCAGTAGTAATGGTGTGCGTCACTGTGGTGTTTGTAGCCGAAGAAATAGTCGAAGCCTTGCTGCAAGGGCATAGCCGGATTGGTGGCGAGGTCTACAATTCTCTTGTCCTCAGCCATTCCCCATTTACCGATCATCGCAGTTGCATAGCCTGCATCCTGCAGGACCTCGGAGAACAGGCGATCCTCAGAAACAAAGTCGACCGGATGCCCGCTCCGGGTCCAGCGCGGATTCTCTCGAACCGAGCTGTGTCCGGTATGCAGACCTGTGAGCAGGCTCGCTCGCGACGGAGCACAAACCGTCGATCCCGCATAAAAATCCGTAAATCGAATCCCCTCGCTGGCCAGCTGGTCCAGAACCGGCGTGCGTATTTTCGATTGGCCGTAGGAACCAAGGTCTCCATAGCCAAGATCGTCGGCCACGATAAGAATGATGTTGGGTCGCTGTGGCACGTCGCTCAAACCCACGTATTTGCTCAACTCGCCAACAAGCAACGCAGTCAAAAAAACCAATGGAGCGATGACAACAATTGATTGAATTGAGATCCTCATTGACCTATTTTAGATGTTTTTGAGAGAATATGAAAAGAATATGACCGCCCTCTTTCCAAGACTTCCTTACCTATCGGCGATTGCCCTGCTGACCCTCTCCGCTTGTCATGCGGGCAGGCCGGCAGACGCTGCCGGCTCGGCGGAAAACAACGCCGTTCGCCCGCCCAATATCGTCATTTTCTACGTTGACGATCTTGGCTACGGCGACGTCAGCAGCTACGGTGCTATCGGCGTCGAGACGCCGAATATCGACCACCTGGCCGCCAATGGCGTGCGTTTCACAGACGCGCACAGCTCTGCCGCGACCTGCACGCCATCACGATACTCCCTGCTGACCGGCGAGCACGGTTTTCGCCGCAGCGCGAAAATCCTCCGAGGCGATGCTCCGCTTTTGATTCCGACTGAAAAACAAACGCTGCCTGCAATGTTGAAGCGTGCCGGCTACACAACGGCGGTCGTCGGCAAGTGGCATCTCGGGCTTGGTGACGGAAACCTGGATTGGAACGCGGCGATCAGACCCGGGCCGCTGGAAATCGGATTCGACTATGCGTTCTTGTTGCCAGCGACTGGCGACCGCGTGCCGACGGTTTATGTCGAGAATCATCAAGTCGTGGACCTTGATCCTGCAGATCCGATTGAAGTCAGTTACAAAGACAAAATTGGCGGTCGGCCTACTGGTATTGAAAGCCCCGAGTTACTGCGTTACGAGACGGACGGCCAGCACAACAAGACGATTGTTAACGGCGTGAGTCGCATTGGATATATGGCCGGGGGCGAGTCTGCACTCTGGGTCGATGAGGAGTTTCCGGATGTTTTTTCAGCCAAAGCGGCCGAATTCATTCGGGCGAATAAGGACAGGCCGTTTTTCCTATTCCACTCTTTTCATGACATACACGTTCCACGATTGCCCAATCCGCGATTTAAGGGCAAGAGCACGATGGGCCCTCGCGGCGATGCCATTGTGCAGACGGACTGGATCGTCGGGGCACTTGTAGACGAACTCGAGAAACTCGGCATTTCTGATCGTACCTTGCTAATTTTCACGAGTGACAATGGCCCGGTTCTCAATGACGGATACGAAGATCAGGCCGCGGAGCTGGTCGGCGATCACAAACCGGCGGGACCGTTTCGGGGCAGCAAGTACAGTGCGTTCGAAGGCGGCACACGCGTACCAAGCATTTCTTACTGGCCTGGAACGATAAAGCCCGGCTCCAGTGCTGCACTCGTCTCACAGCTCGATATCTACGCATCAATCGCCGAGTTGGTTGGCGTTGCGCCTATTGATGGCGAGGCGAGCGACAGCCGCGACCAGCTCGACGTGTGGCTGGGTCGTTCGGATACGGGTCGGGAATACCTGCTAGAGGAATCGGTTGGTGGGCTGGCGCTACGCTATGGCCAGTGGAAGTACATTCCGCCGAAGAGGAATCCACGCCCCGGAACAGCGAGCAAAGGAATCGAAGGCGGCTTTTCAACAGTGGCACAGCTTTATGATCTCGGCACCGATAGTGGCGAACGGATCAATCTCGCGAGAGAAAATCCGGAACTTGTCGGCAGGTTACAATTACAGCTTGAGCGTATTGTTGCGGATACGTACTAGCCATTGCCAGCAAGCACCCCGCCGACGGAGAACAATGATGTCCGATAAAACAACGCAACCGAAGAGCAAGGGTCGCCGCACATTTCTGAAAAGCGCCTCTTTAGTCCCGGCCGCGCTCTACCTCGATGGATGCGCAACCAGTACAGCGGAATCGAGTACACCCGCTGCTTCCATTGCGACCGGCGAATCGATGACAGACTATGCCGCTCCGCCGCTCGACACAGTACGCCTTGGATTGATTGGCATGGGGCGCCGCGGCCTGCCAATGTTGCGCCTGTTGCTCGCGATCGATGGCGTTGAGATCACGGCCATCAGCGACCCGTACCCGCCAGCAATCGAAGCCGCAAAAGAACTCTTCACCGAACTCGGCATAGCGGCGCCCGCCTTTTATGGCGATGGCGACTACGACTACAGGACGATGCTGGATCGGGATGACATCGATGCCGTCTATATCGCGACACCCTGGGTCTGGCATACACCGATGGCCGTTGAGGCCATGGAACACGGCAAGCACGCGCTGGTCGAGGTTCCTGCAGCTCTGACAATCGACGAATGCTGGCAGCTCGTCGAAACCTCGGAGCGAACGCGACAGAACTGCATGATGATGGAAAACGTCTGCTATGGCCGAGAAGAATTGATGGTGTTGAACATGGTGCGCGATGGCCTGCTCGGCGAACTACTGCACGGGGAGGCTGCGTACATACACGAACTGCGCTGGCAGATGAAAGACATCGATGAAGGAACAGGGTCATGGCGTACCGGTTGGCACGCGCGACGAAATGCAAATCTGTATCCAACTCACGGACTTGGACCTGTCGCGCAATACATGAACATCAATCGCGGCGACCGCTTCGATTACCTGAATTCCATGTCATCGCCTGCGCTTGGCCGACAACTCTACGCGCAGCGCGAATTTCCGGCTGATCATAGTCGCAATCAAGCAGATTACATTTGCGGCGACATGAATACTTCGCTGATCAAGACGGCAAAGGGGCGGACCATCATGGTGCAGCATGACACCACCACGCCACGGCCTTACACACGGCACAACCTCATTCAGGGAACCGGTGGGGTTTTTGCAAGTTATCCCAGTCGCTTTGCCATTGAGTCGGAAGGTGATTTCCATCATTGGCAGCACGACATGAGCTCGATGCTGGAACGCTATGATCACGATCTGTGGCGGCGCATCGAGGCAGAAGCAGCCGAGATGGGTGGTCATGGCGGCATGGACTTCGTCATGCTGTGGCGCACGATTTATTGCCTGCGTAATGCTGTGCCGCTCGACCAGAACGTGTATGACGCCGCGGCGTGGTCTGCCGTTACTCCGCTCAGCGAAGCATCCAATGCCTTCCGCGGTAACTCGAAAGACTTCCCGGACTTTACGCGTGGCGCGTGGAAGACGGCACCTGCGTTTGAGATTCGCGATACCGTCAGCCGCACGGCTGTCGCATAAGTGAAAGCGCCTACGCTGGTCATCCTTGCGGCCGGACTGGGCAGCCGCTTCGGTGGACTGAAACAGCTCAAACCTCTGGGGCCTGGCGGCAACGTTCTCCTCGAGTACACGGCGTTCGACGCAATACGAGCGGGCTTTCGCTACATCGTCTTCATCATTCAGACCCCGTTTGCTGAAGATTTCACATCGCTTGTCAGTTCCCTGCCGAGCGACGTGTCCGTCGAGTTCGCGTTTCAGGATCAGATTTGGCCACGAACGAAGCCCTGGGGTACCGGTCACGCACTGCTAGCGGCGCAAGACCTCGTGCGCGGACCGTTTGTGATTTGCAATGCAGATGATTACTACGGAGCATCTGCGTTTGTAAGAGCCGTCGAATTCTTCGACGGACTGGATCCGGAATCGGCGCATTGCGGACTATTGGGATACCGGCTGGACGCCACGTTATCCAGTCACGGCGATGTGTCGCGCGCACTGTGCGCGGTCTCCGATAACGCCTGCCTTACGTCTGTTGAAGAGCACCCGAAAATCAAACGCAAAGACGGCGTCATCGTCAGTGAGCAACGGCAAGGAGAGGATATTCATTTGAATGCTTCCGATCGGGTTTCAATGAATTTCTGGTTGCTGACGCATTCGATATTTCAATTTTTGGAAATTGAAGTTAGAGAATTCGTCGAACAGTATCAGCATGACCCAATCGCTGAGTGCCGATTGCCGGACATCATCGATACGCTTACACAACGGGGTGATGTCACTGTCGAATGCGTGCCCCATGATGACGAGTGGTTCGGCCTGACACGCGCTGCGGACTACGAGAATGCCGTATCGACGATTCAAGCATTGCATGACGACGGAACGTATCCGACGCCACTGTGGAAAAACGATGCCTGAAGAATTTAATTTTCGGGAAATCGTGTCGCACTTCCAACTCGACGGCCAGCTTGTCTCCGCGCATCGATTCGGAAACGGCCACATCAACGATACTTTTCTTATTCACATGGACAGCAATCCCGACGCTACGTATTTCATTTTGCAGCGTATTGAAAAATACGTTTTTGCCGAACCTTCGGCTCTAATGGAAAATATCTCGCGCGTTACTGAACACCTCAGGAAGAAGAACGCGAAGTGCCTGACTCTAATTTCGACAGTCGATGAGCAATCATTCTACAAAAGCCCGGATGACGAGTATTGGCGTACTTACGAGTTTGTCGCGGGGGCGGTGGCATACGACAAAGTGTCAAGCACGAAGCAAGCCAGGGTTGCTGCTGCGATGTTCGGTAGCTTTCAGGAGCTTGTGGCCGACCTTCCCGGTCCACGATTGAATGAGATCATTCCGGACTTCCATAACACGCCAGTTCGCTATTCACATTTTCATGCTGCGGTCCGGGAGGATGCTTTCGACCGGGCCCGAAACTGCAAAGAGGAAACTGACCGGGCGCTAGCCTGGGAGGAACAGGCGGGAACACTTGTTGCATTGTATGAGACCGGGCAGATCCCGGAGCGCATCATCCACAATGACTCCAAACTGAATAATCTGCTCTTCGATCCGTCCAGTGGCGAACCGATATGCGTCATCGACCTCGATACCGTGATGCCCGGCATAGCGCTATACGATTTTGGCGACATGGTCCGCACTGCGACCTCGCCGACCGACGAGGACGCGACGGACCTTTCCAGTATTGGTCTGCGGCTGCCGTATTTCGAAGCACTTGTCGAGGGCTTCGTCGGAGCGACCTCCGGTTTCATAACGGAGCCAGAGATTGAGCACCTGTCCATATCCGGAAAAATCATCACGATAGAAATCGGCTTGAGATTTCTGACCGACTATTTGTGTGGGGACAAATATTTTGGATCACAGAAGCCGGAGCAGAACCTCGATCGATGCAGAGCTCAATTCGCCCTTGTCGCCTCCATCGAAGAACAGTTCGATGAAATGCGGGGCATCGTCAATCGTGTCAAATCTCAACAAAGGATCTAATCACTAATGTACTTAAAACTAATCTCCATCCTGCTTGTTGCTTCCGTACTAAGTGCTTCGGTGTTCGCGGAGAACCCGATTGTTCCAGCCATGGGACTCAATGACCCTCACGTTCACATTTTCAATGACAAAGCCTATGTCTATGCAACTCATGACAAGTCCAGTAAGAACGAGAAGTTCATCATGGAGGATTGGTGGATATGGTCATCGACAGATCTGGTCAACTGGGAATTGGAAAGCGTCCTGGATCCTGCGGATACTTACATTGGCGCGGGCTTCCAGAGTGCGTGGGCGACTGATGCCGCCTATCGCAATGGCAAGTACTACTGGTATTTTTCGGAACTCAATGAGCAGACCGGTGTGGTTGTTGGCGACAGCCCAGTTGGCCCCTGGAAAGACCCCCTCGGAAAGCCGTTTCTCGCAGAAGATCTG
>Ga0255049_10001159_pt1 | contig 14840 bp, 8 predicted proteins | sample JV7_2_3_MG_FD_183615 | JGI IMG/M metagenome (GOLD analysis project Ga0255049, IMG submission 183615) | Seawater microbial communities from Jervis Inlet, British Columbia, Canada - JV7_2_3 | ecosystem: Environmental > Aquatic > Marine > Inlet | place: Canada: British Columbia | collected 2016-10-06
GACCCTCGCCGTAATCCGTGACCGAGAGAATCGTGTAGCCGATGAACGGCTTTCCGCCGCAGCCGCACACGACCTCGTCCGCCGTGACCGCAACGCGGCGCGTGCGCGTAAAGTACTTAGCGACCGCCTCGCGCAGCGGCTGGATCCCCGGTGACGGCGTGTACCCGTGGTGCCCGTCGGCGATCGCGCGGATACCGGCCAGGCTGATGTGGTCCGGGGTCGGGAAGTCCGGCTGGCCAATGCAAAAAGAAATGATCTCCTTGCCCTGGGCCTGAAGTTCGGCCACCTCGCCCAGGACCACGAAGGCGTTTTCGGTTCCCAACTGGCTGGCCCGGCGTGAGAGATCCGGCATGTCTGGTCACCTCACCACAGTATTGGGGGCGTGGCTTTCACGCCGGTTCCAAGATCGACCCGCGACGGGAATTCTATCCAATTCGGGGAAAAACAAAAAGGGCGCCGGCATTAGCCGGCGCCCTTACACGGTGATTCCGCCGGAGGAGGTCTAAATCACATCGTCCTCGATCGGTACGACACGAACCGGGCGGGGGGCCACGGGCACTTGCGGGAGCGGTGCGAGCATCGGCGCAATTGTCAGTTTCGGTGCGACAACGGACGCCGGTCCGACGGGGACCGGGACCGCGACGGGCGCGATCGCCAAAGCGGGCGCCGCGGGCATGGTTACCGCAACCGGCGCCAAGCGCACGCGTTCACGGATTTGCGGCACGAGGCGACGGGCGACTTGCGGAGCGACCAGCGCCGGCGCGCTCGGACGCGGAACTTGGAGGTACGCACGCGGTCCCGTCGGCCGGTCGTCTTCTTCGGCTTCCAGCGTCACCGACAGGCTGACCGAACGGCCGCCACGGATCACCTCGATCTCGAAGACCTCTCCTTCGCGTTCGGATAGCGCCCTGCGCAGGTCGTTCGTGCTTGCGATCTCGTCACCGTCAACATCGACGATCAGATCGCCGACGGCGATACCGGCGTCTTCCGCGGCGCTGCCCTTGACAACCTTGCTCACCAGGACGCCGGCGTCTTCGCTGCCGCCGAGATGCTCACGCAACTCGGGGGTGGTCTCGGTCAACTGTACACCGAGGCGAGGTCGCCCCTGTGAAAAGTACAGGCCGCCGTAGTTGCAGTCGCCGTCCTCACAATTGTAGGTAAATCCGTTCCCGAGTTCGGAAAGTTTGCCTTGCCATTCCTCGTTGCCGAAGAACGAGTAGTTGTTCAGCTTCCCCAATTCTCCCAACTGGCCGAGCCCTTCGAGTTGCTCCTCGAGCGCTTCCATGTCGAACTCGATATCCGGGACCTGCAGGTTCTGGAGCTGCCCCAGCACCCGCGGTGCAATGTTGCTCCACTGCGTCGAGTACGCGCTTCGCTTGCCGAGTTCGACGTCGAAGCTACGCTTGCGACCGTCGCGCAGTACGGTGATCTCGATCTCATCCCCGGCCTCGAGATCGCGGATCTTCTTTGTCAGGCCGACCGGACCGCGAATCGTGTCCTTGCCGAAACCGACAATGATGTCGCCTTCCTGGAGACCCGCCTCCTCGGCGGGGGAACCTTCGACCACGGAGGTGATACGAGCGCCACCCTCCTCGTGATCGGTCTCTTCTTCCATCGTGACACCGAGGAACGCCGAATCCTCCATGCCGAACAGCGCGTAGCTCGAACCCGCGTCGTCGTCATCGTCGCTGACGACCCAGGTGTTCTGGGCGATCAGCGCGGGAGCGGCGATCAGCACCAGGGCCAACACGGATGCGAACCAGGTCAACTTACGGTCCATCTTGAACTCTCCTGTTTCGAGTACGGCCGACAGACCGCATCACCCCCTACTACGTGCGGCGTGGCCAAAAGTCGGAACCCCGGTCCGCGCGGCATCACAATGATACGATGGCCCTCTTTTTGAAGGCATTTGGGGGTATCGTCGATGCGTCGCTTTGCTATTTGCGGTTGGATTCTGATGCTCGCCACGAGCGTCGTGCCAGGTGCCGACCGCACCGAGGGGAAAATGTTCGCGACACGGTCCGTCGTGTACGGAGAGAACGGGATGGTCGCCGCCGCGCACCCCGCGGCGGTGCAGATCGGCGTGGACATCCTGGAGCGCGGGGGCAACGCCATCGACGCTGCAGTCGCGGTCAACGCGGCGCTCGGTTTCCTCGAACCTACCGCCAACGGCATCGGCGGCGATCTGTTCGCGATCGTCTGGGACGAGAAGACGCAGAAGCTCTACGGGTTGAACGGGTCGGGCCGTTCGCCCCTCGCGCTGACCGCCGACAGGGTCGAACCGACGGACCGCGGCTGGATCCCGTTGTACAGCCCGTTTTCATGGACCGTTCCGGGCACCGTCGATGGCTGGTTCACACTGCACGGCAAGTTCGGCCATATGCCGATGAAGGACGTGCTGGCGCCGGCGATCCGCGCCGCCGAGGAGGGCCGTCCCGTCCCGCAGGTGATTGCTGCCGCATGGAATCGCTCGGCGCGCATCTTCGGCGACAAGCCGGGTTTTGCGTCGACGTTCCTGCCTGGGGGTAGGGCCCCGCAGGAAGGCGAGGTGTTTCGGAACCCGGATCTTGCAAAGAGCCTGCGGTTGATCGCCGAGCAAGGCCGTGATGCCTACTACAAAGGGGCGATCGCCGAAGCCATCGTGGCGTTCTCGGACACCAATGGCGGGTTCTTCTCGATGGAGGATTTCAGCCGGCACCGATCCGACTGGATCGAGCCACAAGGCACGACCTACCGAAGCGTGACGCTTTACGAACTTCCACCAAACGGACAGGGCATCGCCGCACTCCAGATGCTCAACATCCTCGAAGGTTACGACCTTGCGGCGATGGGCCGCGACTCCGCCGACTTCTGGCACGTCATGGTCGAGGCCAAGAAGCTGGCCTTCGAGGATCGCGCGAGGTTTTACGCCGATCTGGATTTCATGGACGTTCCCGTGGAGGGCCTGATCTCGAAGGAATACGGGAAGGAACGCGCCAAGCTGATCGACATGAAACGCTCCGCGCGTCGCATCACCGCGGGCAACCCACGTCTGTACCACGGCGACACGACCTACCTGACCGTAGCCGACAAGGACGGCAACATGGTCTCGCTGATCCAGAGCAACTATACCGGCTTCGGTTCCGGATACGTGGTCGAGGGCTGGGGCTTCGGCATCCAGGATCGCGGCGGCCTGTTCAACCTCGATCCGGAAAGTCCCAACTACCTCGAACCGGGCAAGCGTCCGTTCCACACGATCATCCCTGCATTCGCCATGAAGGACGGCAAGCCGTGGATCTCGTTCGGCGTGATGGGCGGCGACATGCAGCCTCAGGGACACGTTCAGATCATGGTCAACATGATCGACTTCGGTATGAACTTGCAGGAGGCGGGCGACGCCGCGCGGTACTACCACACGGGCTCGTCCGACCCGCGCGGTTCGACGATGACCGATGGCGGCGTGCTGTACATCGAGTCCGGTGTGTCGGATGAAGTGCGCCGCGAACTCACGCGTCGCGGCCACAGGCTGGGCGTGACCATCGGGCCCTACGGCGGCTACCAGGCCGTGCTGCGCAACCACGAGACCGGCGTTTACGCCGGGGCGACCGAGTCGCGCAAGGACGGCTGCGCGCTGGGTTATTAACAAGCCCGGGGACAGACTTGAAGTCTGTCCCCTTTCCTCTTTTCCCCCGGGGACAGACTTGAAGTCTGTCCCCTAACCTCTAACTGTCTTCATCGTCGAGCCGATGTCGGCGGGCGAGTGTGAGACCGCAACGCCCGCGGCTTGCAACGCCTCGATCTTGTCTGCCGCTGCGCCCTTCCCGCCGGAGATGATCGCACCCGCGTGACCCATGCGTTTTCCTGGCGGGGCGTTCTGACCGGCGATGAAGGCGACGACGGGTTTGCTCATCTTGTCCTTGACGAACTGCGCCGCTTTTTCCTCGGCACTGCCACCGATCTCGCCGATCATCACGACGGCCTCGGTTTGCGGGTCGGCCTCGAACATCGCCAGCACATCGACGAACGTCGAACCGACGACCGAGTCCCCGCCGATCCCGAGGCAGGTGGACTGGCCCATGCCGAGCCGGGTCAGTTGGTCGACGGCCTCGTAGGTCAGCGTGCCCGAGCGGCTGACGACACCGATGGGCCCGGGTTTCGTGATCGCGGCGGGCATGATGCCGATGCGGCATTGCTCGGGCGTGACCACACCGGGACAGTTGGGGCCGATCAGCAGCATCCCCGAATCGGCGATCTGCACCTTGGTGCGCGCCATGTCCGCCGCGGGGATGCCCTCCGTGATGCACACCGCCAGCCGCAGCCCGCCGTGCGCGGCCTCGAGAATCGCGTCGGCCGCACCGCCCGGCGGGACGAAAATCACCGACGCGTCGGCGCCCGTTGCCGCGACCGCCTGCTCGACGGTGTTGTAGATCGGGACGCCCTCGATCTCGCTGCCGCCCTTCCCGGGATGCACTCCGCCGACGATCTTCGTGCCGTACTCGATCGAGAGCCCGGCGTGAAAACGGCCCGTCCGGCCCATGCCCTGGACCAGCACCTTGGTCGACTTATCGCAAAGGATCGACATCTCAGTTCCCCTGCCCGACCACCGCGACGGCCCTGTCGGCGGCGTCCTGCAACGTCTCGGCCGAGTCGATGTCAAGCGAGGACTCGGCGAGGATCCGTCGGCCCTCTTCCGCGTTGGTGCCCTGCAGGCGTACGACGAGCGGCACCGACAGCCCGACGGATTGGGTCGCCGCGACGACACCCTCGGCGATCAGATCGCAGCGCACGATGCCACCGAAGATGTTGACCAGGATGCCCTGAACGTCTTCGTCTTGCAGGATCAACTTGAAAGCGTTTTCGATCCGCGTCTTATCGGCGTCGCCACCGACGTCGAGGAAGTTCGCAGGACTGCCGCCGGCCTGGCTGATCATGTCCAGCGTCGCCATCGCAAGTCCCGCGCCGTTGACCATGCAACCGATGTTGCCGTCCAGGCTGACGTAGGAAAAATCCATCTCCGCGGCGGTGCGCTCGAGGAAATTCTCCTCTTCGGGGTCACGAAGTGCGGCGATCTCGGGGTGTCGGAACAACGCGTTGTCGTCGAAGTTCAACTTGCCGTCGAGCGCCAGGAGGTTGCCCTCGCTGGTAACCACGAGCGGGTTGATCTCGATCAACGAGGCGTCTTTTTCGACGAACAGCCGGAACAGACCACCCAGGAACTGATCGAAGCGTTTGACCTGGTCGCCGTCGAAGTCGAGCCGGAACCCCAGCGCCCGGCCCTGCCACGACGACAGGCCCGCGACCGGATCGACGAGCACGTTGTGGATCTTCTCGGGCGTCGATTCGGCCACTTCCTCGATGTCCATCCCGCCCTCGGTCGAGGCAATCACGGCGAAACGCTCGCTCTCGCGATCCAGTGTGATCGCCAGGTACAGCTCGCGCTCGATGTCGCACCCACCCTCGACGTAGACCTTACGGACCTTCTTTCCCTCGGCCCCGGTTTGTTTCGTGACCAGGGTCATCCCGATCATCGTCTCGGCGTGTTGCCCGGCTTCTTCAGGCGAGTGCGCGAGTTTGATCCCACCGCCCTTACCGCGGCCACCCGCGTGCACCTGCGCCTTGACGACGGTGACATCGCCGCCGAGACGCTGCGCGGCACTCCGGGCCTCTTCCGCGTTGGTGGCCAGTTCACCGTCGGGGACCGCAACGCCGTATTCGCGGAACAACGCCTTGGCCTGGTACTCGTGGACGTTCATCTTGTGACTCTTTTCGGGTAGGTTTGCTGGATCGCGCAGGATAGCCCAACGGGGAAAGAGCGGGCAACCGGCTGCGGCCTAGAAGCCCCAGACCAGACCGGCGGAGAACGTACGCCCGGTCGCGGGCGGGGCCTTGTCGTCGGCGGAGCGGAAGTACAACTCGTCGAATGCGTTCCGCACTCCGGCGTAAAACGCCCACTTCGGCGTCGCCTGATAGCGCCCGGACAGCGACAGCAGCTCGGCTGATGGGATCGGATTCTCGCCGCTTCCGGGATCGTCCTTGGTCGCCCGGTGCGCGAGCCGCAGGTTGGCCCGGAACTTCCCCCGGCTCCAGCGCGCCTCGGCCCAGACCTCGTGCGGCGGCACGTCGGCCAGCCGGGACCCGTCCGACGCCCGGCCCTCGAGCAGGTGGCCGCCGAAGGACACGAGCCAGTCGGCGCCGGTACGCAGGACGCCGGATAGTTCCACACCGTCGATCTTGCCCGACGTCAGGTTGATGAAGGTCAACATATCGGGGGCGAACTCGATGCGTTCGATGTAGTCGTTTATGTCGTTCCTGAACACGGCCGAACGCAGGATGAGTCTCGAACCCTTGTAGGCAAAGCCGAGTTCGGTGTTCAGGGCGCGCTCGGAGCCGAGCGCGGGATTACCGAACACCTCGCCGCGCCCGGTGATGCCGCTAAAAAACAACTCACCTAGACTGGGGAAACGCTGGCCGGAACTCGCTGCGGCGCGGATCTCCCATTTGTTACCGATCGGTTTGATGACGCCGACGAATCCGTTGACCGCGGAACGGTCCAGGCTCGAGTCACCGGTGTTACCCTGGTTCTGGCGCGACAGGCGCATACCGCTTTCCCAGTCGGCGCCGCCGCCCTCCCAGCGCACGACGGCGAACCCGCCCCACTCGGCCTCGCGGCCGGCGTCGAGCGGCTGCGACACGGTGACCGACGGGTTCATCGGGTCGGTCACGGTCAACGTCTCGATTGAGTCGACACCCGTGCGACCGAACAGGTCGAGGCCCCAGTGGATCGCTGTCGTCTTACCGGGGCGGTTGGTGCGGTCCCAGGCAATGCCGTAGTCCGTGCTGTCGGTGGTGATTTCGCCGATTTCCAGCGCCCGGGTCACGAGCGTTTCGAGACTGCGGGCATGGACATGAGTTGTCAGGCGCCAACCGCTCTCATCGCGAACGGTGAATTCCAGCACGTCGTGGCGCTCTTCCGGGTAGTTTGTCACACGCGTCGGGAAATCGCTGTTGGCCTTGCCGATATCATCACCACGGCTGGGAACGAACAGGAACGTGTAGGCGCGTTTGTTCCGTGCGCCCCAGTCGAACCTCAGAACTGCGGAAGTCTGTTCGAAGTGGTCGTTCAACACGGTTCCATCGGCCGCTTCGGCGTTGTCCTGCTCGCGACGGACGACGCCGATCGACCAGCGTTCGCCTCCCCCACCGGCCATCAGGAAGCGTCCGTCGCCTTCGCTGGACCAACCGCTCTGGACCGTCCAGCCCTCGAACTTTCGTGGCAGGGCCTGGATCGTCCCACCCAGGGCTCCCGAACCGTGAAATGTTGTTGCCGGGCCGCGCAGCACCTCGACGGAACCGATCAAGAGCGGATCGAGGAACGACGACGACGGACCGGCACGGCGCTCGTCGGTGATGCGCACGCCCGAGATCATGTGCCGCACCCTCTGGCGCGACACGCCGCGGATCGAGACGTTCTGGAACAATCCGCCCTGGCCGTTTTCGCTGACCGCGGGAGCGATCGACACGAGGTCGGTGAGCGCCTGCGGTGGATCGGCCGAGCGGGTCGGATCGAGCACCGTGGTGCTGGTTCCGCGGGGTGCGGACGCGGCGCCTTGCACCTCGGCGGTGACGACGACGCGCTCCGACCATTCGCTTTTCTTGCTCTTGTCTTCGCCTTCGGGCTCCGGTTCGGCCTCTTGCCAGGCCTGGACCGGAAGCGCGAGGAGAAGGAGGAGTCCGGCGACAAGACTGGGGGTTTGCCGGGACATAACATCGAGGATCTTACCGACAGCACGGAGCGGTCGCCAGACAAACCGTGCGGCGGATAGAATTGTCCCAGAGGAAGACGCATGCATCCACAGATCGTCATCGCTCCCGCATTGACTGCGCTGCTGGCCCTGACCGGACCGCAGGCCGGCACCGTGATCGAGGGCCGGGTCACGGGCCCCGACGGCAAGCCCCGGACCGCAACCGTGCGCGTGCTCCAGAATCCCGACGATCGGGGATCGATCCCCGGCGTGGTTCGAACCGGCGAGGATGGGCGGTTCGAAGTCGATATGACCGCTGCCGGGCAGCCATGGGTGCGGATCGAATCTTTCGGCTTACAACCGGTTGTCCTGAAGGGAGACATCGCATCTCCGCTGAACGTGCGGCTGGCATACGGAACCTCGGTTCAGGGCCGCGTCGTCGATTCGCGCAGCGGGGAGGGCCTCTCCGACGCGACGGTCTGGATCTGCGACGCCGACGCGACGCGCTTCGGCCTCGACGCCTGTCCCGCGCATGCCGCGGGCGCCGGGGGACTCTTCGCATTGACCGGCGTACCCGCAACAGCGGTGAGACTCGGAGCGTCCTCACCGGCGCATGCGTTCGCGTCGACCAGGCTACCCGCGCACCGCAGCGGAAAGGCGTTTCATCTCATCGAACTCGAGGCGGGCGCGCCGCTTTCGGGTCGAGTCGTCGATGACGGCGGCCGCCCGGTGGCCGGTGCGCGCATCGGACGCGACGAGTACGCGGTCCCCTTCAGTGATGCCACGGAGATCGTCTTCGATCCCCCGTTGATCACCGACGAGAACGGCACGTTCCGGCATCCCGGCGTGGAAGCGCGGTCGCGCTGGGTTTATCGCGGGCTCGTCGATGGGTGGTATGGCGTGCCGTCGGGCTGGGTATCGCCGGTCAAGGGCACCGGCCGAAGCGTCGAACTCAAACTCGAACGTCCTGCGACCCTGCAATTCGGCCTGGCCCTCGCGAATGGCGATCCGGTTCAACCGAAGGTCCGTCTGCTGCACTACGCGATGGGCACGGTTCGCGGGCCAAGCTCGGGAGCGGAAACGGACGGTCGCTACCGGTTGGACGGCCTACCGACCAAGCCGCTCGAGTTAAAGCTGACGATCGAGGGTTACCAACCGCTCGATCTCGGCGAGGTGCCGCTGGGTCCGGGCAAGACCGTCGATCTCGGCGATCTCGGCGTCATGCCGGGTATCGCGTTCAACGGCACGGTGGTCGACGATGACGGCAACCATGTCGTTGGCAGCTGGGTCGAGTTGGCCTACTCCGAACCGATCAAGTACAGCTACCGCCGGACGACGAACGACGGCACGTTTCGTTTCGAGGGCCTGCCCACGGATGTCGAACTGCGACTCACATCCGGCGCGGAAGGTTTCGACACCGTCAACGAGAAGTTCAAACTCCGGCGCAATGCAGAGCGCGAGATCACGCTCACACCCCTGGCGAGCATCCGTGGGCGCGTTCTCGAGCCCGGCGGTGAACCGGTCACGCAGTTCGCCGTGCGCGCCATCAACGAGGACACCGAGGTTCGGGTGCTTGCCAAGGAAGACGTGAACGACCCGGACGGGCGCTTTTTTCTCTGGCCGATCGAGCCCCTGGGCCGGCACACCTTGGAGATCGTCGCCGATGGCTTTGCGGTCCGGCGGGTCCCGGATCTGGTCGTGGAGGAATTCCGCAGTGTGGAGGTGGGCGATGTGCATCTCGAATCGGGGCACCTGCTGGAGGGTTTCGCCGCACGGCCCGACGGGTCGCCTGCCGAGGGCGGCCGTGTTTGGCTGGTGCCGCGGTCGCGCATGATGGACGGCAACCCCGCGGCCGACGAACGTTCGTACACGGCCTGGGCGGACCGGGACGGTCGCTACACGATCACCGGGATGTCCCCCGGGTTCTTCGTCGTCAACGCCCAGCACCCGGAATACTCGCCGTGGTCGAGTGAGGTGGAACTCGTCGAAGGCGTACCGTTGCTGACGCTGGACATCGAGTTCACGCAGGGCGGTGTGGTCCATGGCTACGCCACGGATCGAACCGCCGCGCCGGTTGCCGATGTCCGTGTCACCGTGGATTGCCCCGGTCTCGCCGCCGAGCGGTCGGCGTCGACGGACTCCCAGGGGTACTACCGGCTGGGGCGATTGCCCGATGCGCAATGCCGGGTCGGGGCGTTCGTCGAGGCCGGCAAGCCGTACGGCAACTCGAAGCTCGTGACTATCGTCGGGAATCGGGAAAGCCGCGTCGATTTCGACCTGTCGAAGTCGATCGAGGTCACCGGCATCGTTCGTGTCGGCGGCAGGATCGCCGACCGGGGCTTCCTCTCGTTTCAGGCCAGCGGCAGTTTTTCGGGTGCAGGCGTGGCATCCGCTACAGTCGAACGCGGGACCGGAAGGTACCGCGCCGAGGTGAGCGAGCCCGGGGAGTACGACGTGCGGGTCCAATCGGGCGGGGCGCGACAGGTGGTCAAGATTCGCATTGGCGACGGGCCGTCGGTGCAACGTGATTTCAATATCCCGATCAACTCGATCCGCGGCCGGGTCCTCGACACCGATGGGAAACCGATGCCGGGAGTTGCCGTCGCCGGTTCGAACACCGATCTCGATCTGGTGGCAACGATGGGGCTCTCTACAACGTCGAACCAGCAGGGAGGCTTCGAACTAAGAAACCTCGAGCCCGGCTCGTATACCGTCGTCGCGAACAAGAGAGGCTACCGGACGGCACGTTCCGCACAGGTCCATGTTCAGTCCGATACGCGTATCGACAATATCGAACTGATCCTCGACACATCGTCCGCGCAACTCCGCGGACGACTGATCGACCCGCGCGGTGTACCGCTGACGGAGGGCTTCGTTGTCGCGGCCCCTGCCGGGTTCTACCGCCTCGAACTCTCCGCTCAGACCTCCGTGCAGCGGGACGGGACGTTCGTGCTCGACGTTCCCGCCGATGGCGCACTCGATGTCACCGCACTGTCCCCCGGCTGGGCGGCCGCGCGTGCGTCGGGCATCGTGCCGTCCGACGATACCGAGATCACGTTGCAGGCCGGCTTCGGGGGTCGGGTGGTTGTGACCGTGGTCGACCGGGACGGGGCCCCGAGGGAAGGCGTCATGCTGGAAATCCGCGCCGAGCCCGAGTGGCTGGCGAGCAACACGTTGTGGATGTTCAACGCCCCGGCGGTGTCCGGACCCGACGGAACCGCCGTGGCGCAACGCATCCCCGAAGGGACCTACCGTGTCAGCGTACCCGGAGGCGCTTCCGGCACCGTGAGTGTTGTCGAAAACGGAACGACCGAGTTGCGGCTGCAGTCGGACTAGTGCGAGGATTCGCATCGGTCCTTCAGAACCGTTCCACACCCTGGTCGGACCCGATCAGGAGCAGATCCGCCGGCCGGCGACTGAACAACCCGTTGGCCACGATACCGGCGATCCCGTCCAGTTCGGCCTCCAACGCCGGGGGGGCGTCAATCGACAGGCCATGGACGTCGAGGATCACGTTGCCGTTGTCGGTCACGAACCCCTCGCGCAAGACCGGGCGGCCGCCGAGCTTCTCGATGCGTGCCGCGACCCGGGCCCGGCCCATCGGGATGACTTCGACCGGTAAGGGGAAGGCGCCGAGCGTTTCCACGCGCTTGCCGTCGTCGATGATGCAGACGAAACGGTCACTTGCCGCGGCGACGATTTTCTCGCGTGTCAACGCTCCCCCGCCGCCCTTGATCAGGTGGCGTTGCGCGGTGGCCTCGTCGGCACCGTCGACGTAGAGCGGGATACGGTCGACGTCGTTGAGGTCCAGCAGGCGTACACCCAGTGCGGCGAGCCGCGCCGCACTTGCCTCGGAACTGGAGACCGCGCCGTCGATCTTATCGGCCAACGGCGCCAGGAGATCGATGAAACAATTGGTCGTCGAACCGGTCCCGACACCGAGCACCCATCCGGGTTTTACGAATTCGAGCGCCGCGCGGGCCACCGCCCGTTTCTTTTCGTCCTGCGTCATGCTCGTCCTTTGCTAGCCGTCCGCGCCGGGTTTGAGGACCACGCCCTCACCGGTACGACCACTCATCTTGATCAACAACGGTTCGTCGAAGCGCAACCAACGGACGAACTCGTTTTTCTCGACGGCCTTCGTCGCGGCCAGCCAGTCCCAATCGATAAAGCCTTCGCCAGCCTCGGGGTTGACGGTGAAGTACCCGACGTTACAGGAAGTCAAGTTCTGAAAGAAGTGGGTGCCCTGGGACGGCGTGACCTGCATGTCCTTGAACCCGGACTCGACGATGGCCCGTGCGCCCGCGATTTCGTTCCAGCTGACCGGGATGCCCAGGTGCGGGTCGTTGGAGCCCCAGCGCCCGACTCCAATCAACAGATACGGACGCCCCTCGTTCTGCAGTTTGGCGTTGAGCCGAGCAACCTCGACCGCGACTTCCGCGCTGCGCCCGCGGTCGAACGTGTCGCGGTCGACCACGATGGCATCGGCGAGATCCGAGATGCGCCCGTTCCCCAGAACGCTGCCGCTGCGGCACACCACCTGGGACGAGAGCACGTGGCCAATCTCCGATTCCTCGGCCTCGCTGGCCAGCGCCAGCGGACGCATCTGCAGGAAGCCGAACTCGGGCTGCTCTCCCTTGGGTACGGTGAGGTTGACGGCGAATTCGATCTCGATCGGCGCGCTGGTCCCCTGCTCTCCGTAGTCGAGCAGTTGCTCCAGCAGGCGGGCGAGCGGAAAAACGTCGTGCTTGAGGACCGGGGCGAACGTGACGACGCGCATCCCCGGGCGACCGATTCCGTCGCTCAGACGGTCGTTATCGGCCGAATAGGTCGACGCGATAGCATCGAGCACACCATGCTTTTCGGCCTCGGCGAGACTACACAGCACCATCTCGTCTCCTTCGGCGTCACTGCGATCGGGCTCGCGCGCCAGGTCCATCGCATAGAACTCACGTTGGGAATTGGCCAGGATCTCGTGCATCGAGGAAGCGCCGATCTGGACAAGCGGTTGAGGCGGGGAAAAGCGGAAGCAGTTGGCACCATCGACCACGGTGCGGCCCAGCCCGGCGGCAACCGCGACGATGCCCTCCTCGGCCTTGAGCGGCGGCGTGGGGTAGAAGTTGTGCGAGCGAGCGACACCGGCAAAATCGGGGTAGAAGTGATCGTCCCGCGCACTCCCCACGACCCGTTGCACGATGACCGCCATTTTTTCCTCTTCGAGGCGGTACGGGGTCATGCCGAGATACGACTTGGCCCGTTGCGAAAACGTCGAGGCATAGACGCGCTTGATGGCGGAGATCAGTTGGATCAAGCGCTGATCCAGGCTCTTGTTGCGATTCGGCAGCATGTAGGTCTTGTAAACCCCGGCGAACGGTTGATTCGGGGAATCCTCGAGCAGCCCGGAAGACCGGACTGCCAGCGGCTTGTTCGTTTGCTCGAGAAAAACCTTGAGATCCTCGAAAGCTTCCATCGGGAAGGGCGCCGCAAGAAAACGTGCATTGATCTCGGTGTCCGACTCGCACTGGATCGACCAGTCCTTCAACTCGTTGGTCTCGAGGAACTCGTCGAAAACATCGGTGCCGATCACCGCCGCGCGAGGCACGGCGATGCGCATCCCGGGGTAGTGGTCGGCGATGCGCGTTTCGTTCAGCAAGCGGTTGACGAAGGCGAGCCCGCGGGCCTTGCCACCGAGTGAGCCGCCGCCGATGCGGTAGAGGCTCAGTTCGGGGTCGTAGGCGGTACGGTTGAAATCTGCAACTACGACCTTGTCGCGTTCGCGGCGGTAATCGCTGAGTACCTGGATGAGTACGTCGCGGACCCCCTCGACACCGCCGTAATCGGCGACGGTCTTGGAGCGCAGTCGTTCGGCCAGGGCGAACTCGGTGCGGGCCTTGAGCCAGTTGGAGAAGTGATTCTTGCTGCCGTGCCAGGCGATGCTCTCCGCGGGGACCTCGGAGAGCCTCTCGATCAGTTCCTTGAGGTCATGGGCCTTGCCGACGACACGGCCATCGGGCATGCGGAAAACAAAATCTCCGAAACCGAAGGACTTGATCAGGATGCGGCGCAAATCGTGGAGCAAAACCTGCGATCCCTTGAGCAGGAACATCGCGTCGAGATCGAGTGCGAGGCCCTCGTTTTCGGCAATGCTCGATTGCAGAACGATCGGAATGTCCTGGCGCCGTTCGCGCACGCGTTCGATCAATCTGACGCCTGCCGCACGGTCGAGTCTCCCTTTTCGCCGGAACTCGATATCGGAGATGATCCCGAGAATACTGGAATCGTACTTCTCGAAGTACTCCCAGGCCTCCTCGTACGTTTCGCACAACAGCACCTTGGGCCGGGCCCGGGTGCGCAGCATCTTGTGCGACAGGTTCAGCCCCTCGGCGATCAGATTGCGGGTGTGGTCGAACAACTCCGAATAGATCACGGGCAAGAACGACGAGTAGAACCGAACGTTGTCCTCGACGACGATGATCGCGGGCACACCGCGTAAGCCCGTGTCGGAACCGACGTTGAGCCGGTCCTCGACGTACTTGACCATGGCGAGCATGATGCGCGTGTCGCCCTGCCACAGGAACACGCGGTCGATGGCGCTGACGTCGTTGCGTGCGGTGAAGTCGGTGAGCTGGCGGTTGTTGTAGGCCAGCACGAGCACCGGGATATCGGGCTTGACCGCGGCAACGCGGCGCGCCAACTCGGCTGCATTCATTTCGCCGACCTGAAGACTGGTGACGATCATGTCGATCGGCTGGAGGCCGATCGTCTCGAGCGCTTTGGCGCCGGTGGAGACGCGGATCAGGTCGGGGTTCTGGCTGAGGTTGAGGTTGACAAACTGGCGCAGGATCGCGTCGTTGAGTTGGCCGTCTTCGGTCAGGATGAACGAGTCGTAGAGGCTCTGGACCAGGAGGATCCGACGCACACGGTTGGGCATCAAGTCCTGAAAGCGATGCAGCCTCGGCCAGGCGGGCTCGTGAGTCGGTTCGCTCATGCGGGCATCATAAAAGAAAAAGGACGCCCGTGTGGGCGCCCGTAGCGAATCGAATCGGAAGTCCGGGTCAAACGACGCCTTGATCGAGCATCGAGTCGGCGACCTTGATGAAGCCCGCGATGTTGGCCCCG
>Ga0255049_10001161_pt1 | contig 14781 bp, 12 predicted proteins | sample JV7_2_3_MG_FD_183615 | JGI IMG/M metagenome (GOLD analysis project Ga0255049, IMG submission 183615) | Seawater microbial communities from Jervis Inlet, British Columbia, Canada - JV7_2_3 | ecosystem: Environmental > Aquatic > Marine > Inlet | place: Canada: British Columbia | collected 2016-10-06
TCTTCGGGTCGATCCAAACCTTGAAGCAGCGCATGTCGAACTCAAACAGTATATTGATGCTTGCGAAGATCTCGTTGGTCAGGAGCTCGGAGTCGATTTCTGAAGGTGCAAACCGCACGCTTCCGAGCGGCCGCTTCTGGCCGTAAGCAGCCGCTCGCCAAGAGTTATACTCAGTGTCTGGTAATGACCCAAAGCAGCCATTGGCGGCCGTGCACTTAGTCGTTACTTGCAGGGTGAGGCAATGCGAACATTCCTTCTGGCTATATTCTGGATCACCAGTCTCGGTAGCGTTATCCAGGTGCTGATCATAGTATCGGCGAGCTGGATCATCTTCTCCGGCGCCCACTCGTTTTCCGATCTAAATGTGAATGTGTTTATTACACAATATATTCCCATGTTCGTTTGGATAAAGACGTTGATTGTTGAGCTTCTGGGTGATTTTGGATACTGGATACTCTCAATACCGATTCTCATCATTGCCTCGATGAAATTAGTCATCGGAACGATTATTGGTTTGTGGGCGTATTCAGTCGCTAAAGATATGGCCGCTGAGCCGGCTCATACCTAGAGCGGCAGTGGCCGCTCCTGGCCGTAACCAGCCGCCCAGGTGATAAACTGCTGACAGGCTGCTACTGACCCAAAGCAGCCATTGGGGCTTCGGCGGAATCTGATTGTTTAAATGGACGACAGCGATTCTATTCATATGAAAAACAGGCACACCAAGTGCATTGGTGCGGCAGTCTTTCTCTTGATTTTCAGTCTCGCCGGAACCGCTTGGCTGGGATACATTTCTCCCGCGCTTCTCGAGGGCTACGGCATACCCACGGCAACATTCCGGTTCAATTGGCTAATCGCGCCGGTTGTACTCGCAATCTTAGGCTCGATTTTTGTTGCGGCTCAAACTGACACGATACCCGAACGACGAAAATGTTATTGGATCGTCGGAATGGTATTGTTTTTTCCATTGTCACTTGTCGCTCTGGCGATTCGAGTTGTGTGGAAGTAAGAACGGTAGTTGACCGACTGCTTCTGGTCGTAAGCAGCCGCTGGCCTGGTGATACACTCAGCGGCTCGTATTGACCCTTTGCAGACGCTCGAAAACCCGCCAAATTGACCCGGAAATACGTGGGACCCAAAACTCAGAAACTATCTTCGAGACTATCTAAACTCGAAAAACTGCTTATTACACAAGATGAGCAATATTGGGCTGCATGGGTTCGTCGGTCCAACGATGAGATTCGGAATGGCGACTTCCACGGAGTTGAGAGCTTTTTGGGTGCGTTGGGAGGCATGGGGTCGCTGAATGATGTCGTCTGTTCCGACATTGACGCCACCGAACAACTTCGTGCATTGATAACCGACGCTTACGACCTAGCAACGTCGATCAAACACCAACAGTGACAGGCCGCTATTGGCCGATACCAGCCGCTCACCTGGTTGTATACTGAGCGTCTGGAATTGACCCAAAGCAGACGTCCACGTAATGCTTCTTAGACATACTCCAATTTAAGTACATCCCCGAATTGACGCGATTCTTCCGTCGGCGCATATAGTTTAGTTACATTCGACAAAGGCAAACCTAGTCAAAACTAGGGACGCAAAGCTACGGGTCCTCGCTTCCTCCGAGAAGCCATCACTGACTCCCCGAAGGACCCTAAGACCGCCGGGCTGCGAAATTGCTTAATTTGCACTATCTAGGGCGGCTGTCACCGTCCACGGGAGGAAATACACGTGAAGAAGAAAAATCAATTATTAGCGGCGCTAGCCGTGGGACTTATTGCCGGGCCGCTGGTGGCGCAGGCACAGTATAAATACGAGGTGTTCGATCACCCGGACGCGGACGGTATCCAGGTCTTTGGAATCAATGACCGTGGCGATGTCGTCGGCAACGTGACCGATGAGGTCGGAGGAGTTCCTTTCGTCTACGCGTCGAAGAAGGGCACGGTTACGGACGTGGCGCCATCAGCTGGCCACTCCGACACCGGCGTCCTGGCCAGCAACGATGCTGGTGTCATGGTGGGCTCAGTGTTAGACCTGACCGAAACGATGACAAGTGGATTTATTCGCGACAAGCAAGGTAACTATACGATTGTCGATCACCCACTGGGGGTAGGCTTTACACAGTTCAGAGGTGTCAACAATAAAGGCCTGGTGACCGGTTTTCGCGGTGATGCGAGCGTCAATACTATTGGGTTCATCTACGATCCCAAGAGCAACACTTTCACGGACCTTAATCCGACGAGTTGGTTCACCATCGCGCAAGGAATCAACTCGAAGGGTGAGGTGGTCGGCAGTTCTAATTTCATTCCTGAGACTGATCCCTGCCCGGGCCTAGGGAACCCGTTTCTCAGATACGGGTGGCTGCGCGCGACAGACGGAACCGTGACCTATTTTGAAGTTAATGGTTCGCACTCTAGTGGTCGTGGTATCAATGATCAAGGCTCGATTGTCGGGTTCTTCATTGACCTCACTGACGGAAACTTCAAGGGTTACAAAGCCGAGCTTGACGGGACGCAATGCCAATCGCTCACCCTCGGCCCGAGCGACATACTGGACGTTCCGGGCACCAACGAAACTATTGCGGCAGGTATTAACAACGCCGGCGACATTAGCGGCGGCACCAGCTTTGGTGATACCTCGATAGGCTTCATTGCGAGACCAAATTAGGACGTCATAGAGAAATAAAAGCGACAGGTTCGATTGACCACAAACCCCGGCCTCGCGCCGGGGTTTTTCTACGTCCGCTTATGGCCGAAAGCAGTCGCTCACCGAGTTGTATACTGAGCGTCTGGAAATGACCCAAAGCGGCCGCCGGCCGAACAATTAGATCAGCGTCGTCGGAAATGCTGAAATTGACGTCGTATCTTTATGGCAAGGGGAAATCATGAAGAATCTCACGCTTACAGAGTGGGCGGCCACAGGCGAGATCGTCGGTACGATAGCGGTAGTAATTTCGCTGCTCTTTGTTGGTTACAGCATAAATCGTAATACTGACGCTACGCAGGCTTCCAGTGAGAATATTCTGTTTGAGCGACACACCGACCTTGCAAATCACTTCATGACTGACCCGACTCTTGCCGAGCTTTTGGTTAAGCGGCGACAAGGCGACACCGAACTATCCGAAGTCGAGGTCATTAGGTGGGAGAAGTACGAGCTAAACATGCTTGATATATGGGCGTTGGCGCACAGTCGATTCCAACGCGAATTGCTTTCAGAGGTTCAGTGGCTGACTTGGGATCGATACTTCACGCACGTCTTTTCAAACGAAGCCGAGGCAATCTCCAAAACTCGTTGGGACGAGCTGCATTACGGATTTGATACGGACTTTTGGGAACACGTTGGAGCTGCCCTATTCGAAGACGTTGACAATGGCCAATGAGAATACAGGCTGCGATCGAACTGGAATATCGACGCCGGACTCGACGTCCGCTTTTGGCCGTAAGCAGACAGTCACCAGGAGTTATACTGAGCGTCTGGTAATGACCCAAAGCAGCCGGTCGCGAAAACAGATGCGAGTGAAACTCAAACAGCAAATTCGAGCTATTGCGGCGGCAGTCGGAGTGACATTGGTTGCCGGTTTTTTGTCGATCTCAGCTGCGGATTCCCCAACTGAGGAGGACGTAGAGATTACTAAATGGACATTTGATCAGGCAGAGAACGTCGCGTGCTTTACGCTCCGTCAAATCATCGACGAAGGCGCCCCAATCTTAATTGTCGTGCATGATGAAGATGATCATGGCTGGCAGTTTTTAATGGGCGAAAACGTCTCTTTAGATGACGCGATGATCGTCTCCATGCGCGAGATCGTCGAACATGATCGAACACTATTGGAGATTGGTGCTATGCCTCCGGGCTACCGGGCGATTCGGGCGGCGGTTGGAGAGCCTTGGGAGATCGAGAAGTCTTCTGAATGACTGCTTCTGGCCGTAGGCGGCCGCTCACCAGGAGTTATACTGAGCGTCTGGTAGTGACCCAAGGGAGACGTTGACCGAATTTGTCCATGCGTATCTCTGAGTTTAATAAGCAGGTCTATCGCCGCTCATACTTGGCCAGTGAGTTTCTGCGACGCCACCGTACCGCGATTATCATCTCGGCATTCGTTTTCTGGTCCGCGATTTTTGTATTGATGATCCTTCCGCAAGAAATCGGAAAAGATAACAATGGGTTTCTGGTCATAGGATACCTGTGGATGACGGTGCTCCCTGCTGTTGCCACTTATTTGATGCCCAGATTGGTGCTGAAGATTATGCCGATCATAAACGGCTACAGACATGATGAGTACGAAGAGTGACGGGCCTTGTATTTACGCTCTCTCGGCTGCGACCGACCGTCCGCTTTTGGCGGTGATTTCAGACGGTGGACGCAACACATTCGTTAAACTTCTGAGCCGGTGTGCGAAAACCCAACGTCTTCCGAGGTCGTTCATTTAGTTGACGTGCCACTTTGTTCAAGTGTGCCTGTGAGTGTACCGACAAGTCCGTTCGTTTGGGAAAGTACTGTCTCAGTAAGCCGTTGGTGTTTTCGTTCGAGCCTCGTTGCCAGGGGCTTCGTGGATCGCAGAAGTACACTTTGATGTCAGTCGCAAGACTAAAGTCCTTGTGATCGGCAAGCTCCTTGCCACGATCCCAGGTCAACGATTTATAGAGCTCCTTCGGTAACTTTTTCGACTGCTTGATCAACGCTTTGATGACTGTTTCCGTATTTCGACTGTTGACCTTGGCTAGCATCACATAACGGGTCTTGCGTTCGACCAGGGTCGCAATATGTGTATTCTTCGAACCTGCAATCAGGTCCCCCTCCCAGTGACCCGGCACCGCGCGATCTTCAATGCTTGCCGGCCGCTCCCGGATCGAGACAATATCCTTGATCTCACCCTGTCCTACACCCTTGCTCTTGGCATGCTTTGAGCGCCGAATGGTTCGCTGTGAGCGTAGATGCATCGTCAGCTCTTTCTTAAGCGCACCGCGGGCTTGAATGAACAGACTTTGATAGATGGTCTCGTGGGACACGTGGTATCGCTCATCTCTCGGGTACTCGGCCTTCAGCCAGCCGGCGATCTGCTCTGGTGACCAGTTCATCTGCAGCTTGGCGGCAACTAATCGCGCCAGGCGCCGATTTAATGCCAGCTTACACCGCTTCGGTCGTCTGCCGCGATCCCAGGCGCTCTTGTCCGCTTCCACAGCACGGTAACGAGCACAACCGCCATTGCGGCGAACTTCCCGGCTCACTGTCGAGGGTGCACGACCCAGTGCCCTGGCTATCTCACGGATCGACTGCGCTGCGACGATGCCTCGGGAGATCTCTTCGCGTTCAACCAAGGTCAACGCCAACCGCGATCGCTTCCTCGGTGCCGGGCGCATACCACCGGTAGGTCTCAAGTGGCTATAAATCGATGACGACGTCTTACCCAAAGCTCTTGCTATCGCGTTCAGTGACTCCCCGCGGTGATAGCGATCCCAAAGTTCTTGTCGTTGTGCGTTTGTAAAACCGTAGCCAATGTCTCTACTCATAAATACACCTCATCTTTTGCTTCTAAGATAAAGTGTTGCGATGATCATCTGAAATCACCGCCGTAAGCAGACGGTCGCAAGGCAGCCGGTGAGCGACCGCTTTCGATGAAAGCAGACGCTCAGAACCGCCAGCTCGGAAAACGGATCGACGAGTGGCCGGTATACCCCCGAAAGCAGCCGCTCAACGAATGTATACTGAGCGTCTCGTAATTACCCATAGCGGGCGGTCTTGGAGGGATCATGCCGAAGACCTGGACAGCGGCAATCCTATTGTCACTCTTGCTGACAACGACAGCATATGCTCAGGACGAAGATGCATACTTCGAGATGGAAGATTTTGGCATCGAATACTGCAAGTGGGTGTCGATATTGGCTAAAGACGTTATGACTGCGAGGCAGCAAGACAAGCCTATGTCGGAAACGCTCCCGTACGCCTTGGATCGACTTAATGATTTCCCCAAGGACATGATTGAGTTAATTGCCCCTGAGTCAAGCGAAGACCTGGACGACCTGGACGACGTGGAACAGGCGGAAGTGGAGGCATTATTCGACCCCGTCTTTCAGGAATTAAAACCGTTTATCACGCAAATGGTGATGGCTGCTTATGAGGTTCCTACGTTTTCCACTGGGGGAAATCAGCGCGACTTGATCAGCGAATTTGAGAATACCTTTTTTGCTGGGTGCTACACAGATTACGAAGAGGAAGCAGCCGCTTCAGTGAACCAGGCCGCGATCGGTGCTGATGCAGAGAGTAATCGCCTGGTGGCGATGCAGGCAGACGCCAAGGCCGCCTATGCGTATGCGATTCGGCAGAGAATCATGAACCGATGGGTGCAACCGCCCACTGCGACGGCAGGCATCGAGTGCATCGTCAATATCCGGCAGTTGCCGGGTGGCGAGGTCGTGTCTGTTAGCATTGGTCGGTGTAATGGCGATGGAGCGGTGCGACGTTCGATTGAGGCGGCCGTCCACAGCGCGTCGCCGCTGCCATCGCCCGAAGATCCGAGCATATTTAGTCGCGACATCCAATTAGAATTTAGACCCGTAGATTAGAGACTCACGCAAAGAGTTTCTCTCGGGTCTGTAGAGTCTGCTTCTGGCTGAAAGCAACCGTTCACCAGGTTGTATACTGAGCGTCTGGAAATGACCCAAAGCAGACGTCTCTCTTTTGACCTTGAGCGGCTATCGAGTGCTGTGCAGAGAAAACCGTAGGTAGGCGCTGATCTATGAAGCAACATATTTATTGTTTATTCGTCGCTGCATTGGTTTGTGGCTGCATCCAAGAAGGTGAAGCACCGGAACCCCAGTCAGTACGAATTGCCCCCAACGTTGTAATGACTCTTATCGACGTGAACGGGGAATCTCGCGTCGATGCCCCTTATCTTTGCGTTCAACTAGAAATCCTCGACGAAAACGAATCAGACGTCGAAATTGTCGAATTGCCGGATCTCGTCAAAACCGAGCGGCCTTTCAAGGGGTACGAAAGTATTGTACTCAGTGTTCATGAACACATCGAAAACCAAGTATTCGTTGATGTTATGGAAGCCGTAAAAAGGGCGGGCGTACAGGATGTTCAGATAAATCCGTGCGGATGACCTTACTCATATAGTCAGTTCTTGCGATTGACCCAGTGTCTGCTTCTGGCCGAAAGCAGCCTCTCACGACTCTCGGATTCCGCCCATTTGAGCGGCCGCTTTCGGTGAAAGCAGTCACTCGACGTTTCCACGGAAACATCTTTTCCAAGTTGGTACAAAATCCCTCCGCGGAGGGGTTTCGTGAAAAATACTTCAAGAACGCAGCGTAAGTGCTTGAAAATTGCCTCGCGCGTCTTTCTTGAGATGACGCGACCGCGCTCCCAATGACTGTCGCGGCTAAAGCCGCTCCTACACATTCAGATAGTCGGCAATACTCTGTGCGGCCTCGCGACCTTCGAAGACGGCGGTGACGACGAGGTCTGAGCCGCGCACCATGTCGCCACCCGCAAACACCTTCGGGTTCGTTGTCTGAAACGGATGTTCGCCATGCGTCGCAACACGGATGCGCCCGCTCGGCAGTGATTCTATCGCATGGTCCTCGAACCACGCCGGCGGATTCGGCTGAAATCCGAATGCAACGATGACGGTATCGGCCTCGAGAACCTCTTCAGTTCCAACGACGGGCTCGGGCCGCCTGCGACCGGAGCTGTCGGGCTCACCAAGCTCGGTGGCCACAACTTTGACGCCCGATACATTCTTCTCACCAACAATCTCGAGCGGTTGCCGATTGAACAGGAATTCGACGCCCTCTTCCTTGCTGTTCTGGACCTCGCGCCGTGACCCGGGCATGTTCTCCTCGTCGCGCCGATAAACGCAACGCACGCTCGTCGCTCCCTGCCGAATTGCGGTGCGAACGCAATCCATGCCTGTGTCACCACCACCGAGCACGATGACGTTTTTGCCCGCCATATCGATATAGCGAATCGGCTGCTCTTCATAGCCAAGCTCGCGATATACATTGGCAATCAGGTATGGCAGTGCCTCGTAAACGCCGGGCATGTCTTCACCGGGAAAACCGCCGCGCACGTACTTGTAGGTGCCCATACCGAGGAACACGGCGTCGTACTCATTGAGCAACTCTGCGAAAGGTTTGTCGTCGCCTATTCGCGTGTTCAGTACGAACTGCACGCCCATTCCTTCGAGAATTTCGCGGCGCTTCGCGACGACCTTCTTGTCGAGCTTAAACGGTGGAATTCCGTAGGTCAGCAATCCACCGATGTCCGGATAAGCGTCGTAAACCACCGGCCGAATGCCTTGCCTGGCCAGCACATCGGCCGCAGCGAGCCCGGCTGGTCCCGCGCCGACGACAGCCACCGACTTGCCGGAATCCGTGATGTGTGACATGTCCGGACGCCAGCCTAGTGCCAGCGCTTCATCGGTTATGTACTTCTCGATATTGCCGATCGACACCGCTTCAATGCCGTTGTTCAGCGTGCACTCGCCCTCACACAGTCGGTCCTGTGGACAAATACGGCCGCAAATTTCCGGCAGGGAATTCGTCTGATGTGACAGGTCCGCTGCCTCGAACAACTTGCCCTGCTCAATCAAGTCCAGCCAGTTCGGGATGTAGTTATGAACCGGACACTTCCATTCACAGTAGGGATTGCCACAGGACAGGCAGCGGCCCGCTTGTGCCGCCGCGCTGGCACCATCGTAATGACCGTAGATTTCGCCAAAATGTTTGACGCGAGTTTCTGGCGCCTCCTTGTCCGGATCACGGCGTGGAATTTCGAGGAATTGCAGTGGGTGCTTGGCCATCGCGTTACGCCGCCTGCCGCAAAGACTGGAGCAGCGACCCGAGCTCAGCCGCCTTGGGTTTCGCGACCCAGAACTTCGGCAGGAACGTTCGATAGTCATCGAGAATCTGCTCACCCCAGGCGCTGCCGGTTGCCTCGACGTGCTGCATGATCATGGAACGCAGATGGTGCAGGTGCGCCTCCATGCTCTCCGGTGTAATGCGATGAATGTCGATCAATTCGTGGTTGTAACGATCGACGAAGCGGCGATCTATGTCGAGCACATAGGCGAAACCACCCGTCATGCCCGCGCCGAAATTGACGCCGGTCGGACCGAGCACCGTCACAACGCCATCGGTCATGTATTCACAGCAGTGATCGCCCGTGCCTTCGATGACTGCCGTCGCACCGGAATTTCGAACGCCAAATCGCTCGCCTGCCGTGCCCGCAGCGTACAGCAATCCGCCGGTTGCACCGTACAGGCAGGTGTTACCAATGATCGCCGTTTCCCTGGCGACGTATCCCGCGTCTTCGGGTGGCCGGATAACGAGTCGTCCTCCTGCCATGCCCTTGCCGACATAGTCGTTGGCGTCACCAATCAATGTCATGTTCAGGCCCGCCACATTCCACACGCCAAAACTCTGCCCCGCCGTACCGCGCAGGGAGATGTCGAGCGGCGCATCACGCATTCCCTCGTTGCCATGTTGCCTGGCGATTTCGCCGGCAATACGTGCCCCGATTGAGCGATTGAAGTTGCGAACCTCGAATCCGAACTTACCCCCATCCCGGCCTTCAATTGCTGGCAGGACCGTCGCCAGCATATCCTCCGCCAGCTCGCCTTTGTCGAACGGTTCGTTGCGCAGGTCCGTGCAGTATTGCGGTGCATCCTTCGCGAGTCCTGCGTCGGAGACAATCGGCGACAGGTCGAGGCGTGACTGCCGCTCAGTCGCACCGTCCTGCAGCTCGAGAAGATCAACGCGACCAATCAATTCGTCGAGGCTGCGCACACCGAGCTCGGCCATGAGCATCCGGGTTTCCTCGGCGACAAAGCGGAAGAAGTTGATCACCATCTCGGGCAAACCGGTGAAGTACTCGCTGCGCAGGACGGCGTTTTGTGTCGCAACGCCGGTCGCGCAGTTGTTCAGATGACAGATTCGCAGGTATTTGCAGCCAAGCGCGACCATCGGTGCCGTGCCAAAACCAAAGCTCTCCGCACCGAGCATCGCGGCCTTGATGACATCGACGCCGGTCTTCAGGCCACCGTCAGTCTGCAGCCGCACCTTGTGGCGAAGGTCGTTACTCCGGAGAACCTGGTGCGCCTCCGAGAGACCAAGTTCCCATGGGCTACCAGCATACTTGACCGAGCTCAGGGGGCTCGCGCCCGTTCCGCCATCGTAACCCGAGATCGTGATCAGGTCGGCGTACGCCTTGACGACGCCGGCGGCGATCGTGCCAACGCCCGGTTCTGCGACCAGCTTCACCGAGACGAGCGCATCAGGATTGACTTGCTTCAGGTCGAAAATCAATTGTGCGAGATCTTCGATGGAATAGATGTCGTGATGCGGTGGCGGCGAAATCAGGCCGACGCCCGGTTTCGCGTAGCGCAGCCGCGCAATCATGTCATTCACCTTGTGCCCGGGCAGCTGCCCGCCCTCACCAGGTTTCGCGCCCTGCGCAATCTTGATCTGAATGACTTCCGCATTAACCAGGTACTCGGCAGTCACACCGAAGCGGCCGGAGGCCACCTGTTTGATCTTCGAAACGCGCTCGGTGCGGTACCGTGCCGGGTCCTCACCGCCCTCTCCCGAGTTTGAGCGGCCGCCGATGCGGTTCATCGCGATGGCCAGTGCCTCATGCGCTTCCGGCGACAGCGCGCCCAATGACATACCCGCACTATCGAAGCGCAACAGGACATCCTCGACAGGCTCAACCTCGTCGAGAGGCACAGCCGGACCCAGCGGCTGCATCGTCATGAGATCACGAAGTGTTGCGATCGGGCGCTCGTTTACGAGCCTCGCGTACTCCTGGTAGCGTTCGAAGTCGCCGCTGCGCACCGCCGCCTGCAACGTCGTTACGACATCGGGGTTGTAACAATGGTATTCACCACCGTGCACATACTTGAGCAGTCCGCCCTGCGTAATCGGAATGCGCGGCTTCCATGCCTCTGTAGCGAGTTGTCGTTGGTCTTCGAGGAAGTCGGCAAAGCCTGCTCCCTGGATTCTTGATGTCGTACCGCGGAAGCAGCGCTCGACCACCTCGTCGTGCATACCCACAATTTCAAATAACTGTGCGCCGCGGTAGCTCGATATCGACGAGATACCCATTTTCGACATGACCTTGAACAGGCCCTTGCGAATACCGCGCCGGTAACTGCGCCCGAGTTGTCGCTGTCGGTCGATGTTGCCGCGTTGAGCAATGTCGTGCAGCGACTGATAAACCAGGTAGGGATAGACGGCGGTCGCGCCGTAACCAATCAGGCAGGCGAAGTGATGCGAGTCCCTGGCAACGCCTGTTTCAACGATGATGTTCGCGTCGCAACGCAGACCGATCCTGACGAGGTGGTGATGGACAGCGCCGGTTGCGAGTAAGGCGTGTACCGGCAGTTTGCCCTTTTCAAGGTAACGGTCGGTGAGTATCAGAATGAGCTTGCCATTGCGCACAGCTTTCTCTGCTTCGTTGCAGATCTGATCGAGCGCAGCAGTCAGCGTGAGCGCGTCATCAACATTGAGTTCGATGAATGCGTGGCTATCTCCATAAAGATCGTCACTCAATAATTGCCTGAGCTTGCGCTGCGACAGCACAGGCGAGTTCATGATGACCTGCTCCGCGTGCTCGGGCCCGATGTCGAACAAACTCGATTCGCGACCGATGTTTGTTTGCAACGACATGACGATGCGTTCGCGCAGTGAATCGATCGGCGGATTGGTTACCTGTGCAAACTGCTGGCGAAAATAGTCGAATGGCGAACGAATTTTTTTGGACAACACGGCCATCGGCGTGTCGTCGCCCATGGAACCAACCGCTTCCTGTTCGGCATTCGCCAGAACGGCGATCACATCGTTCAGTTCCTCGCGCGTCATGTTGAACACCTTTTGAAACGTCGCAAGCGTTTGCTCGTCGAACGGATCGGCAGCCATGTGCGTGTCGATCAACTCGGAGTCGAGATAGCGCACGCCCTGTTTGAGCCACTTCTTGTAAGGAGCGCGCGTTTTGAGAATGTCGTGAATATCTTCGTTGTCGAGCAATACGCCGTTGACGAGATCCACCGCTAGCATTTCGCCCGGGCCCAGGCGCCCCTTACTAACGACATCCTTTTCGTCGTAGTCGTATACGCCGATTTCAGACGCGATCGTAATGTGTCGGTCTTTCGTTATGACATAGCGGGCGGGTCGCAGTCCGTTCCTGTCGAGAGAACACGCGGCGTAGCGACCGTCCGTGAGCACGATGCCCGCAGGGCCATCCCACGGTTCCATCTGGCAATCGAAGAACTCATAGAACGCGCGCACATCAGGGTCGAAGTCGTCCACCGCCTGCCATGCTGGCGGCATCAGGATGCGCATGCCTTGCAGCACGTCCATACCGCCCGCGCGCATGACTTCCAGCATGTTATCCAGGCTCGACGAGTCCGACCCGATCAGCGAGATGATCGGGTCGAGATCGGAAATGTCATCGAGCTTGTCGGATATGAAATTCTTGGCACGCGCCTGGGCCCAGTTACGGTTGCCCTGAATTGTGTTGATCTCACCGTTGTGTGCAAGAAAACGAAACGGCTGCGCGAGACGCCACTGCGGCATCGTGTTGGTCGAGAAGCGCTGGTGGAACACGCACACCGACGTTTCCAGGCGCGGGTCTTTGAGATCAGGATAAAACTCGGGCAGTGCGCCCGGCATGATCATGCCCTTGTAGCTGATCGTTACCGACGACAGGCTGGCGATGTAAGCAGCACCTTCGCCGATTCTTTTTTCGGCGCGTCGTCTCGCGAGAAAAAGGCGTCGATTGAAACGCCCGCGCGGCATGTTGTCAGGCGCGTTGACGTATACCTGCTCGATTCGAGGCAGCGTCCGCAGCGCCTGCTCGCCACACACCGACGGATCAGTCGGTACGACTCGCCAGCCGACGACCTCGAGACCAATCTCGGCAATGGCTGTGTTGATTGTTTGCCGTGCGCCTTCCGCCCTTGCCGCATCCTGATTCAGGAACACGGTTCCCGCGGCGAAACGCTCGTCTAGTGCGAACCCCAGGTCCTCACCAACCGCACGCATGAAGGTCTTCGGGAACTTGATCAGCAGACCGCAGCCATCGCCGGTTTTGCCATCTGCCGCAACGGCACCGCGGTGTGTCAGGCGGGCGAGCGCGGAGATCGCCGTTTCGACGACCCAGTGGCTCGGCATGTCATCGAGATTTGCAATCAGGCCAAAGCCGCAACTGTCGCGCTCGAATGCCGGGTCATAAAGACCATTCGCTTGTCGCTCGGTCATAAACGCCCTGAGGATCACGCGTTTCGCGCGCTCCGATGAAGTTCTCATTTGAGATGGCGTGCGTCACGCCGGGTTGGGCTGCAAGGAGGAGACCGCCGGTGCTGCCCGAACCACGCAGTATATGACAGCAGGCCCCCGGAGCCTATGGTTACGCTCGTAACCAAGCGTTTTTAGGGGGTTTTCAGCGCCTGGCGGCTGACTGACTGCATACGGATCGCGCCGCTGGTCTCGAAGCGCACTGGCGGTGTCAACGGGATGTCGAGACCGAACTGCCCCCTGAGAGTGTAGGGAATGTCGCGCTTCACGCTGTCGTGAATGATAAATAGAAGCTGCGGCGCCGTTTTCATCAGATCCAGCTCTACCGATATCGCAAATTCATCATTACCCGCAGACGGTACTGCAAAGCCGCCGGCTGTCGAACCGCTTGCAAAACGATAGCCGTCGAGTTCGATGGCATAGGAAACCGTGCTGACAGGGAGCGGAAACGGATTGGGGTTGGTGATATCGAAGCCAAGCAGGAACGTCTGGCCGGAGAAATCGATGTCCGTGATCTCCACATTTCGCAAGCTGACGCCCGGTGCACTAATGAGGTCTCCGGTACTCGCGCAGGCCGTCAACAGGCACAGCGTCGCCAGTATCGGTGTTGCAGATCGTAATGTGTTCATGCCAGGTCCCCCGTCGGACTAGTGCAATTCCTCACCAAGCTCGCCCCATCGGGCGGACATCAGGAGCCACTCGTCATCGTCCAGTTCGAATTCCATCTCGAAGCGGTACGCATCGGCGCTGAAGCCGAACGTGCCGTCGTGCGTTCCCGCCATGCCGACCGACAACACGACTTCGCCGGCGCTGTCGCCATACACGTTGAGTTCCTCAATGTTCGTCAGGAGCGCAACGGATTGCGTGCGTAGAAAGTAAATGCGAAACAGGTTTCCGATATCGTCGCGGCTGTTGCCTCGTGCATCGGTGTAAGCCGGCGATATCATGTCAACGAGCCCGCGGCGATCCTTGGCTTCGGCAAGTTCGTGGCCTTGCTGTACCCAGGCCCGCAATGCCGCTTCGGGACCCTCGGTCGGCCCGCCACAGGCAAGCAGCCCAAGACACACAAGGGTCGTGGCCGTATGGCAAGCGAGTTTGAGAGTCTGCATCGTCATCATCTGCTAAAGTCTACGGACAAACGCGACCATAACTGGCGCGTGACGCCCAAATCGTGAACTGGTTCGCATTTGTGACTGGACATAAGTCTTGAAATTTCGGCACGACTACTGAGCGATAGTATGGATTCGACGATCACTGACCAAGACCAGCAGCGCATCGACGCCATCATCGCGTTTTGGTTCAAAGAGCATGCGTTGTCTGCACCACAGATCGACCGGCGCATGGATATCTGGTTTGGCGAGGACGAGGTCTTTGATCTCGAGTGCAAGAAAGACTTTTCCGACGATATTGACCAGGCCAGTGCAGGCGAAATCGATCACTGGGCTGAACAGCCACACGGCCGACTCGCACTGATCCTGTTGCTCGA
>Ga0255049_10001162_pt1 | contig 14780 bp, 14 predicted proteins | sample JV7_2_3_MG_FD_183615 | JGI IMG/M metagenome (GOLD analysis project Ga0255049, IMG submission 183615) | Seawater microbial communities from Jervis Inlet, British Columbia, Canada - JV7_2_3 | ecosystem: Environmental > Aquatic > Marine > Inlet | place: Canada: British Columbia | collected 2016-10-06
CAATTTGCAACGCTATCGGTTTGCGATGCGCACGGCCGACTTTCTGCTATGCCGCGAATGCGGTGTGTACGTTGGCGCCGTTATCGAGACCGATCAGGGCCACTTTGGAATCATCAACACGCACTCGCTCGCCTCAACGCCTACCGACATCGCCGAAGTCGCGCCAATCACTTACGATTCTGAAGATAAACAAGGTCGTGTCGGCAGACGCGAAACGCGGTGGACGCCGGTCACAGGCGTACCCTGGTAGCAAGCCGGTGCTACCGCCTGAACGACCGCTATGCGCCCGAAAGCGGTCGTTTGCCTGATATGATCTGAACGACCGCTAATGACCCAAAGCGGACGTCGCATAATGCTGGAGTCTACCGATCCGAACTTGAGGTCCCGTAATGACCAAATCAGCCAGCGAGAATCTTAAGGGCCTATTGGAGGTTGTTGGTGTTTTCGCCATTTTGCTGGGGTTAATATTCGTAGGATTTGAGCTGCGGCAGAACACCGCCTCAGTTCAGGCTGCTACTTCTCAAGGCCTTCTTGAACAGTCCAATCATTCAAATTTCCTGCTTGCGTCTGATTCGGATTTTGCTGAACTCCTTTCCACAGCAGATGTGAGCCTTAAGAAACTAAGTGATGTCGAAAGACTGCGGTATAGAGGTTACGTCTGGGCTGAATTTAATATCTGGGAGCAGGCGTTTTACGCTCACGCCGGTGGAACATTGAATGACAGAATTTGGCATGGCTACGATAATGGATACCGACAGTTCTCTTGCGAACCATCGCCGAAAGTAATATGGGGCGAAATCAAGTATTTTTTCGGCGTCGAATTCAACGCGCATGTAACCGATGGCTATTTGCGCGAATGCTCCGATACCGGTGAATGAACTGTGCACTCCTCAGTCGGTCGGGAGCGTGAGTGCTCGACCTTAGGCCGCTTCTGGCCGAAAGCAGACGTTAAGCGACCAATAGAAACTGCTTCTGGGCATATATACGCGTTTTCGAGCAATCGCGCTCGAGCAATCACAATCCTGTTTACCCATCGTTGCAGCGGCGTTACTATGCCCGCGCCGGAAATCGCCGGCGCCACGATTCAAGAGGCAAAAAACTGAATGGGAACCGCGAATCGTATCGACGGCAAAGCCAGGGCAGCCGAACTGTCTGCGCTCATCAAGGCAGAAACCGAGGCATTGCTTGCCGAAAGCGGTTTAAAGCCGGGCCTTGCAGTCGTCATTGTCGGCGAAGACCCAGCCAGCCAGGTTTATGTACGCAACAAGAAGCGCACGGCCGAGGCCTGCGGATTTCACTCGGAGCAGCACACACTCGCAGAGGACGCGACCCAGGACGAGGTTCTCGGGCTAATTGGGGAGCTCAATAATGATCCTGCGATTCACGGCATTCTCGTACAACTGCCACTGCCCGGACATCTCGACGAGCACCTTGTCACTCAGTCGATATTGCCATCGAAGGACGTCGATGGATTCCACTACATCAATATCGGCAAATTGACGGCTGGCGACACAGCAGACGCATTTGTGCCCTGCACGCCTGCCGGTTGCATGCTCATGATCGAGGATCAACTCGGTAGCGATCTATCCGGCAAGAGTGCGGTTGTTGTTGGCCGATCAAATATTGTTGGCAAACCGATGGCCAGTCTGTTGCTGGCCGCAAACGCCACCGTCACGATGACGCACAGTCGAACCAAAGATCTGGCCAGCGTTGTTCGCGCCGCCGATATCGTCGTCGCTGCTGTCGGCCGGCCGAAAATGATAACCGGTGACTGGATCAAACCAGGCGCGGTCGTTATCGACGTCGGCATAAATCGCATCGACGTCGAAATCGATGGCGAACTCAAATCGAAACTAATCGGGGACGTTGATTATGACGAGGTTGAGTCCGTTGCCGCCGCGATTACGCCGGTGCCTGGCGGAGTCGGCCCGATGACGATCGTCATGTTGATGTCAAATACGTTGCGCGCCGCTAAATTGTCGTCCGCCCGCGGCTGAAGCTGAAAGCGGAAGGTGCGGCAGGATTTGATTCCCGAGGTCTTTTCACCCGGCTGAAGCGGCACGTACAAGGACGCCTTCACGGCGCGCATTGACGGACGCTCAAAAATTCGGTTTGTGCTTTTGCGTACCGCGACGCGGTACGGCCGCCCTTTGACATCGACGTAATAACACACCTGCACCTCGCCTTCGATACGGTCGCGGCGGGCGTCTTCCGGATATGCAGGCACTACAGTGTGGCTCGGAACGCGGTCGGTATCCTCTCTGAGCAGGCGTGCAACACTGATTGCTTCCGCGGCCAAAGATGTGGCCACCAGCAACAATACAATCAGCGCGCTAGCCTTCATCTTCCGTCGGCTCTCGCCGATCGTCGATAATGATATTCGGCGTTACGGGCTGTGTTTCGTCGAGGAGCATTCCCTTGGCGACTTTCAGGTTTTTAGCGTTGGGCGCCAGCTCCTGGCCACGGATGATGTCGGCTTCTGCTTCCTCGTATCGCTCCAGCTCCATGTAAACAAGCGCACGGTTGTTGTGTGCGCGCCAACTGCGGTCATTTTCGGCAACCGCCCGATTGCAATAGTCGAGCGAGTCGTCGAGATTCCCCAATAACATGTATCCAGCACACAGATTTGAGAGTGCCGCGGATCGCTCGCGCTGTCCTTGCGCGTATTCGAGTCCCAGGAGCGTCAGTCGCACACCATCCTCGATGTCGCCGGCCTTTAGTGCCGTCGCGCCGTCGGCGAGATGCGGGTTACGCGGGCCCAATACGGTTTTCGAATCAGGCGTTTGATCGGCGAGTGACGTCGTAGCGATTACAACGCATGCGATGAGCAGCGCGACGAGTCGGCTAAGTAAGATTTTGGTTGAAAAATTCAATTGTGCGTTTCCAGGCGAGTTCGGCTGCTTCCTTGTCAAATCGTGGTGTCGTGTCGTTATGAAAGCCATGATTCGCGTCTGCATACATAAATTGCTCGTAATCATAATCTGCGGCCTTCAGCGCCTTTTCGAAATCCGGCCAACCTGCATTGACACGTTCGTCGAGCGCACCATGATGCAACATGAGTGGCGCCGTGATTTTGGCGGTGTCTTCTGCAGACGGGTGTCTTCCGTAAAAAGCAACCGCAGCATTCAGGTCAGCATGGCGAACCGCCAAATACATTGACATGCCGCCGCCAAAGCAGAATCCAACAGAACCGACTTTCCCGGAACAATCAGGATGCGATTGGAGAAATTCCACTGCCGCCGAGAAATCCTCGCGCATCTCGTCGCGATCCCGTTCCCGTTGCATCGTCCGGCCCTCATCGTCATTGCCCGGATAGCCACCAAGCGGCGTTAGCGCGTCCGGCGCGAAGCCAATGAAGCCCGCTACAGCGAGCCGCCGTGTGACATCCTCAATATAGGGATTGAGACCGCGATTTTCGTGAATCACTACGACGCCAGGCAATTTGTGTGCAATGACGGCAGGACGGGCGTAATAGCCCTTCATCACACCCGCACCCTTTGGCGAGGCATATTGTTTATAGCTGACATCGATGGACCGGTCGTCAGGAGCGACTTGCTGAGCCAACGCATAGTCAGGACTCAGACTGGCAAGGATCGCACCGGCTGACGTGCCGACCGCCGCGAAACCCGCCGCACGGTCAATAAACTGACGTCGGCTTATCTTGCCGTGAACATAGCCGTCAAACAGCTCGAGGATTTCGGGATCGTAATCGGATGCTTTCGCCATTAGAGCTTCTCAACCTGCAATATAGGATTCGAGCTGTTCGATCTCTTCCTGTTGGTCTGCGATGATCGCTTCCACTAGGTCTCCGATAGAAATCATTCCGACCAATTCGCCGTCATCAACAACGGGCAGGTGCCGGCATTTGATCGCTGTCATCATTTCCATACATTTGTTAACGGTCATTGCGCTCGACACAGTCGTCACATCGGTAGTCATAATGTCCGCGACTGGCGTTGTGTCGGATGCCCTGCCTTTTATTATGACCTTGCGCGCGTAATCTCGTTCCGTGACGATGCCCCTGAGGCCACCTTCTTCCGTGACGACGAGCGAGCCAATGCCCTTGTCGGCCATAAGTACTATCGCGTCGCGGACCGACGCGTCTTCTTGAATCGAGATGATGTTCCTGCCCTTTTTGTCGAGCAGATGCTGAACGAGCTTCATACGTCCTCCCTTGGCCTCGCCTTCGAAAATGGGCGCTGACAGCGGACATTCTAGCCCGCAGGGAGGGAAGCCGCCACTGGACGTGGCGGGATTACATTCCTAAATCAACAACTTAGCGCGCAATTAGCGCGCCCGTGAACTTCAGGTGTCTGCTTCGACGTTGCCGCGCACGTCGGATACTGACAGTCCGCCGCTGCCATCTTCTTCAATGATCAGGTCTTTCTCGACGTCACTGACGCTGATCGAACCGGAGCCATCATCGATCCTCACACTGCCGCCTACTTTTTCAACCCTGATGCTGCCAGAACCATCGATAATCGAGACGTCGCCCGTGGCACCCTCGATTTCGATCGATCCTGAGCCGTCATCAATTTCAACAGCACCCACGTTGTAGACCTTGAGTGAACCCGAGCCGTCGTCTATTTCCACGTCGGCTTCGACGTCTTCAATAACAATTGATCCGGAACCGTCATCGACGCGCAACGGAATTCCCGCCGGCATTAAGACTTCGAGCTTGACCGAGCCACTGGTATCGCCCCAGCCACCATTGTCAAAGAAGGACTTCAGAACTACGCGGTCGCCATCGCGATCGAGTGAGAGCGTCAGATCCTTGGCAATAATCTTTTGAGCTTTTTCGTCATCGCCGGTTTCAACCTGAACTGTGGCTGTCACAGTGATCGAATCTACGCTGGCGTCGCCATTCACGGTCATGCTGCCGGCACCGGCATCAATGAAGAAATCGCTGACTCCGGTAGCGTCTACGTTGAGCTCCCGGACTTCCTCGTAGTCCAACCAGCTGGCTTGTGCCAGACTCGCGGCAAACATCGCCATTACAATAAAACTTCGCATTGCTGTCCCCTTATAAATAATGCATTCAACTTTAGACGCCTGCCAACGCGCTTTGGTTGCAACACCGCTGGGTTTATTTGCGTCCTAATCGAGGCCGTTCAGTAATTCGGCCGATGTAGACCAGCGACCTGCGGCGACAACGCCGTGGACGCGACCGCTATTGCCAATATCCTCGAGCGGATTGGCATCGAGCAACACCAGGTCGGCGACCTTGCCAGTCTCGACCGTACCGGCATCGATGCCGAAAAAACGTGCGGGTGCGATTGTCCCGGTCTGCAGGGCTTCGAACGGCGTTAGCCCCGAAGCGACCATAAACTCGAGCTCGTGATGCAGCGAGAAACCGGGAACATTGAATATCTGCGGCGCGTCCGAACCCAGTAGCAACACCCCACCGGCTTCATGCAAAGCGAAGATCAGCTGGCGGCGAATCTCGATAGCTTGCGCTGCCACAAGTGGATCGAATCCGCGATCAGTCTGCGTCTCGTTTTTGGCCGCCTTCCACCGGTTGACGGTCGCAGCAGGCATATAGCGCATTTCAGCCTGACTCGCCAAATCGGACGCAGGCACGTCGTTCACTAGCTGCTCAAACAAAGACTCTGTCGGCACGTTGCCCACGCCGGCTTTGATGGTTGCGGCAACCACCACGTCAATGCGGTCTTCGATCGCCTGGTCGGCCAGCATGACATCAAAAAAACCGCCGTAACCGCCTGATGTATCAGTGTTTGCCGGCAAGAGCGACGCCATATACCCATCAAGATGGTCGATGGTCGCCATTCCCTTGTCGAGCGCGACATCGAGCCCGACGGCGACCGGCACGTGCCCCGCAAAGGGTATTCCAAGTTCATTCGCGGTATCGGCGACTGCAATAAATTCAGACCTCGTGAGTCCCGGATGAATCTTCAAAAAATCGTAACCCGCAGCGTGCTGCTCGCGCACCAAATTTGCGCCCTGCGACGCGCTGGTCACTGAATTTCCGTTGAACGACGGGCCCGACGTAATGAGTCGTGGGCCAGGCACCGTGCCATCGGCGATGTCTTGCCGCAGCTGGAGATGCGATGCACGACCTAACATTCCGCGCACCGTCGTCACGCCGTTCGCAAGGTACAGGCTGAACAGGCGATTGATCTGAGTTCTACCGGTGCCGGTCACGTGGCCGTGCATCTCTGTGAACCCCGGCATCAGATAACGATCGGTGCCATCGACGAGAACCGCATGCTCGGGCACTGGCACCGAATCCACATTCCCGATCGCCGCGATAATCCCGCCCTCGACAACGACGGTCTGGGCGGGAATCACTTCTGCGGACGTCATCGGGATGAGATTGACGTTCACAAAGGCCGTCGTATCGGCCAGAACCGGACTTGCAGCGAGCACGGTCGCCAGGATGAAAGTAATTCGCCTCATTGGTCTCACTGTCTCTCTTTTTTTGCCGAGCGGATCAGGATATTACGGAAAGCAGCGTTGCGCGGCTGATATTGGCCCCACAAACCAGTATGACCACCTTACGTCCCGCCAGTTCTTCCTTCTGTGCGAGCATACCGGCTATCGCAACGCCCGCGGCGCCCTCGATCATTTGATGTTCGCTATCCATGTATAGACGCATTGCAGCTGCGATCTGCTCCTCATCAACCAGCACGTAATCGTCGACGACGGCGCGGCACAGGTCGAACGTAATGGCGCCCGGTTCGATGCCGCCTGCCGTCCCATCTGAAAGCGTCGGCTCGCTGGGCAAATCCAAAATCTCGCCCGCCTCTACCGAACGTGTCATAACCGCCGACGCGGATGGTTGACAGCCGATGACACGTACCTTTTTGTTGTGCTGTCGCAGGACGCTGCCGACGCCACTGATAAGTCCGCCACCACCGATCGCGATAAACAAGTCATCAACATCGGGTAGTTGCGCTGCGATCTCCACACCACAACTGCCCTGACCGGCCATAACCTCCGCATCATTGTACGGAGAGAGATAGAACATCGCCTTTTGCTCTGCATATTCGCGTGCGTGCAGTTCCGTATCCAATCCGTCAGTTCCGAAGAAACGCACATCGCCACCGTAAGAACGTATCGCATCAACTTTCGTCGGCGAGGTCTGCTCGGGAACGAATATCACACCCTGCACGCCCAGCTTGTTCATTGCATAGGCGACCGCGGCGCCGTGATTGCCGCTGGACGCTGCGACACATCCGGCAGCCTGCCGCTCCGGGGACAGAGTCATCAAACGATTGACTGCGCCACGCAGCTTAAATGAGCCCGTGTGCTGCAGATTTTCCAGTTTGAACCAGACCTCTGCGCCGGTTTCCTCGCTGAATTTTGGCGAATAGTCGAGCGGCGTCTCACGCACCAGTTCCACGATACGTGCGGCCGCACGTTTCGCGGATTCGGCCACATCAAGGTAATTGAGTTCCTGCATACTAGATTGCTTTCGCCATGGCCGCCCCGAGTTCTTTCATCGAAGCCTCGCCTCCCATGTCGCGAGTCAGGCAGTCACCCTCACGTAACACTCGTTCAATCGCATCGAGCAGCGTGTCATGTACGTCCGCGTGACCCAGGTGCTGCATCATCATCGCGCCCGCCCAAATTGTACCGATGGGATTCGCGATACCCTGTCCTGCGATGTCCGGCGCCGAACCGTGCACGGGTTCAAACATGGACGGTACCGACTTGTCCGGATTAATGTTCGCCGATGGCGCAATGGCGATTGTGCCCGTGCAGGCGGGACCCAGGTCCGACAGGATGTCGCCAAACAGGTTTGAGCCTACGACGACATCAAAGTGTTCCGGCATACGCACAAAGTTGGCCGTCAGAATATCGATGTGATACTGGTCGACGGCGATACCCGGGTATTCTTTAGCCATCTCCGCCACGCGACTGTCCCAGTACGGCATTGAATGCATGATGCCGTTGGACTTGGTTGCCGATGTCAGGTGCTTCGCATCACGTTGAGTCGCAAGTTCGAACGCGTAACGCAGGATTCGGTCCGTGCCGTGCCGTGTGAACCGGCTTTCCTGCAATACGAACTCGCGCTCGGTACCCTCGTGCTGAATGCCGCCGATTGCCGAATACTCGCCCTCGACATTTTCACGTACAACATAGAAGTCAATGTCACCCGGCTTTTTGCCAGCGAGCGGACAGGTTACACCTTCGAATAAGCGCACCGGCCTTAGGTTGACGTACTGATCGAACTCGCGACGTATCGGCAGCAACAGGCCCCATAAGGATATGTGATCCGGGACGCCCGGGAAGCCTACAGCGCCGAGATAGATCGCATCGAAGTCCCGCAGTTGGTCGATGCCGTCCTCGGGCATCATTCGCCCGCTTTGGTGGTAGGTCTCGCACGACCAGTCGAATTCGGTCCACTCGAAATGGACGCCGTGTTTTTGGCCCGCAGCCTCGAGAGCCTTTATTCCCTCGGGAATGACTTCCTTGCCGATTCCATCTCCGGGGATGACGGCGATGCGAACGGAACTCGCCACCGCTATGACCTCACTGCCAGCAACGCGAACAGTTCAAATAGCAGCTGCGCGGCGACGTGGGCGGTATTGGTCGTCGGATCGTATTGCGGCGCCACTTCAACGACGTCACCGCCGACAACGTTTAGCCCCTTCAATTCGCGAAGCATCATTTGTACCTGCAATGGTGTCAGGCCGCCAATCTCGGGCGTGCCGGTGCCCGGCGTATAGGCCGGGTCAATACCGTCGACATCTATCGTTATATAAAAGGCTTCGTCGCCAACAACTTTTTTTGCCGTAGCTACGACCGCGTCTATTCCCTGCCGCTCAACATCCTCCGCATGAATTACGGTCATGCCGGACTCAAAGGAAAATTCGCCACTCATTTCTGACGAGCCACGAATTCCAATTTGCACACAGCGATCCGGGTCCAGGACCCCGGCAAGAACAGCCTGGCGAAACGGACCGCCGTGATGAAATTTTTCGCCGTCGTAGGCACCGCCAGTATCCATGTGCGCGTCAATGTGCAGCATGCCGACAGGCTTTTTCTCTCCGACCGCTTTGAGTATCGGATAGGTGATCGAATGATCGCCTCCGACGCTCAACGGAATCACGCCGGCTGCGAGCACTTTCTTGTAAAACGCCTCAATGTCCTCGATGCATTTCGCCAGACTGAAGCGTGACCGCATGGGCACATCGCCGATGTCTGCCGATTTCAGTACGCTTTGTGGAACCTCGTCAAGCACATGACTGTACGGGCCGACCCGCTCAATCGTGCGCACGGCCCTGGGTCCGAATCGCGCACCGCTTCGATTCGTAACACCGAGATCCATCGGCACACCGATCAACGCGACATCGAGATCCGTGAAATCCTGGTTGTACGGCAAATCCAGAAGTGTCGGCACGCCTGAAAACGGCTTGATCGTGCTACGCGGATTATCGGCCAGCTTTTCGCCAACATGCCGAAAGCGCTCGCTAAAATATTGCGAACCATCCGCATCAGAATACAGCTCCCGGAGCTTTTTCAGCTTGGCCTCGTCCATTTTTTGCTTCGCCTTGCCCAACTAACTCGCGAGTTTCGCCTGTTCGCTGACATAGTCAAGCGTCTGCTGCAGGCTCCTGCCGAGCTTTTCGATCAGCTCGTCAATCTGACCTTCCGTAATAATCAGTGGTGGGCAAAACGCGATACAGGTACCGGCGAGCGCACGACCGATCAACCCATTGTCCTGGCAGGCCTGTGCGAGAAAACCTACGACGGATGGGTCATAGGGTTCGCCGCTAAGCTTGTCTGCAACGATTTCAAGAGCTGCAATCAGGCCCGCGCCGCGAACTTCGCCAACCAGTTCATGATCGCCAAATTCGTTCAGTCGCTTCTGAAAATAGGCACCGACGGCGGCGGCATGTTCGAAAATCCTGTCCCGCTCATAGAGCTCCAGCGTCTTTAGAGCAACCGCGCAACCGACCGGATGGCCGGAGTAGGTATATCCATGGCCAAAGACACCAACGGCTGCCGACTGCTCAACCATCGCATCGTAAATATCACCGCGAATGACTGACGCACTTATCGGGAAATAGGCCGACGATAGTTGTTTGGCGAATGTCATCATGTCCGGCTTGTCTATATTCATCGTAGTGCTGCCGAAGTCGTTGCCTGTGCGCCCGAAGCCCGTTATTACTTCGTCTGCCCAAAACATAATACTATTTCTCTTAAGAAGCGCCTGTACCTTCTCGTAGTAGCCGGCCGGCGGAACGATCACGCCACTCGCACCCGTGATCGGCTCGCAGATCATTGCTGCGATCGTTTCCGGTCCTTCGTCCAGAATCAGTTTTTCAAGATTACCGACAATTCGATCGACGAACTGGTCTTCGGACTCGCCATCTTTTCGGCCACGATAGTAGTGAGGGTGATCGGTACGAAGAATACCGAGTGCGTCGAGCGGTGCGTCGAAATAGGCCAGATTTGCCGGCAGACTGGTCAGCGATCCCGCGGCCACGGTAACGCCGTGGTAAGCCCGCTCGCGGGTAATAATCTTGCGCTTCTCAGGATGGCCGACCGCATTTGCGTAGTAGCGCAACAACTTGATGAGCGTATCGTTCGCATCCGAACCCGAGTTGCCGAAGAAAATTTTCGCATTTTCGGCCGGGACCATTGCCGCGAGCTTGTCCGCCAGATCGATTCCGAGCTGGTGGCTCTTGCCACCAAACATGTGTGTGAAGGAGAGACGAGACATTGCCTCGTTGGCTGCGTCGATCAACTCTTTGTTACCGTAACCGAGTGACGTACACCAAAGCCCGGCTAAACCCTCCAGGTATTTATTGCCATTCGTGTCATAAACATAAACGCCGTCGCCGCGATCGATTATGAGCTGCTCGATCTGCTTCAGGTTTGTTGTTGGATAGATAACTGACGTCACATGAACCTCCGTCCCTAGTGTACCGCGCCTGACGAACTACATCTGACCTTCAATAGGCAACAAACTCATCAAGCGTGTAAGACCACGACGCCAGATTGTCGTATGCGGCTCGTTCTTCGCGACACGTTCTCCATCGCGCGTCACGTACTTCCACCGAATCCCGCCCGTCCTCGACAATCGTAGACTGTACGCCTGGCGCTGTAGCGAATTGCCAATACTGACTGCGACAGCGCTGGCAAACTCATCCGACACGACCGCCATCCCCATTTCCGTATTGATATAGAGTGATCGCGGATCGAGATTAAAGGAGCCGACAAAGGCTGTTTCGCGATCGACGACAGCCACTTTCGAATGCAGGGTAATCTTCGCCTTACTTTGCTTGTCCGTTGACGAATCGGGGGCGTTGAGGCGCGGGCGAAGTTCGTAGAGTTCAACGCCCTGTCTGAGGAGCGGCTTTCGATACCTCGCATAGACAGCGTGCACGCTCGAGTGATTTGTCGACGCGAGCGAGTTGGTGATGACCACCACGCGCACTCCCTTTCGGACCAGGGACGCAAGAAATTCGACGCCCTGTCGTTGCGGCACGAAGTACGGCGACACGATGATTACTTCTCTTGCAGCCGATGAAACCAGTTGAGATAGGAAGTTCGTTGTCTCGCCGACCTGGTTGCGAGTGAGACCCCGCACCTTGTCCGGATGATCGAGGACAAGATGAGCCTCGGCCTCGATGAACGGCAACTCGCCGTTTTTCAGTTGCTTGATCAGGCGGTCATGAATACTCAGGAAAAAAGGGCTGCCCTCGTTTTCTTCCAGGTAAGTTACTCCGCCGTCGATGGTCTCCGATATCGTCGGGTGCTCAATGGGAGAATCAAAGCTGTCAATCGGAATTGCCTCATCCATATTCCAGTACTCATCGAATCCCTCTGAAACTGTCTCAACAACGGGTCCGATAGCGAGCACGTCTTCGTCGATGAACTCGCTGCTGCCGCTCGTCTGAAAATATTCGTCGGCCAGATTACGACCACCAACGATCGTTACCCGGTTGTCAACTGTAAATGACTTGTTATGCATGCGTCGGTTAAGAATATTGAAATTCGAAATGAGGCTGATGAATCGCGAACGACGTCGGGGAAAAGGATTGAAAACCCGAACTTCGATATTCACGTGCTCATTAATCGATAGGAGCCCGGCATCAATTTCCTCTGTCAGTGCATCGTCCATGAGGAGACGGACGCGGACGCCGCGATCCGCGGCATCGATCAGTTTCAGGCCTAGCAGATTGCCACTGAGGTCATCCCGAATCAGGTAGCTTTGAATGTCGATGCATTTATCGGCCGCGTCGATAAGTCCCATTCGAACCGACAAGGCATCGAGCCCGACGTTCAGACGAAACACACCACTTTTGCCATTCCGGCCGTCCAACCACGACGTCGCAATCTGACCCAGGCGGCTGTCCGCCGTGTCTTCGATTTTCAGGGAGTCGCGGCGCGACGGCAGCTTAAGATACTTGCGGTACTTTTCCGGCACGCGACGGCCGACAAGAGTCCGTAGCATTCCCATGTTTTGCCCCCAGCCATTTGTTACGTAATCAGCTAATCCCGATCGAGTATCCCAGATACGGCTTGGCGGTTTGACAATATATTTATTAGTAGAGCCAGTTAATTGACAGGCCTCAACGCCACATGCAACGATGATCTTACGTTAGATAAAGGCACACCTGCCGAAAGGCAGGGCCGCAAAGCTACCGGTCTACGGGCGCTTTTCCATTCGGGAAAAAGCCTAGGGCAGCGGGGCCACCGGAGACGAGAATGTCAGCAGTTCGCTTGAAGAATACCGGGCGCTACAAAGTTCGGCCGCCCGCTCAACCCGCCGAAATTTCTTCCAAAGATATCAAATCTGTCCTTGCGACGATGGATCGCGACGCTAATGTTGCTCTGCCCATCCGACCGCAAGGCGCCGGAACCGCAGCGACCGGTTGTAACGAAAGCAATTCCGGAACTGTGATACGCCTCTCCGGGCTCGACCGTATTCTCAAAGTCGATGCCTACAATCAGACCGTTACTGCGCAGGCCGGCGTTCGGCTCTATGCACTGGCCGAAGCGTTGGCAGAGAGCGGCCTCGAGCTCATCGGCAGTCACGAAATGACGGGTAGGACCCTGGGCGGAGCAATAGCCGCGCCTTGTCTTGGCACGAATATCGGCGATATATCCGGGTCGCTTGCGAGTCAGGTAATAAGCGCGAAACTCGTGACGGGCGCAGGCAAGCCAATGACGGTACACGCCGATCAAAAAAATCTGATGTGTGCGGTGCGCTCAAGCTACGGACTGCTCGGCATCATCGTCGAGGCAACGCTGAAGGTACAGCCGATCACAACCTTCACGGTAAGCCATCGCCGCCTGGAGACCGAGGCGTTCTGCGACGTTGTCGACACGCTTACGAATTCCGACGTCGGCTTTCGCTTTTGCCTGATGCCATACCGAAATCGCGTGTACCTGGATCTGCGCCGTTACGCCGCAACCTCGGAAGCCACTTACAGTACGCCGTGGAAGATCAAAGACTGGGGTGAAAGTACCGTGTTGCCACACATCTGCAAATCGTTAAACCGACTGCTCCCGATACAATCCTTCCGGTATCGTTTGATCGACAGCGTCACAGAGGCAACACAGGGTATCGTCAACAGTCGTTTTGTTCGCGCCGGCAACAACTCAACGTCGGGAACCAGGAGTCACACAGCAAGTAGTGCCCGCCGGGTTTTGTATTCGACCTGGTGTTTCCCGGCGACCGACTTTTCCTTCGTTGCCAGAGCGTTTCAGGACTTCTGTCATGCGACTTTCGAACGGTCCGGTTATCGTTGCGACATGCCGGCCGTTGGCTATCGCGTGTGCAGGGATACGAGCGCAATACTCTCACCGTCCTTCGATGAACCAATGATCGCATTGCAAACCGCTTCGACTCAGAAGCACGGCTGGGAAGATTTCGTTATAGATCTTGCCGACTTCGCCGAGCACTGGGCCGGCGTGCCGATCTTCAGCCAAACGCGATCCTTGCGCGCGGACTATGCAAAGCAGGCATACGCCGATCGGCTCAACTTCTTTCGCAAAATCAGGCGCCAGCTTGACCCCGAAGATCGCTTGCTAACACCGTTTATGGCGCAATATTTTCAGTAGTTACAAGCGCATCCGAAACGACAAGTACGGGCCCCGATAATCAATTCGGAATTTGCCGCTCAGGCTCTCGTCCGCCGATTCAATATTCATTCGATAAAAATGGTAACCACCGAGAAGTGCGAAGTGCTGACTGAAGCGATACTGGCCAAATGCGGCGATATCGAGAAGGTGGCCATTGTATTTGTCGAAGTCGAGTGCGAATACCTCAGCGTTAGCACCGACTGACCAGTTCTCTGTGAAATTCGCCGTAAACCTTGCGCCGAGCACAGGCAGCGCCGTCGTTGTGGCTGCACCTACGGATTCAGTCGCGCCGAGCACGTCTAACTTGACGTCTGTTATGTGAACGCCACCAAACAGACTCAGGTCTTTTTGATCGTCGCGGAAGAACGAGAAGCCATAACCGAAGCGAATAACGCGTGTGTCGAAACTCGTCGTTACTGTTTCGCCGGCTGCGAACGTAACGTTTCCAACAGTCAATGGAAGCGATAAGTCCCTCGTCCTGGTCCGTGTCAGTTCGAAATAGCTCAAGTCCAGGCGGTGACGTCTGCCGAACTTCCAGATTATTTCGACTGGCACCAAAACATCGCGATCGTCCAGTGCCTGCTCATCCTCAAGATTACCTGACGCTGGCGGCACCGCAGCATCCAGAATCACACTCGACGTCGCACTCGCGAAGAACGCGCCGACACCTACCTCTACTTCGGACGGGTAGTCTCCCCGATCCTCGCCATATTGCT
>Ga0255049_10001166_pt1 | contig 14759 bp, 14 predicted proteins | sample JV7_2_3_MG_FD_183615 | JGI IMG/M metagenome (GOLD analysis project Ga0255049, IMG submission 183615) | Seawater microbial communities from Jervis Inlet, British Columbia, Canada - JV7_2_3 | ecosystem: Environmental > Aquatic > Marine > Inlet | place: Canada: British Columbia | collected 2016-10-06
CACGCTGATCCAACACGCCGACGTCGCCATGTACCAGGCCAAGCGTCGCCACCAGGGCTTCATCGAGTACCAGGCCGACAACGATCTATACACCGCACGGCGCCTCCAGTTCGCCGCCGAACTCGGCGAGGCGATCGAAAACCGGCAGCTCGTCGTCCACTACCAACCCAAGATCGATCTCACATCCGGTGCGGCGGTGGGTGTCGAAGCCCTCGTACGCTGGGCACACCCCGACCTCGGGCTGATCCCACCCGACGAGTTCATCTCGATTGCGGAGGACACCGGGCTGATCAGAGGGCTGACGATCAATGTGCTCGACCAGACACTCGAACGTTGCCGACAGTGGAAGGATCAGGGATGCGAGCAACATGTTTCCGTCAACCTGTCGGCGCGCAGCCTTGTCGACTCGACCCTTCCCCAAGAGATCGCTGATCTTCTCGAGCGCCACGGCGTCGATGGCGCCTCGCTCACCATCGAGATCACCGAAACAGCAATCATCGCGGATCATGAGAACGCCGCGTCGATCTTGACCGATCTCCATCGTCTTGGAATCGAGTTGTCGATCGATGATTTCGGCACCGGGTACTTCTCGCTTTCGCAACTGCGGGATCTCCCGATCGACGAGATCAAGATCGATCGCAGTTTCGTCTCGTCGATGTCATCGGAGGACAAGGATGCCTTCATCGTGCGTTCCACCATCGCGCTCGGCAGGGATCTCGGAATGAGGGTCGTAGCAGAGGGCGTCGAGGACTCGTCGACGCTGCAAGAGCTGCGGTGGCTCGGTTGCGACTACGCCCAGGGATTCTTGATGAGTCGACCGCTCGATGGCGACCAGGTGACGACCTGGCTGCACGCTTGGCAAGAAGAGCCAACCAACGAGTGGGGTCCCCCGCGCAAGGTACCGGCACGGGTCGGCAGCTGACACGCCGACCGGCCAGAACATGCCGACTGCACGAGTATCGGGTCTGCGCCGCCGCCCAGATCGAGGCTGATCGCGCCGGCATCGCAACTCTCTGATACGGCGTCGGTAGTGTCGACACCATGGCGATTCCCAACGACAAGATGGAGTATCGACGGCTCGGCAGCGCAGGCGTCAAAGTCAGCGTGCTCAGCTTCGGTAGCTGGGTCACGTTCGACAATCAACTCGACACGGACCTCGCCCTGAGCTGCATGCAGGCCGCCCACGACGCGGGCTGCAACTTCTTCGACAATGCCGAGGTATACGCCGGCGGTAAGAGCGAAACGATCATGGGCGAGGCACTGCGTCAGCTGGCGTGGCCACGTTGGTCGTATGTGGTCACGACCAAACTGTTCTGGGGCTTGAACGGCGCCGACCCGAACATGCGCAACACTCTGAACCGCAAATATCTCTCGCAAGCGATCGACGCCTCGCTAGAGCGGTTCGGGCTCGACTTCGTCGATGTGATCTACTGCCACCGCGCCGATCCCGAGACTCCGATGGAGGAGACGGTGTGGGCGATGAGCGACATCGTCAGCGGAGGCAAGGCTCTCTATTGGGGCACCAGCGAGTGGTCTGCCGACGAGATTCGGCATGCGATTCAGATCGCCGGGCGGCACCACCTGCATAAGCCGGTCACCGAGCAGTCGCAGTACAACATCCTCGAACGCGACAAGGTCGAGACGGAGTACGCCGGCCTGTACGAAGACACCGGCTACGGCAACACGATCTGGAGCCCGCTCGCGAGTGGCCTGCTGACCGGCAAGTACCGCGACGGCATCCCCGAGAGTTCTCGAGCAGCTCTCGACGGATTCGGGTGGTTGGCAGACCGCATGACCGACGCCGAAGCGATCGCCAAGATCGAGAGGTTGCGCCCAATCGCCGAACGGCTCGATTGCACGATGGCTCAGCTGGCACTGGCGTGGTGCACCAAGCACCCGATGGTTTCGTCCGTGATCACCGGCGCCAGCCGTGTCGATCAGGTGATCCAGAACTTCGAGGCACTCGACGTGATCCCGTTGCTCACCGACGACGTCAAGGCAGAGATGGAGAACGCCGTCAGCTAAAGCGATGAACCGCGCCGTCGCTCAGTCGTCGTCGACGAGGGCGCGGCGCAACAGTTTGCCGGTCGTGTTGCGGGGGAGTTCGGCGACGAAGCTGACCCGGCGGGGCACCTTGTGGCGCGCCAGGTTCTGGCGCACATGGTCGCGGACCTGTGGTTTGGTGAGCTGCTTGCCCTGTTTGCGCACGATGAATACCGAAAGTGCCTGACCGAATTCATCGTCGGGTACTCCGACGACTGCGACGTCGGCGACCGCCGCGTGTTGCTGCAGTAGCTCCTCGACTTCGCGTGGGAACACGTTCTCGCCGCCCGACACGATCATGTCATCGTCGCGCCCCTCGACGAACAAGAGGCCGTCGCGGAAATAGCCCATGTCGCCCGACGACAACAGGCCACGCAACCGCTGTTTGTCGTCACCGTTTGTGTACCCGTCGAACTTCATCGCCCCGCCGACGAAGACGCGCCCGACTTCACCCTCCGGAACGGGATTGCCGCGCTCGTCGACGATCTCGACCTTGACGCCCAGCGCCACTCGCCCTGCGGTTCTCGGTTCGCGCCGCAGGTCGTCAGGGTCGGCGATCGTGGCGGCCGCCACCTCGGTCGATCCGTACAGGTTGTAGAGCACAGGGCCAAAATGGTCGAGCACCTCGACCACGAGCTTGGCGCCGATCGCCGATCCGCTCGAGGCGATCACCTCGAGGGCGGGCGTGCGCCAGCGCTGCAGGGTCTCGGTGGGCAGCGCCAGAATGCGTGACAACATCGCCGGAACGACGACCAGGACACGGGCCTCGAGGTGCGACGTCGCTCGCAGCGTCATCTCTGGATCAAACTTGCGAGTCAGAACATTGGTGGTGCAGCGCGCCAGACCGAGAAGTAGGTGGCTGAACCCCCATGAATGAAACAGTGGGGCGGCGATCATCTGGGTATCGCCAAGCCGCATCGGAATCCGCTCCAGCAGTGCGGCGACGACCTCGACGCCGCTGGCATCGCTGCGGCGGGCGGCCCCCTTCGGCCGGCCCGTCGTGCCAGAGGTGAGAATCACGATCGATCCGGACTCGGTTCCAGGCCGGACCGCTCCCGATACCGAGATCTCCTCGATGTCGTGCTCGTCGAGCGCCAGGCCGGCTCCGCAGCCCTCGACGATCGAGGAGAATTCGTCGTCGTGGATGACGACCTCGATGTGTTCGAGTTCGACCACGTCGCGTAGCTGGGGGCCGGCGAAACCTGTGTTGAGCAACACGAGGTCGGCGCCCGTCGCCGCGATCGCAGCCAGCGCCTCTATGAACCCGCGGTGGTTCCGCGCCAGCAGACCGACACCGACGCCCGGTCCGACACCGTGTGCCTGCAAGCCCGACGCGATCGCCTGTGAACGGCGCCACATTTCGCGGTAGGTGATGCTGCCGACGTCGTCGTACACCGCGATCCGATCGGGATAGCGAGCGGCGGCGCCGGCGACCAAACCGGCAATCGACTGACCCCATGGGGCCATCGCGATCAGCGCTCTAGGCAGCCGGTCGGGACGCTCGAAGTGCTTCAACATCGAGCGGGCGACGACCCGCCCGGCATACAGCTTGTGTGGGAGTGCCATGATCAGGGCGAGCCCGCAACGCCAACACGGTGACGCAGGGAATCGTCGTACATGTCTGGCGCCCCGGCCCTGAAGACCACGACGTGGCGCGCGAGGTGCCGTTGACCGGGGTCGGTGCATGGATGTTTGTCCGGCGTCCGATCAGGGTTTGCCAGTCGGCCCGGCAGGTCGACGTCGGGTGTTCTTGAACGCATCTCGCTCTCCTCGTCTCGGTCGTCTTGTTCGCTCGTCGCGCCCCGGTTCGAACCTACTCGCGACGCCATTGCGTCAGCCGTAGATCTGCGATGTCAGCCAGCGGGTGGCCCGCTCGGCGACGTCGGCTGTGTGGCCGATCAGAAAGTGATCGGCGGCCTCGATCGGCTCGAAGTCACAGTCGACCCACGACTCGACGATCGCCCGGGTCGCGTCGGGCGCACAGAACTGATCGTGCCGCGGCGTGAGTACGAGCGTCGGCACCGAGGGCGCCGGCGCCGGCATCATCGAGAGCGGGGGAGCGACCGCCACGATCGCGCTGACGCGTTGATCGACGATGGCGAGCGCGACGGCGGCGCCGAACGAGTAGCCGGCCAAGGCCAAAGGAGCATCGACGCGCTCAGCGATGGCATCGAGCGCCGCGACAGTATCGATCCTCTCGGCGATGCCGTCACCACCGCCGGCCCGAAAGTCGAACCGTAACGCGGCGAACCCGGCCGCCGGCAACGCCGCGAACAGCACCTCGACCACATTGTTGAAGCGGTTGCCGCCGTAGGCCGGATGTGGATGGCAAACAACGACCCCGCCGAGCGATACCTCATCGGGCACAACTACGTCTGCTGAGAGCACATGGCTGTCTGACGTCGTGAGCTGTATCGACTCCACGGCGGTGACGGTACCCTCGCATCCGTGGCCAAAGCCGATCAGAAGATTCCGATCAAGATGCTGAATGACCGTCTGCTGGTCAAACTCGGCAAGGAAGATGGCGAGCGCACATCGACGGGAGGGATCCTGATTCCGGCGACTGCGCAGATTTCGAAGCGTTTGGCGTGGGCCGAGGTTGTCGCACTCGGTCAAAACGTGCGCAGCGCCGAGGTCGGCGACAAGGTGTTGTTCAGCCCGGACGAGCGCTATGAGGTCGAGCTTGGCGGCGAAGACCTGGTCATGCTGCGCGAGCGCGACCTGCACGCCGTGGCTGCGCAACGGATCGAATCGAGCACCGGCCTGTACCTGTAGCCGCGATACCTGTAGTCGCGGCTCGGACGAGGCGATCTAACTCCTTCGGCTCCCACGACAACACCCCCGGTCTTGCCGATCACGCGAACTCGTTCGTGCGACTCTTCTAACCCGGTAGGAGCACGTTTGTCGGCGACCGTAGGCTGGCTGGCATGCCGACCGGGATTCGCATCGACGCAACGCCTGAACAGCTCGAACTGGTGTCGTTCAACCACGACGGGCTGGTGCCTGCGATCGCCCAGGAGATCGGGAGCCGAGAGGTGCTGATGATGGCGTGGATGAACGCCGAATCGCTGCGCCGCACGTTCGATGAGGGGCGGATGGTGTACTGGTCGCGCAGCCGCCAAGAGTTGTGGCGCAAGGGCGACACCAGCGGCGATCGACAGTTCGTGCGCGAGGCGTACTACGACTGCGACGGCGACACGCTGCTATTCCTGGTCGAACAAGAGGGTGCTGGGGCGTGCCACACGGGTGCCCGCTCCTGCTTCTACCGCTTCTTCGGCGCCGCCGACCCCGCAGCGTGACGCCGTGAAGATCCAGCCGTCGCGCGAGGAGTTCAAGGCATTCGCCGCCGAACACAGCGTCGTTCCGGTGTGGGGCGAGGTGCTCGGTGATCTCGAAACACCGGTCGCTGCGTTCGCCAAGCTGGTCGGGGACGAGCCGGGGTTCCTGCTCGAATCGGTCGAGCACGGTGAGCGCTGGAGCCGGTTTTCGTTCGTGGGCCGCAACCCGTCGGCGACGATGGTGCTGCGCGATGGTGAGCTGTCGGTGTCGGGTGACCTACCCGACTCGATTCCCACCGACCAGGGGATATTGGCGGCGATCGAGGCGATGCTCGAGACGTACACGAGCGCGGTCTTCGACGAGTTGCCGCCGATGCACGGTGGCATCATGGGATTCCTCGGCTATGACGTGATTCGCGAGGTCGAACATCTCCCCGACGTGCCGCACGACGACCACGGGTTGCCCGACGCGATCATGAGCGTGATCGGTTCGCTGGCCGCTTTCGACCACTGGCGCCAACGGATCTACATGATCGAGAGTGTGCCGACCCACGGCCTGTCCGAACAGCAGCTCAACGACGCCTACGACGCCGCCTCGGTGCGCGTGATGATCGGCATCGACCGCTTGGCGCAGCCGCTGCCGTATGTGCCGGTCGAGCCGCCGACCAAGGACGACGACGTGCCGACTCTGCGCTCGTCGATGCCCAACGGCATGTATCAGCGAGCGGTCGACGTCGCCAAGGAATACGTTATCGAAGGCGACGTCTTCCAGGTCGTGCTGGCACAGCGCTATGACGTCGAACTCCAAGCCGATCCGTTTGACGTGTACCGCGTGCTGCGCCAGGTGAACCCCAGCCCGTACATGTACTTCCTGCGGCATCCCGAGATCACGATCGTCGGGTCGTCGCCCGAACCGATGGTGCAGTTACTCGACCGCAAGGTGATCAGTCGTCCGATCGCCGGCACCCGCAAGCGCGGCGCCACCGACGAGCACGATCGCCGTCTCGCGGCGGAACTGATCGAGCACCCCAAGGAGCGCGCCGAGCACGTGATGCTGGTCGACCTTGCCCGTAACGACGTCGGCCGGGTCGCCAAGTTCGGCACCGTGCACCTCGACGAGCTGATGACGCTCGAGCGCTACAGCCATGTGATGCACCTGACCTCGCAGGTGTCGGGCGATCTGAGTGACGGGCTCGGCCCGATCGATGTGTTGCGAGCGACGCTTCCGGCCGGAACGGTCAGTGGCGCTCCGAAGGTGCGGGCGATGGAGATCATCGATGAGCTCGAACCGGTCAAGCGCGGGCCGTACGCCGGTGTAGTCGGCTACATCGACTGGTCGGGCAACCTCGATACGGCGATCGCGATCCGCACGATGTTCATCCGTCCCGACGGCGTGATCGCCAGCCTCCAGGCCGGAGCCGGGATCGTCGCCGACAGCGTGCCTGATGACGAAGACCTCGAGTGCCGCAACAAGGCCGCCGCCCTGTTGGCCGCGATTCCGGCCGCTCGTCGCATGACGGCAGCCCGCAAGGCCGCCGGCACGACTGCTTGATAGCGATCAGAGCGCGATGGCGATCAGAGCGCGATGGCGATCAGAGCGCTACGGCGATCAGGAAGATCAGGCCGAGGAAGCCGAACACGATGCCGATCAAGATCGCCCCCAGCACGAGTATGGGGAAACTGGTGATAGCTCTCACCGCTGCGGTCATCCGGGCAGAGCTCTCCAACCCCTGATCCCCAAGGCCCTTGAACCCGTGCATCTGGCGCGACAGCCCGATCGCCGAGCCGCCGGTCAGGCCGTCCCCGTCGTCGCCTTCGACGGCGAATGTCTCGATCACCGTCCGTGTCGAGTGCTGGCCGTTGCCGATCAGCGACCGAACTTCGTTCGCCAGTTCGGGCACGTGTCGTTTGATAGACCCAACCCTCCATCGGGCCACCCATGCGAAGCTGATCGCGATCGAGCCGAACACGACCGCCAGCACGATCCAGACCTGCTCGATTCCACCCGACAGTGCAGCCATGCCCAGCAGGAAGCCGCCAACGCTCACAAGTACCGTTGCGACCAGCAGTTTGGTGGAGAAGCGCGCCGCCTTGCGAGCGATCATCGTGACCGTGTCGACGGTGCGCTGAACGAGTTCGTCGAGTTCTGACATCTATTGAGAAGTTTGACACGCGAGACTGTGACTATGGAACTACCAGCAGATTTGAATCATCTGCTCGGCCCGCGTGATGTCGTCGTGGTCGAGGGCGCCGATGCGCAGAAATATCTGCACTCGCAGGTCTCGCAGGCGTTGGAGGATCAGGCGGTCGGCGAGCAGCGCTGGACGTTCGTGCTAGAGCCGACCGGCAAGATCGCTTCGCTGGCGCGTGTCACCCGTTCGGGTGACGACCGTTTCGAACTCGACACCGATGCTGGTTTCGGCGGGGCGTTGTTGGCGCGCCTCAACCGGTTCAAGATCAGGGTCGCCGCCGAGACATCGCTGCGGTCGACCGACGACACCGCGATCGATCCGGCAATCGAACGTGGCCGAATCGTCGCCGGGTGGCCCAAGATGGGCGCTGAGATCGTGCCCGGCGAAACGATTCCCGGCGGCACGGGGCTGACCGGGATCGCGGTCAGCTACACAAAGGGCTGCTACCCGGGCCAAGAACTGGTCGAGAGGATGGACAGCCGGCTCGCCCAAGCCCCGAAGTCGTTGCGTCGCCTGACGGTGGCCGGCGGCACGCAACCCGGCGACCCGGTGATCGACGGGGGTGCCGACGTCGGCGTGATCACGAGCGTGTCCGATGCGGCAGCCCTCGGGTGGATCAAGCGCAGCAGCGAACTCGGCACACCGATCGACTTCTAGTTGGGAGATGTGCCAGGCACAACTCCCAACTACGCGTCATCTCTCATGTGAGGGCGGAGCGGATGCCTTCGAAGACGGGGTGGACGCGTAGATCGGCGAAGTCGGGGGACTGGTCCATAGTTCGGATCAGGAGGGTCTTGTAGCCGTCAGGCTCGGTTCGCGTCGCCTCGATTGCAGCGTGCAGCCAACGCAGGCTGTTATCCACGTCGCCGAGGCGCGCCGCCGATCGGGCGACGACGCTGGCGAGCGGCGAAGTTCGGTGGTGGGCGAAGCCGGTGGCGGCGTACTCGCCGGCGCGCTGGGTATCTCCGAGCGCCAACAAGATGTCGGCCATTACTCGGGCGCTGTAGTCGTTGCCGGCGGGCAACTCGCGTGGCAGCACATCGACGATCCCCCGCAGCTGTTGGGCGGTCGCAGCGGCGGGTGGCGTCCAGCGCGGTGGTCTGTCGGTTCGTAGGTCGGCCAGCATCACTCCCATCGCACCGCCCTGGTCGCCCTTCGATAGGGCAACGTGGGCCTCGTACCAAGGGGACAGGCGTTGGCCGGGCTCGAGCATGCCGGGCTGTCCCGTTTGCCACGCGTTCGCCTCGGCATTGATGTAGCGGGTGACCGGGTTTGCCTCACTGCCCGGCTTGGCCGTGCTCTGCAGCATCTGGAACTGGTTGAGCAACAAGAAGGCGATGAAGATCCCGAAGCTGCCATGGCCCGTTGTGAACATCGCGATCGCCCCGGTGCCGGTGATCACCAGGCTGGCGATCACCATCGTGCGCAACGCCCTCTTTCCGAGGAAGGTCTCCAGCCCGGTCATTGCCAGATGGCCACCGTCGAGCGGCAGCACCGGAATCAGGTTCATGGTGCCGATGATCGGGCCGGCCCACCAGATCGCGAGAGCCGCGTCAGATGTGCGTGCACTGTCGATCGACAAGGGGTTGATGCCCATCCCGGCGAGCACCGACACGCTGACGATGATCTGCACGCCGGGGCCTGCGGCTGAGATCACCGCCCTTCGGGAACGGCTCAGCGGGCGCCGTGGGTCAGGTCGAAATGACGTGTACCCCGCCAGAAAGTCGAGCGAGATCGAAGCCTCGGCGCCAGCCGATCGGGCGGCGACGGCGTGGCCGAGTTCGTGCAGCAGCGTGAATATGGCGATTCCGCCTGCCAGCCACAGGCCGAATGCGTCCTGATACAGGAACACGATCAAGCCGACGAAGATCAAGAAGCCGGTTCGTACGTGTACGTCGAAACCGAGCAGACGGAACATTGGGGCAATCCTAGGGCGGTTTCCGTCGGGTGGGCCGGGGGCACTCAACGGTCGGCCCGTAGACTCGATTCCCGTGCCTTACGTCTACTCCTTCGCTCACAAGCATCGCAAGCCTCCCATGAGCTACAAAGATTTGCTCGGTGGCAAGGGTGCCAACCTCGCCGAAATGACATCGGTCTTGAAGCTGCCGGTTCCCCCCGGTTTCACCGTTTCGACCGATGCCTGCCGTGATTACATGCACGGTGGCTGGCCCGACAAGCTCGACGGCGAGATTGCCAGGCACGTTCGCAAGCTCGAAAAAGAGATGGGCTGCAAGCTCGGCGATCCGTTCGATCCGCTGCTCGTCAGTGTTCGCTCGGGCGCCAAGTTCTCGATGCCCGGCATGATGGACACGGTCCTCAACCTGGGCCTCAACGACGCCAGCGTCGAGGGTCTCGCCGACGCCACCGACAACCCCCGGTTCGCGTACGACTCGTATCGACGCTTCATCGCCATGTACGGCCGGATCGTGATGGGCGTCAGCGCCGATGTGTTCGAGCACCCGCTCGAGGCGGTCAAGGCCAAGGCCGGCATCACCAACGATGCCGAGCTGCCGGTCGAAACGTTGCAGGCACTTTGCAAGCGCTACCTGGCCGCCGTCAAGAAGGCCACGGGCGAGCCGTTTCCGCAAGAGCCGCACGATCAGCTGAGGGGAGCGATCGAGGCTGTGTTCGCAAGCTGGAACGGGGCCCGCGCGATCGCCTACCGCGTCCGCGAGAAGATCAGCCACGAGCTCGGCACAGCCGTGAACGTGCAGACCATGGTGTTCGGCAACCGTGACGACACTTCGGGCACCGGTGTCGGGTTCACCCGCAACGCTGCGACCGGCGAAAATCGGTCGTATGGCGACTTCTTGATCAACGCTCAGGGCGAGGACGTCGTCGCCGGCATCCGCAAGACAGAAGACCTCGACCGGATGGCACACCACTTCCCCGAGATCCACGAGGAACTGCTCGCGATCTTCGTTCGGCTCGAGGCGCACTACACCGACATGTGCGACACAGAGTTCACGATCGAACAGGGCAAGCTTTGGATGCTCCAGACCCGGATCGGCAAGCGCACCGGTCGGGCGGCGCTGACGATGGCCGTCGACATGACCAAGGGCACCACCGACGGACAGGGCGGCAAGTGGAAGATCAGCCGCGAAGAGGCGATCACGCGGGTCAGCGAGGAGCACCTCGACTCGGTGCTGCACCCTCAGTTCTCGTCAAAGGGCAAGCCGATCGCCTCCGGTCTCGGCGCTTCGCCGGGCGCCGCCGTCGGCAAGGCCTACTTCACGGCTGATGACGCCGAGTCGGCGTGGAAAAATGGTGAGGACGTGATCCTCGTCCGGACCGAGACAAGCCCCGACGACGTGCACGGCATGATGGCCTCCAAAGGCATCCTGACCGCCCGCGGCGGGCTCGTCAGCCACGCCGCCGTGGTCGCCCGCGGCTGGGGCACCCCAGCCGTCGTCGGCGCCGAATCGATCAAGATCGTCGACAGCAGTTTCAGTGTCGGCGACACCGTCGTCAATGAGGGCGACTGGTTGTCGCTCGATGGAACCACCGGCGAAGTCGTCGTCGGCAAGCTCAAGATGGTGGCCTCCAAGCCGCCGGCTGAGTTTGACATCCTGCTCAAGTGGGCGGACGCGATCCGTAAGGGCAAGCTTGCCGTGCGCGCCAACGCCGACACCGGCGAGGATGCCGCCAACGCCCGTGCGCTCGGCGCCGAAGGGATCGGCTTGTGCCGCACTGAGCACATGTTCCTGGCCGCCGATCGACTGCCGATCGTTCGCGAGATGATCCTCGCCAACACGCCCAAGCAGGAAGAAAGAGCGCTAGAGAAGCTGTTCCATGCGCAGCAGGCCGACTTCGAGGAGATCCTCGAAGCGATGGATGGGCTGCCCGTCACCGTCCGCCTGCTCGATCCGCCGCTGCACGAGTTCTTGCCGTCTGTTGAAGAACTGAGGGTCAAACAGGCCAAGAAGGGCAAGTTGTCGGCCAAGGAGCACAAGTTGCTCGCCGCCGCCGAGGCCTGGTCCGAGCACAACCCGATGATCGGTACCCGCGGGGTCCGACTCGGCGTGATCAAGCCGGGTCTGTACGCGATGCAGGTGCGTGCCCTTATGGCCGCTGCCGGCAAGCTGCGCGATGCAGGAAAGAAGCCGATCGTAGAGATCATGATCCCGCTCACGGTCACCCGTGAAGAGCTCGCCCTCGCCCGCAGCTGGGTGCAAGAGGAGGTCGACGCCGCACTCAAGGGCACGAGGCGCAAGCCGAACATCACGATCGGCACGATGGTCGAAACCCCTCGTGCGGCGATCCGTGCCGACGAGCTGGCCGAGGTCTCCGACTTCTTCAGCTTCGGCACCAACGACCTCACTCAGCTCACGTTCGGCTTCAGTCGTGACGACGTCGAGAGCCGAATGATGCCGGCGTATCTCGAGCAGGGCCTGCTCAAGCGCAATCCGTTCGACACGATCGATCAGACCGGTGTCGGCGATCTGGTCCGGATGGGCGCAGAACGTGGCCGGGCCACCAAGCCTGGTATCAAGCTCGGTGTGTGTGGCGAACACGGTGGCGATCCCGAGTCGATCGACCTTTTCTACAAGGCCGGCCTCGACTATGTCAGCTGCTCGCCGTTCCGCGTCCCGATCGCCCGCCTCGCAGCAGCCCAAGCAATAGTCGCCGCCGCCGCCGCCCGTGCCTAGCGTTACCGCAGGTGCCTGGCACCTGCGGTAACACGTCGGGTGGGGCCATGGAGATTACGACACGACATACCCCTGCATACGGCGTCGCTCATCTCGCCCTCGGCGGCGGCGAGCAGGTCGGCGCTGAGTCCGGGGCGATGATGGCGATGTCCGCCGGCGTCGAGCTCTCGGCCAAGGCCGAGGGCGGCATGATGAAGTCGCTCAAGCGGGCAGCACTCGGTGGGGAAAGCCTCTTCATCTCGAGGCCGGCCAACGAATCACGGTCGACACCGGTCACATGGTCGCCTATGAGGAGTCGGTGAACATGTCGATCCGCAAGGCGACCGGCGGTCTCGTGCAGACGTTCAAGACCGGCGAGGGTCTGGTGTTCGATTTCGAGGGGCCAGGCCGCGTGTGGACCCAGACCCGCAACCCGAACGAGCTGCTCGGTTGGATTACAGCGACGCTCGGTTCGGGTAGCAGCAGTGGCCCTGGCCAGGGCGTCGCGGGCGGTCTGTTCGGGCGTGAATAGTCCGCAGCCAGATGACGGTTCACGAATCGTCGGTATCCTGGCGACATGCCTGTAACGCCTCGGCGTGCTCGATGATCGCGCCTGTTCTGGCGTCGGAGAGCGGCGACGGTAACTTCGCCGTACTCGATGTAGAGCTCTGGCATTGGTTGGTCCTGCTGGCGGTCATCATGGCGTTGTTGTTGGTCGATCTGCTGGTCGTCCACAAAGAAGCGCACGAGGTCAAGACCAAGCGAGCTGCGGTCGAGTCCGCTGTGTGGATCGGGTTCGGTGTCGCCTTCACAGCTGTGATCTGGTGGTGGTTCGGCGGAGCCGCCAGCGGCGAGTACATCTCGGGCTACCTGATCGAAAAAAGTCTCAGCATCGACAACGTGTTCGTGTGGGCCCTGATCATGGGCTATTTCCGGGTGCCTTCGAAGTACCAACACCGTGTGCTGTTCTGGGGCATATTCGGCGCGCTGGTGATGCGGGCAGCCTTCATCTTCGCCGGTGTCGCCGTGATCGAGCGCTTCGAGTGGGTGCTGTACTTGTTCGGCGCCTTCTTGTTGTACACGGCTGCCAAACTCGTGTTCACGGACAATGATCACCTCGATCCGAGCGAGAGCAAGTTCTTGGCGCTCGTCCGCAGGTTCGTCAAGACCAGCGACGAACTCGACGGACAGAAACTGTTCACCCGGCGCGGTGGTCACCGTCTGGCGACGCCGCTGTTCTCGGTGCTGCTGCTGGTCGAGCTCACCGATGTGATGTTCGCCGTCGACAGCGTGCCGGCGGTGCTGGCCGTGAGCCGCGAGCAGTACATCGTGTTCGCCTCCAACGCGTTCGCGATCCTCGGGCTGCGGGCGTTGTATTTCCTGCTCGCCGACATGCACGACCGGTTCGCTTTCCTTCGGGAGGGGTTGGCGATCATCCTCGCCTTCGTCGGGGTCAAGATGATCATCGCCCAGCTCCCTGGGGTCGAGTATCACATCCCGACCTGGCTCTCGCTGCTCGTGATCGCGATCGTGTTGGCGGCGGCGATCGGGTTCTCGTTGAACGTCGAACGTAGCCAGGCCAACGCGGCTCTTGTGGAGGACGCATTCGAGCACCACGAGGTGCCCCCGCCGCCCTCGGAGCGCTAACTGCTGTTCGCCCGAACAACGTAGATTCTTCGCATGGCGATTGCTGACGACGACATCGAGCGGATCCGCTCGACCGTGTCGATCGTCGACATCGTCGGCCAGCACGTACAGCTCAAGCGGACCGGTCGCAACTGGGTCGGGTTGTGCCCGTTTCACGCCGAACGAACGCCGTCGTTCAATGTGCGCGAGGAGATGGGGCGCTACCGCTGCTTTGGCTGTGACAAGTCGGGCGACGTGTTCACATTTGTGCAGGAGACCGAACACACCGATTTCGTCGGCTCGGTCGAGTATCTGGCCAACCGGGCAGGGATCCAGCTGACCGAGGCCTCGCCCGGGCGCTCCAAGGAACGGGCCCGCCGCAAGGCGCTGGTCGAAGCGATGAACAATGCCGTGGAGTGGTACCACCAGCGGTTGCTCACCAGTTCCGACGCCCGCCCTGCCAGGGCCTACCTGCGCGACCGCGGTCTCGCCGGCGACATAGCTCGCCAGTTCAAGCTCGGCTGGGCGCCTGACGACTGGGACGTGCTGGCGAAGGAGTCGGGCACCGACGAAAAGTTGCTGCGCGACAACGGGCTCGTGTTCCGCAACAGCCGCAACCGGTTGCAGGATTCGTTCCGCGCCCGCGTGCTGTTTCCGATCTTCGCCGAGAACGGTGACGCGGTGGCGATCGGCGGCCGGATCTTGCCCGGATCGACCGACCCCGCCAAGTACAAGAACAGTTCGGAGACCCCGATCTACACGAAGTCGAAGACGCTGTACGGCCTGAACTGGGCCAAGGGCGAGATCGTCAACTCGAACCAGGTGATCGTGTGCGAGGGCTACACGGACGTGATCGGGTTTCACCGGGCCGGGTTACCGCATGCCGTTGCGACCTGTGGCACGGCTTTCACCGAGGAGCATGTGCGCCTGCTCAAGCGTTACGCAAGCCGCGTGGTGTTGGCGTTTGACGCCGACGCTGCCGGGCAGGGTGC
>Ga0255049_10001170_pt1 | contig 14741 bp, 17 predicted proteins | sample JV7_2_3_MG_FD_183615 | JGI IMG/M metagenome (GOLD analysis project Ga0255049, IMG submission 183615) | Seawater microbial communities from Jervis Inlet, British Columbia, Canada - JV7_2_3 | ecosystem: Environmental > Aquatic > Marine > Inlet | place: Canada: British Columbia | collected 2016-10-06
GTTCGCCGACGTATCGGTCGCGGACCGCTCGCTGATCTGGAACACAGACCTGATTGAAACCATGGAGCTCGAGAATTTGTTGCTCCAAGCGATGGGAACGATCAAATCCGCCGCTTATCGTACTGAAAGCCGCGGCGCGCAGGCACGTGAAGACTATCCCGACCGCGACGACACCAACTGGCTCAAACATACCTTGGTCTGGGTCGGAGCCGATGGGGATGTGCGTTTCGGTGATCGGGCCGTGCAAATGGATACACAGACCGACGAAATCGATACGATTCCTCTGAAGGCGCGGACGTATTAGTGCGCAGCTCGCGTATCGATCTAATCCGTCGTCACGGCAAAAAATAAGGGTAAAAGATTAAGAATGGCTAAGTTCAGTCTTCCAGCTAACTCGCGGGTAAAGCGTGGTCGGTCCCATTCTGCTGCCGACGGCGCTGACAACACCCGCGAGTTCCGCATCTACCGCTACGACCCTACGTCGGGCGAAAACCCGAAGCTCGATACCTATCAGGTTGATATGGATCACTGCGGTCCGATGGTTCTGGACGCGCTCATCAAGATCAAGAACGAGGTCGACCCGACGCTGACGTTTCGGCGCTCCTGCAGAGAGGGGATTTGCGGGTCCTGTGCCATGAACATCGACGGCACCAACGCACTCGCCTGTCTGAAGACCATCGACGACGTCAAAGGACCGGTCAAGATCTATCCTCTGCCGCATATGCCGGTTGTGAAGGATCTCGTCCCGGATCTGACGAACTTCTATGCCCAGTACGCGTCCGTGAAGCCGTGGCTCGAGGCTCGAACGCCGCCGCCACCGGATCGAGAGCGACTGCAATCCAAGGAAGACCAGGAGAAAATTAACGAGCCGTCGGCCTGTATTCTCTGTGCGTGTTGTTCGACGGCCTGTCCGAGCTATTGGTGGAACTCAGACCGGTACCTGGGTCCAGCGGCACTGCTGCAAGCCTATCGCTGGATCGTTGACAGCAGGGATGAGGCGACCGGAGAACGACTGAATGCGCTGGAAGATCCGTTTAGACTCTATCGATGTCATACCATTTTGAATTGTACGAACGCTTGCCCCAAGGATCTGAATCCCGGCCGATCGATCGCCGAAATCAAGAAACTGATGGCCGAGCGGCGCCACTAGTGAGAAATAGCTCCGACGATACCGCCAAACTACGATGGCGTTGCCGTCGAGGAATGCGAGAGCTGGACGCTATATTGGCGAACTTCCTACGCTCATCCTACGCGTCGTTATCGGCAGACGATAAGAGCCGGTTTAGCGCACTTCTAGAGCTTCCGGACCCAGAGCTGCACGCGTATCTTCTCGGCCGGTATGACGCTACCGACCCGAGCCTCGAGAACCTACTCGGCCGAATCAGAACGAACTTTCACCCTTAGGCCGCGGGTCTCGCTGCTGCTTGCCTGGTGGTGGCGGGCATTACACGGTGTTGGCGCCGCCGGCATCATCGGTCTGCCCGTATCGTGGCTGATCCGGTGCCCGCTTCTGGCCGCGCTGGTTGTCCACGGGTGGCGGCGGCTTCCCGAGCCCTCGCCCGTGCTGATCGGCTATCCGAACGGAACCTGGGCCGCACCCGAACTTGGCCGCGCTGCGCTGCGGCTGACCTCCGGATCGATGGTGGCGACATGGTGGCTTCGTCTGGTGTTGCGCGATGGCCGCGGGCGGTTGCCCGTTTTGCTACTCCGCGATCAGCTTTACGCTGAGGAATGGCGCGCTCTGCAAGCGTTTCTTCGCCGGCCGCGGGACGCCCCGACCGACGTCTGAGAGGCGCGGGGAGGCCCTATAGACCCCTTTTGGGGCACACCGCGGACCGGCGGGGCTGTTAGAATGGCGTTTAAATTGAATTCGGTCACAAAATGCCGCTAAGGGCGGTCTACTGCACCGAATTTACAGAACTTTTGGTGTGATATGGGGTCTACCGAGAAGCACAAGGCTGTATCCACAGCGGCACACCCGCCAAGTGACCGCGCCGCGGACTACGCGCTGATAAAGCGGGTGCAGCAGGGTGATAGGTCGGCGTTCGACCTATTGGTTATCAAGTATCAGCATAAAATTATTAAGCTGATTATGAGATATGTTAGAGATCCGTCCGAAGCACTCGATGTGGCTCAGGAGGCCTTTCTGAAGGCCTACCGGGCAGCACCGTCGTTTCGTGGCGACAGCGCGTTTTATACCTGGATGTATCGGATAGCGATTAACACAGCGAAGAATCACCTGGTGGCCGCCGGACGAAGGCCTGCATACTATGATCTGGATCTTCAGGATCCGGAGCAGTATGAAGTCTTTGCGAAGTTGAAAGACCTGGATACGCCGGAGGGATTGACGCTATCGGAAGAGCTCCGCCAGACTGTCAATAAGGCGATTTGCGACTTGCCTGAGGACCTGCGAACAGCCATCCTTCTACGCGAGATAGAGGGAATGAGTTATGAGCAGATCGCTCAGACCATGGAGTGTCCGGTGGGTACCGTTCGCTCACGAATTTTTCGCGCACGCGAAGCAATCGATAAACGTATCAGTCCATTACTGTAGACAGAGATTTAGAGATGACAGGAAAGATCCAGGATCAGATTTCGGCTTTTAACGACGATGAACTCTCCCCGGACGAGTGCGAGTTCCTCGTGCGACGGCTGGAGCGCGATCCTGAGTCTCGTGAAAAGGTGCTGCGCTACGCCGTGATCGGAGCTGCGTTACGCGGCGAGCTACTCGGCCCTGACCCGGATGTTCTACGCAATCGGCTGCGACAGGCCCTGGACGGTGTAAGCCTGGTTCCAAGACGGACGAGTGACACGCCCGGCTTCGCGACGCGAATGATCCGACCCGCGCTCGGGGCCGGTATCGCAGCGAGTGTCGCTGCTCTAGGACTACTGGTGCTCAATAATCTCGCGTCGATCGAACTGCGCGGTGGTACACCGCTCGTGGCTGCTCAGCAGACCGCGGCCGGCGATCGAACCACTCAGGCTCCGAGTTATGTGGTCCCCCAGGAGTCGGCCGTTATTCTCGGCGTCGCCGAACCGCTCATCCAGCAGCCGATTCTCCTAACTAACTATCTCGTGCAACATGGTGAGTATGCGTTCGGTATCGGGCGCACCTCGATCCACTCGAGCGTCGTCAGTGGTCAGGATACCTGGCGTGCAACCGACGATCAGACGCCGGCTGAGGAGTAGGTCGTGTCTCGTCGCCTAGTGGTTGTCCTGGTGGCCTGGCTCGCAGCTGGTGTCACCTCGCAGCCGGTCGTTGCTCAGGAAGCGCAGAGCTGGCTGGCACGTATGAGTCATGCCGTCGAGGAACTAAATTACCAGGGGACCTTTCTGCATATGCAGGGAGGTGACGCGGAGACGCTCCAGATCACTCATCTAAACGATGATGGGCGCGTTAGCGAGCGAATTCTTGCATTAGACGGTGTCGCGCGCGAGATTATTCGTTACGAAGACCAGGTGCAGTGCATTCTGCCGGATCGTCAGACAGTGCTGTTGGAAGAACGGAGGGACGTGAGCCCGCTGGTGTCAGCACTGCCAAGCTACTCGGACGAGTTACTTCGTCATTATGACTTCACTCTCCTTGGGGACGCGCGAGTCGTCGAGCGTCAAACCCAGATCGTCAGTATTAAACCCAAAGACGGCTTTCGCTACGGCTATATGCTCTGGCTGGACCAGGAGACGGCGATGCCGCTGAAGTCGCAGCTTGTGGACGAACAGGGAAACACCCTTGAGCAGATCTTGTTTGCTCGGCTTGAGATATCCGACTCCATTCCGCGTTCCGAGCTGGAGCCGACGATCAACACCGATGGCTTCAAGTTGATCCGTCCGCGTGCAGCGGAGGAGCAGACGGACGAACATCTTCGCCTGCGAGCGGCGCGCGTTCCCGACGGTTTTCAGCTTTCGGCTGCGACCCATCGCCCGATCGCCGGCTCTGAGTATCCGGTTGAACATCTGGTCTATTCGGATGGCCTTGCCACGGTCTCGGTGTTCATCGAGGACCCCAAGAGCGAGCCTGAGGTTGCGGCGGGCCATTCCCGGGTCGGTAGCGCAAACGCCTTCTCACTCCGTGTCAGCGGCCGCCAGGTTACTGCGGTAGGCGAGGTGCCGAGCCGGACTGTTGAGACGATCGCATCGTCTCTAACTGCCCCGTAGTCTACGGCAGCGTCAGCCAAATCTTCACGAGAGTCGTTCGTCATGAGTTCTGAGGAATGCATGACAACGCTCGCTCGAGTTCGTGCCATTCACGTTGGGAATCTGGTGGATGTTGAGTTTCTTCCGCCGGCCCGCTGCCGCGGCTGCGAGGGATCTTGCACCTGGTTTCGAGCCCCGGATGGGGGCGAACTCAGGTTGCGTGCCGCGGCCCCCGTCACGATAGGGCAAACGGTGCGAGTCTCGCTGCCCGGCCGTTACGTTCTACTCGGCGCCGTTCTCTTGCACGGCCTGCCATGGGGCATGCTGCTGCTCGGCGCCATCACCGGTGCGCTGATGGGTGGAGACGATCTGAGTTGTCTTGTCGGTGCAGCGCTGGGTTTTGTCGGAGCTCTGGCCGTTACGCCCGGCTGGCATCGTCAGCTTGAGACGAGGACTTCAGGCGAACTCCGTGTTGTCCCGACGCCGTGAAGACCCTGAATCTCTACAGCCGGCCTGGCTGTCACCTCTGCGAGGAGTTGGCCGAGCAACTGGCGCCGTTGCTGCGAGGGCGGGCCGACGTTCGCGTCGTCAATATCGACGGTGATCTCGAATTGAAGAAGCGTTACGGGCTCAGAATACCGGTGCTGACGGCGGTCGATCGGGAGTTGTCGGCGTATCCACTCGATAGTGAAGCCGTCGAAGCTTATCTGGCCTCGCCGTAGAAGCGACGGCCTCGTCGCGAGTCAGCCTTCCTGCAAATGGCGGTCGCAATAGTTCATGGCTCGCTGCGCCTTACCCACCACGCTCTTATCGGGCGTTACTGCCAGCGGCTGCGTTCGCCACGAACTATCACACCCGCCGGTCATGGGCACCTCAGGAGCCGTAGCCAGGTATAATGCCGCCCTTTTTGCGCACACCCGCCTTCTACCGGGCCTCCGACTGAAGTGACCGGTGTAGTTATTCTCCGCCCTATGAACCGAATCAGAAACTTCTCGATCATCGCTCATATCGACCATGGGAAATCGACCCTCGCGGATCGGCTTATTCAGATCTGTGGCGGGTTAAGCGATCGGGAGATGGCGGACCAGGTACTCGACTCTATGGATCTCGAACGGGAGCGCGGAATCACCATCAAGGCGCAGAGTGTCTCCCTGAATTATGAGGCGCAGGATGGCCAGACGTATCAGCTCAATTTGATCGATACGCCGGGGCATGTCGATTTTTGCTACGAGGTGTCACGCTCTCTCGCCGCATGCGAAGGGGCCCTACTTGTCGTCGACGCAGCCCAGGGTGTTGAGGCGCAGAGCGTCGCGAATTGTTATACGGCGATCGAGCAAGGGCTCGATGTCGTTCCAGTCATCAATAAGATCGATCTTCCTGCGGCGGACTCCGAGCGAGTCATCCAGGAAATTGAGGAAATCATCGGTATCGACGCTCAGGACGCTTTGAGAATCAGTGCGAAGACTGGCGTAGGTATCATGGAGCTTCTCGAGCAGATTATTGTGGCGGTTCCACCCCCCGAGGGCGATCGCGACGCACCGTTGCAGGCGCTGATCATCGACTCATGGTTCGATGCGTACGTTGGTGTTGTGTCGCTGGTTAAAGTAGTTAACGGCACGCTGCGGCGAGGTGGTCGGATTGAAGTTCTCTCGACCGAGCGTCGCCACACGGCCGACCGTCTAGGCGTGTTTACACCGAAGATGAGCGATCGGGAGACTTTGCACGCGGGCGAAGTCGGGTACGTCATCGCCGGCATCAAGGAGATCAACGGTGCTCCGGTCGGGGATACGCTTCGCGATGCGGGAGCAGTGGATACCTTACCGCTGCCGGGATTCGAGCGCATTCAACCCAGAGTGTTCGCCGGATTGTTCCCGATCAACTCCGAGGATTTCGAAGCGTTTCGGGAAGCGCTGGAAAAACTCCGGTTGAACGATGCCGCGTTTCACTTCGAGCCGGAAGCAAGCGCGGCGTTAGGGTTCGGGTTTCGTTGCGGCTTTCTTGGGATGCTACACCTGGAGATCGTCCAGGAGCGGTTGGAGCGGGAATACGCCTTGGAGCTGATCTCGACCGCACCGACTGTGGTGTATGAGATTCAGGCAGCGAACGGTGACGTATTGAAGATCGAGAACCCGGCGCAGCTTCCCGAGCCCAATCAGATCGAGGAAATTCGTGAGCCAATCATTCTGGCGAATTTTCTATTGCCGCAGGAATTCGTCGGTGCCGTTATCAAGCTCTGTGAGGAGAAGCGCGGCGTGCAGAAGCGGCTCCAGTATCTAGGTAATCAAGTTTCCATCGACTATGAATTGCCGCTGGCGGAAGTCGTGCTGGATTTCTTCGACCGGTTGAAGTCTGTCAGTCGTGGCTACGCGTCCTTCGATTATCAGTTCCTTCGTTTTGAAGCCGCCGATCTTGTGAAGCTGGATATATTGATCAACAGTGAGCGTGTTGATGCGATGTCCATCATCGTGCATCGAGCTTTCGCGGACAGGCGCGGGCGGCAGCTCGTGGAGACGCTTCGGAAAGTCATTCCGCGACAGCAATTCGAGGTCGCGATTCAGGCGGCAATCGGAGCACAAATCATCGCACGGAGCACGGTCAAGGCGCTGCGTAAGGATGTCACGGCTAAACTCTACGGCGGGGATGTCACCAGGAAGCGCAAACTTCTTGAAAAGCAGAAAGCCGGCAAGCGTAGAATGAAGCAGTTCGGCGCGGTTGAAATTCCACAAGAAGCCTTTCTGGCTGTCTTGCAGGGCGATAGAAAATGACCAATACTCCGCAGCGGCTGGTACTTTAAACACAGGACCGATCCCTTTGGACTTCGCATTAATACTTGTTGTCGCTACCTTCGTCACCGGGTTGATCTGGGCGTTCGATGCGCTGATTCTGAAGCCACGGCGAGGCGCCAGGAGCGGAGCCGGACACGCCTCGATCGGGAGTGAGCCGATTGTGGTGGAGTATGCCCGCTCGTTTTTTCCTGTTCTTTTGCTGGTGCTGGTACTCAGATCATTCCTGTTCGAGCCCTTCAGAATCCCCTCCGGATCGATGATGCCCACATTATTGGAGGGAGATTTCATTTTTGTGAACAAGTTCACGTACGGATTGCGGCTCCCGGTTATAAATACCAAGATATTCGAGATTGGTGAGCCTGAGCACGGCGACGTGGTCGTGTTTAAGCTGCCGTCCGACCCCCGTATTAACTACATCAAGCGGGTCGTCGGTCTTCCAGGTGATGTGGTGACCTACGACCAGGGTAGCAAGCGGCTGCAGATCAACGGCCAATCGATACCGCTCGACGTGCTTGGTTCCTACGAAGGGAATTCGGGACTGCAGCTGGCTCGCGAAGGGCTCGGTGACGGCGATCATTTGTTGCTGCTCACCCGAGATCGGCTTAGCCCGGGTGGGACCTATGTGGTGCCCGAAGGGCACTATTTCGTGATGGGAGACAATCGCGACAATAGTAGAGACAGCCGCTTTGAGGGCGTCCGGTTTATCCCGGAATATCGCCTGGTTGGAAAGGCCGTGCGCGTCTGGATGAACTGGCGTTGGCCCGGCCAAGGAGGACCATTATGGAATCGCATCGGCGACCGTATCGACTGACAGGCCCCGGCCCGAGACGCCAGGCAGGCATCACTGCGCTGGGCGGTCTACTGCTCGCGATCGTGTTCGGCTCATTCGGCCTGGCGGCGTTGAAGATTGCGCCGTTGTATCTCGAGAGCATGAGAATCAAGACCGTCCTGTCGGATCTGAAGGAAGAACAGGATGGTGCAGGCCCGACGGCCGGTAGTTTACGGCTCGATCTTGCCAGCCGGCTCTATGTCGAGGGGGTCGCCCTGGGTCCCGAGGCCGTCAAGGTTACGCCCGGGACGAACGGTTACAGCGTGCTCGTTCAGTATGATAATCGCACCCAGTTTGTTGGTGACATCTGGTTTCTGGTCGTCGTCGATGAGCAGATAGAGATTCGCCGGTGACCGATCGGCTTGGTTGGGCCGCGCAGCATCTACAGTATCATTTTCAACAGCCAGAACTATTAGAGCAGGCGCTTACTCACCGCAGCGCCTCCCCACAGAACAATGAACGGCTCGAGTTCCTTGGCGATTCGCTGCTGAACTTTGCGGTCGCGCGGCGGTTATACGAACTGCATCCATCGGAACCGGAAGGAAATCTGAGTCGCTTACGCGCGGAACTGGTTAAGGGCGTCACGTTAGCTGAACTGGGGAGAGAGCTGACGTTGGCGCCACAGATTATTCTTGGGCCGGGCGAGCATAGCTCAGGTGGTGCGTACCGCGACTCGATACTCGCGAACGCAACTGAGGCCGTCATCGGCGCGGTGTTTCTCGACGGCGGATTCGAGGTCGCCGATCGGTGTGTCACACGCCTGTTTGCCGAGCGACTCGAACGGCTACCTGACGCAGGTAGCCTGAAGGATGCGAAGTCGAAGCTTCAGGAATGGCTCCAGGGGCGCGGCCTCGGGCTGCCGGTTTACACAGTAGAATCTATCTCTGGCGACCCCCATCGGCGATCCTTCGTCGTGGTGTGCGAAGTAGCCGAAACATCGGCCCGTATCGAGGGGCAGGGTAAAAGTCGCCGGCAGGCCGAGCAAAATGCCGCGGAACAGATGCTCTTGATATTAGACCGTGACAGCAACAGCAACAGCAACAGATAACCCCCGCTGCGGTTACGTCGCGATCGTCGGCCGGCCGAATGTCGGCAAATCAACGCTGTTGAATGCTCTGGTCGGCGAGAAAGTCAGTATCGTTAGTACGAAAGCGCACACGACCCGGCATCGAATTCTCGGCGTGCTGAATCGCGGCTCAGATCAGGTAATTTTCATGGATACGCCGGGGCTACAGCGTGACAAAAAGCACGCGCTGCATCGGTTGATGGCAAGAACGATCAATCAGGCTCTGGCCGACGCGGACATCACGCTGATGGTGATCGAGGCGCCGAAGTTTACCAAGCAGGATCGCCAGCTCGCGGAGCTGCTCCGAGAATCTGCGGATAAGACGATTCTAGTCCTGAACAAAGTCGACTCGATCGGAGCAAAATCCGAACTTTTGCCGATACTGGAATCGCTAGGGGCTGAGTATCCGTTTAGTGCGTTCGTGCCGATCTCGGCGCGTAGCGGTACGAATCTGGGCGGACTGTTGGCCGAGATCTTGCGGCGGCTTCCGCACGGGCCGCCGTTATTTCCGCGTGAGATGCTGACCGACCGAAATATGCAGTTCCGAATTTCGGAGGTGATTCGCGAGAAGTTACTCGCCGCATTGCATCAGGAGGTGCCCTATGGCCTGACGGTCGAAGTGGAGCACGTCGGGAAGAGGGGTGAGAATCAGACGTTGATACATGCGTTGATCTGGATCGAGAGCAATAGCCACAAGCCTATCGTTATCGGCAAAAATGGTAGAGTTCTGAAGGCAGTCGGCAGTGCAGCCCGTCAGGAGCTGATGGGATTAGTCGGTGAGCGAGTTCACCTCGAGCTCTGGGTCAAAGTACGCGAGAACTGGGCTGACAGTGACCGGGACCTGAGGAGCTTGGGATTCGATCTGGGAACCTCTTGAGACCCCCGTTGCGACGCAGCGCGGCCCGAATGGACGCGGGGTGTATCCTCTTCGATCATGACCGATAGAGAAAGCGTTGAGCTGGAGCACGCCTACGTCCTGCATCAGCGCCCGTACCGAAATACCAGTCAGATTATTGAGTGTCTGACCTACAACCACGGCTTGGTGGCCTTGGTTGCCCAGGGATCGCGGCGCCCGAAGGGCGGTCAGCGAGCAGCCCTGCAGCCCTTCCTGCTGTTGCAGATCTCCTGGATACGGCGAGGCGATCTTGGTCGTCTGACACACGTCGAGCTGGTGCCGCCGGCGAGCGAGCTTAGCGGCGAGAGATTGCTCGCCGGGTTCTATCTCAATGAACTGCTGTTGCGCCTAATGGCCAGAGGCGATGCCAATGTCCCGATCTTCTCCTGTTATAGTCGAGCTCTCGCCGATCTCATGATTCGAGCTAAAACCTCGAGAGTACTCAGACTGTTCGAGCTGCGCCTTCTCGAAGCTTTGGGTTACGGACTCAGCTTGGACCACGACGTCGAGACGGGAGCGCCGATTTCCGCGGAGCGCCACTACCATTTCATACCGGAACGCGGCGTCCGATCTGAGGCAGAGCTTACGAGTGGCGACGACTGCTATTCGGGGCGCGACCTTATTTCCTTACAGGATGGAACACTGGATAACGACAATAGTCTGCGAGCAGCGAAGCGGTTGCTATCCACAGCGCTACGCGTCTATCTCGGGGAGCGGCCGTTGAAAACGCGGTTGATTCTCAGAGACATTCTCGATCGGGGCGTGGAGCTATGAGCCGGTACGCTCCTATCCTGTTGGGCGTCAATGTCGATCATGTGGCGACGCTTCGCCAGGCTCGCGGCACGCGTTATCCGGATCCGGTATCGGCTGCGCTGCTGGCTGAACGAGCCGGTGCGGACAGTATCACTATCCATCTGCGGGAAGACCGACGCCATATCCAAGAGCGGGATCTGCAAGTTATGGGGCGCGTATTGGAAACTCGCGTGAATCTCGAGATGGCCGTCACGGAGTCGATGCTGGCCATCGCCGTCGACGCGCAACCCGCAGATTGCTGTCTGGTGCCGGAGAGTCGGCAGGAATTGACCACGGAAGGCGGACTGGATGTTGCCGGTCAGTCCGACAGGATCACGGCCGCATGCGCGCAGCTCGAATCAGCCGGCATCCGGACGTCATTGTTCATCGACCCGGAGCCGGAGCAGCTTGAAGCAAGCCTGGATTGTGGCGCAACCGTGGTTGAGCTACACACAGGCGCGTACGCCGATGCCCGTGACTCCGCAGCTCAAACCCGCGAGCTAACGAGGATCACGACGGCCGCTGAGTTTGGAGAAAGATTGGGTCTACGCGTCCACGCTGGTCACGGACTCCACTATCACAACGTGCAGCCGATCGCCGCGATCGCGGGGATAGTCGAACTCAATATCGGTCATTCGATCATCGCCAGAGCGATCTTCGATGGCCTTGCCAAAGCAATCGCGGACATGAAGGCACTCATGCAGGAAGTTCGCTGAGGATGGTGTTCGGTGTCGGCACCGATATTGTGCAGTCGTCTCGCGTCGAGAAGATCTGGCAGCGATTCGGAGAACATTTCGCGGATCGGCTGCTGTTGAGCGAAGAGCGCGCGTTGTTCGATGTGAGCAAGCGCCCGGTGCGCTTTCTCTCCATGCGTTTTGCGATAAAGGAAGCCGTGGTGAAGGCGATGGGAACGGGATTCGCTCACGGCATGTGGATTCGAGACGTCGGCATGGTGCCGAACGCCTGGGGTCAGCCGCAGATAATCTATTCGGCAAGAGGACGCGGTATGTGCGAGCGCCTCGGTATCGGCGATGGGCACGTGTCCGTGACAGACGAAGCCGGCCTTGTCGTTGCGATGGCCGTATTGATGCGTGCGGCCGACCAGGGTAGTTAAAGTGAATACGCTCGTCTTCGACATAGAAACCATACCGGATGTTGCGCTCGGCCGGCGTCTGCACGGTGTAGACGACGTGGACGATGACTCCGTCGCTAAGATCATGTTTTTCAAACAGCGTCAGGCGCGTCAGACGGACTTCTTACCGCTGCCACAGCATCGGATCGTGGCCATTTCGGCGGTGCTAAGAAGTCGCGATGATTTACATATCTTCACTTTAGGTGACATCGACGCGACAGAGAAAGAGATTGTGCAGCGCTTCTACGACGGTCTGGAGCGTTACTCGCCGGAACTCGTGTCGTGGAACGGCTCGGGGTTCGATCTTCCAGTGCTGCACTATCGCTCATTACTTCACGGCGTCAAGGCGGAACGTTACTGGGAGCTGGGCGATAGCGATCGAGAATTTCGCTACAACAACTACCTGAGTCGATTCCACTGGCGACACCTGGACTTGATGGATGTGCTTGCCGGTTTTCAGTTCGGTGGACGCTCATCGCTGGAGCAAGTCGCTACGCTGCTCGGGTTCCCCGGTAAACTCGGAATGAGCGGCGATCAAGTGTGGGGCCGGTACCAGTCTGGAGATCTGAAGGCGATTCGAGACTATTGCGAGACGGATGCGCTCAACACGTATCTGATTTATCTCCGTTTCCAACTCGTTCGCGGAATCCTCGACGACGTTCGCTATCAAGCGGAGCTCGAGCGGCTTGAGACAAAACTGAGAGAGGCCGGTAGTCCTCATCTCGATGAGTTTCTAGCAGCATGGCGCTCGGTACGTGATGTCGAGTAGTCCAAGCCATGTAGAAGCGGAAATCATCGATCTGACCCACGACGGGTTGGGCGTTGCGGATCTGGACGGGCGCAGAATTTTCGTCGCTGGCGCGCTGGTAGGGGAACGTGTGCGCATCGCCCCCAGACGCCGCAAGCGGCGGTACCAGGAAGCAGATCTCGTCGAAGTACTGCGGCCGGCTGAGAGCCGCGTCGATCCGCCATGTCGATATTTTGGCCGCTGCGGCGGTTGCGCCGTGCAGCATCTCGCCTACCCAGCGCAGGTCGAATTCAAGGAGGCTGTTGTCAGGGAGGCCCTGGCGCGGATCGCCGATCTCGAGCCCACGGAGTGGCTCTCGCCGATTACCGGGCCGGAGTGGCATTATCGCCGCCGTGCTCGCCTCGGTGCCAGATTCGTCGCCGGTAAGGATCGCGTCCTCGTTGGTTTCAAGGAGCGGGCTACGCGTTTTGTGACCGACATGTCGAGTTGTCGCGTGATCGTGAAGCCGCTGGACGCATTGCCCGAGCCGCTCGGGAAGCTGATCGATCAGACGACGCTGACGAAGCGACTGCCACAGGCGGAGTTTGCCGTGGGCGAATCGGCTCGAGCCGTCGTCCTGCGCGTGTTGGATGAGCCCAGCGTGGAGGATCTGAGCCTGTTTCGGACCTTCGGACAGCAGCACGATGTCGATGTTTACTTGCAGCGCGGCGGACCGGGGACGGTCCAGGCGCTTGATCCGGAGACGGCAAAAACGCTCGCCTACAGTCTGCCGGAGTTCGATGTCACGCTGGAGTTCGCGCCGACGGACTTTGTGCAGGTCAATGCGCAGGTTAACGAGGCGATGGTTAGCCGGACGACCGAACTCCTGGGCGTAGCATCGTCCGACCGGGTCCTGGATCTCTACTGCGGTCTCGGCAACTTCAGCCTGCCGCTCGCGCGACAGGCGGCTACGGTACTCGGTGTAGAGGGTGAGGGCGGTCTCGTCGCCCGTGCGGCGCATAATGCCCGCTGCAACGGCCTGAAAAACGCCCGCTTCGTCACGGCCGATCTGTCTGAGCCCGACTGGAGTTTCATGCGCGAGTCCTGGGACCTGGTCATACTGGATCCACCGCGATCGGGCGCGAGCGCTGCCGTGACGCAGTTGAAGCGTATGGGGCCGCGGCGCGTGGCCTATGTCTCGTGCCACCCCGCGACGCTGGCGCGGGATGCGAAAGCGCTGATCGAGCAGGGGTATCGGCTGTGTGCGGCCGGCATCGCGGATATGTTCCCGCATACTCATCACGTAGAGGCGATGGCGTTGTTCGAACGCCGCTAACCCGCGTTAGCCTTTTCGCAGATGGCGGTCGCAATAGTCCATGTATACGCAAAGGGGCCGGCCATGATGGTTCACGTCTCACTGCGCCGTACCCACCACGAGTGAGCTAAACGACAGTGCCAGCGGCTTCGAATCGACATGAACCATCATGCCCACCCCTCTGTAGGTTGCCGCGGCGTTTCGCGCGGCGGTGGCACGAGCGTCCTGTATCATGCGCGGATGTCGCTTGGTCCCCTGATGATTGATCTCAAGGGCACCTCTATAGACGAGGTCGAGATCGCCTGGCTCCGATCACCGGCGGTCTGTGGGGTTATCCTGTTCGCCCGAAACTTCGATAGCCTGCAACAGCTCGAGGCGTTGGTCGACTCGATACACGCCGTGCGCGAGCCGCCGCTCCTCGTCGCGGTCGATCAGGAAGGCGGCCGGGTACAACGCTTCCATGAGCCGTTTACGCGACTGCCCCCCATGCGCAGCCTGGGCCACCTCTACGATGAAGACATGGGGCAAGCCCTGCAAGCGGCGCGAGCGTTCGGCTGGTTGATGGCGGCGGAGCTACGTGCGGTCGATATCGATATCAGCTTCGCACCCGTCGTCGATCTCGATCGCGGGCTTGCCGAAGTAATCGGCGACCGCGCGCTGCATTCGAGTGCGACCGCGGTTAGCCAGCTGGCATCGGAGTTTGCAGCCGGCGTACACGAAGCCGGCATGGCCGTCACGGCGAAGCATTTTCCGACTCATGCGGGCGCCGTCAGCGACTCCCATACCGAATCCGCCACTGATTCACGTGACTTCAGTGCCCTGTGGGACGATCTCCAGCCCTACCGGCATCTCATCAACACCCGGCTCGATGCGATCATGGTGGCTCATGTCGGGTTCCCTGCAGTCGACCCGCTTCCTGCTAGCTTCTCATCCTGGTGGCTCAAACAACAATTGCGTGATGAGTTCGGCTACGGTGGCGCGATCGTGTCGGATGATATCGCCATGGTGGGGGCGAATGCCGTCGGCAGTTGTGCGGATCGTGCCCTTAAGGCTCTTGCGGCTGGG
>Ga0255049_10001171_pt1 | contig 14740 bp, 17 predicted proteins | sample JV7_2_3_MG_FD_183615 | JGI IMG/M metagenome (GOLD analysis project Ga0255049, IMG submission 183615) | Seawater microbial communities from Jervis Inlet, British Columbia, Canada - JV7_2_3 | ecosystem: Environmental > Aquatic > Marine > Inlet | place: Canada: British Columbia | collected 2016-10-06
GGGTCAGCGACTTGCGAAACCCCTCTTCGTGGGTCCCTCCCTCGTGTGTGTTGATGTTGTTGGCGAAGCTGAGAATCGTCTCGTTGTAACCACCGGTCCACTGCAGGGCGATGGCGATCTCCGCGGTTTCGGACTTGTCCTCGAAGAAGGCGACCTGCTTGTGCACCGGCTCGCGGGTTGCGTTGAGGTGCTTGACGAAGTCGATGATCCCGCCCGCGTAGCGGAAGGACTCCTCGACCGGTCGTTCCCCGCGCTCGTCGCGGAACCGGATCTCGAGGCCCTTGTTGAGGAATGCCATCTCGCGCAGGCGAGCAGTGACCGTCTTCAGCGAGTAGTCGAGGCCGTCGGTGAAGATGTCGGGATCCGCCCAGAACACCACCTGGGTTCCGGTGCGTTTGGCCTCTCCGACCTTCTTGAGCTTGAACATCGGCTTCCCGACGGCGAAGTGCTGCTGCCAGTGGTAGCCGTCCCTGACGACGTCGACCTCGGTACGGGTCGACAGAGCATTGACGACCGAGATGCCGACTCCGTGGAGTCCACCGGACACCGTGTACGCCCCACTATCGAACTTGCCCCCGGCGTGGAGGGTGGTCATCACGGTGGTGAGAGCCGCTTCCTTGGTCTTGTCATGCCGGTCGACCGGGATGCCGCGTCCGTTGTCGCGCACCCGGACCCCGCCGTCTGCGAGCAGAGCCACCTCGATACGCGTGCAGTACCCCGCCATCGCCTCGTCCACGGAGTTGTCCACGACCTCCCAAATGAGGTGGTGGAGACCCCTGGGACCGGTGGAACCGATGTACATCGCCGGCCGGCGACGCACCGCTTCGAGGCCCTCGAGGACCTGAATGTCCTTGGCGTCATAGGACGCGTCGGAGGCGCGATTCGTTGTGCTCACTGTGCTCCTTCGAGGTGCCGCTCACCGGGGTGCGGCGTGAATTGACACTGGTGTAAGTATAGCCGTCGACCGGGCTCAACCTCTTGATAGCAAAAGGATTCATCGACCTGGCGCACCTCTGCGCTGCCCGCGATCGCGCGCCACGCGCACCTGGATCCGAGACACGATTCCCCTGCCGATTGCGGCGTCGATCTTCGCCCGGATCACCGCCAGGTCGTAGCGGAGCACTGAGGCATCCGCGCCGTTGGCGACCTCGACCGTGAGCACGCCGTCGCGCACCCCGATGGGGACCGACCGGTCGGCCCATTCACCGGCGAGTTCCGGCCATGCGGCCACCACCTGACCACCAGCGATCCCCGGCGCTCCGAAGCGTTCGATCACACCGGCGATCACGTCATCGACCGGCGCCGGATCCTTCCGCGCTGGGCCCGGTCGGTAGTAGGCCGCTCGTTGCGGCTGCTCCTCCCGGCTCACGAGATCCCTCCTTCCTGGACCTGCCATCGCCGCCCGGCGATGGGAACCTCATCGTCTCTCGCCGATGTGACAAGAACCTGGCCGTCGCCGAGCAGATCGAGCACGCCGCGGACCCGGGAAGGATCGAGTTCCGAGAAGACATCGTCGAGCAGCAGAACCGGACGAAGTGGCCCGTGCGCCCCGACCAGGCGATAGGCACCGACCCGCAGCGACAACGCCGCCGTGCGCTGTTCTCCCTGCGAGGAACGGGTTCGCGCATCACGGCCGTCCAACACCAGTGCCGGCCCATCGCGGTGTGGCCCGGCCGTCGTCGTCCGCTGCTCCATGTCACGTCCCCGCCGCTGCTCCAGGGTCGCCTGCAGCGCGCCGGTCAACCCGGCAACGTCCTCGTGGTCACCGGCCATCCAGTTCGACCGGTAGGACCACGTGAGTCCTCCGGTGCCTCCGACGAGGCGATAGCTCTCCCCCAACGGGCCGTCGAGCTCCGCCATGACGCGCCGCCGATGCAGGAGCAGCTGAGCGCCTCCTGTGGCCAGTCGTTCATCCCACACCGCGAGCGTGCCCGGATCGGCGCGGGACCCTTCCTGGCGCAGCAGGCTGTTGCGCTGGCGCAGCGTCCTCGCGTATTCGGTCTGGTCGGCCGCGGCCTGCGGCCACAGCTGGGCGGCGAGGTCATCGAGATACTCCCGCCGCTGCGCCGGGCCTCGCTTGACGAGATCGAGGTCGTCGGGAATGAAGGCCACGACAGGAACATGTGTCAGGACCTCCCTATTGCGGGTCGGTCGCTTGGCGTTGAGCAGGATGCGGCGCCTCCCGCCTGCCGGAAGCTCGATCTCGACGGTGGTCTCGCCTGCCGGTGTGGCGAATCCCCCGCGGACCACGGCTGCAGCTGCTCCCACACGTACCAAGGCCTCATCCGGGGTGCGGCGGACCGACCGGAGCAGACCCAGGTAGCCAACGGCTTCGAGCACGCTGGTCTTGCCGGCACCGTTGGCCCCGATGAGAACGTTGATCCCGGGCTCCGGCTCGAACCGGAGCGACGTGTAGCACCGGAAGTCGACGAGCTCGAGCCACGCGAGATGCACGGCCGATTCAGAGACGGACGGGCATCAAGAGGTAGCGGAAGCCGTCACCCTCGGTGCCGGTCAGTAATCCGGGCTTCAGGGGGTCGATCGTCTCCAGCACGACGGTGTCGCCTCCGATCGCCGCAACACCGTCGGTGAGGTAGCGGGTGTTGAACGCGATCGTCATGTCCTCGCCCTCGTAGGTGCCCGTGAGATGCTCGGTCTCTTCCCCGACTTCCTGGCGAACGACGCTCAGCTCCACGCCGCCATCGTGCAAGCTGAGCCGCACCGGGATGTGGTCCTCGGCAACGAGGGCCGCCCTTCCGACGGCGTCGAGCAAGGCGTCCTTGGCCACGGCCAATCGGTTCGGGACGGCCTCGGGAAGCAGCTGGCGGTAATTGGGGAACGTGGCATCGATGATCCGCGCCGTCAACCTGCCGCGGTCGGTGATGAACGACGCATCACGCTCCCCGAGGGCGATCGTCATCGTCCCGGCTCCGACGGTCCTCGCCAGCTCGCGCAGGGCCCGGTAGGGCACGAGTCGGGAGCCCGTCGTCATGACCCCGGGGACGTCGCGAACGGCGAGCCGATACGAATCCGTCGCCACCAACCGCAACCCACCTTCTTCCGGCTCGAACAACACGCCGGTCAACGTCGGCCTGGCTTCATCCGTCGAGGCCGCAACCCCGACCTGACTCAGGGCCCGGGTCAGAGCATCGCCATCGACCTCGACGGTGTCACCGCTGAGATCATCCGTGATCACCGGATAATCGTCGACGGCCATCTCTCTGAGTCGGAAGCGGGGGCCGTTGCCCGTGATCTCAACCTCGCCGTCTGCGGACGCCATCGACACCGCGCCTTCGGGGAGCTTGCGCACCGCTTCGGCTGCCAGCTTCGCCGGAATGACTGTCTTGCCGTCCTCGAGCGCCTCCACCTCGAGATATGTGCGCACGGTGACCTCGTTGTCGGTACCGGTCACCTGCAGCCGTCCCCCGGAAACGTCGCACAACACGCCCTGGAGGATTGGAAGGGGAGACCGCGTCCCCACCGCCCTGCCAGCCCTCGCCAGCACATCTGCGAGATCATCTCGTTCCGCTCTGATACGCACAGTCGTTCTTCCCCTGCTTCTACTGATTCTTAGTATTGAAGATTGAAGGAGTAGTCGTAGTAGGCCCTGTGGATTGGGGACAAGAGGTGAAACCCCAAATACCACAAGGGTTCGTCATCCCCAGGGGGTGGGGACGACGGTGATGGTTGTCCCCAGGGTTTGACCGGGCGGCGGGGAGTTGGGGACAACTCGTCACGATGTCCTCAACTTCTGGGAGAGGTGGGTGACATCGCTGAAGACCTCGCGATCGCGCTGCATCAACCCCTTGATCTTCTCGACGGCGTGGAGGACGGTCGTGTGGTCGCGACCGCCAAAGGCGTTGCCGATCTTGGGAAGCGACAGGTCGGTGTGTTCTCGGCAGAGGTACATGGCGATCTGTCGGGAGCGGGCCAGCGGTTGCTTCCTGCTCGGTCCGGTGAGCTCACCTGCGGTGAGCCCGTAGTAGTTGCAGGTGATGTCGATGATCCCCTCTGCGGTAGGCGGAACATCCGCATCCATCCCGATGACATCGCTCAGCACCTCCTGAGCCATGGGCAGGCTGATCTGCTGGCCGGTCAGCGCGGCATACGCGGTGACGCGGGTCAATGCTCCTTCGAGCTCGCGGATATTGTGTGACACGTGTTCCGCAATGAACGCGAGCACCTCTCGGGGAACGCGCATGGGGGCGAATTCGGCGTTCTTACGCAAGATGGCGAGGCGGGTCTCGACATCCGGGGTCTGGATGTCGGTGAGCAGGCCCCACTCGAACCGGCTCCGCAACCGATCCTCGAGGGTCGACAGGTGCTTGGGATGCCGATCCGAGCTGATCACCAGCTGCCGGCCAGCCTCGTAGAGACTGTTGAACGTGTGGAAGAACTCCTCGAGGATCTGCTCCTTGCCCTCGAAGAACTGAACATCGTCGAGCAGTAGGACGTCGATCGTTCGGTAGCGGTTCTTGAACTCGTCCATTCGCTTGCGCCGGATGCCATTGATGAAGTCGTTGAAGAACTGCTCGGAGGACACATACCGCACCACGGCACGGGGGTCGAGCTCACGGCGATGGTGGCCGACGGCATGGAGGAGGTGCGTCTTGCCCAGCCCGGCGTCTGCGTAGATGAACAGGGGGTTGTAATGGCTTCCCGGTTGCTCGGCCACGGCGAGTGCGGCAGCGTGCGAGAAGCGGTTCGATTGGCCGACAACGAAGTTCTCGAAGGTGTACTTGGGGATCAGCCGCGGTCCGTCCGGAGCGGTGGTGACCGGGAGTTGGGCCTGATGCGGGGTGCGGGTCTCCTGTGGAACCTCTTCGGGTTCGGTGGGCTGGGGTTGAGCCGCCAGTTGCACGGTCACGCGGTCACCGAAGACCTCCATGGCGCTCTGTTCCAGCGCCGGCAGGAAGCGATCGTTGACCCAGTGGTAGTGGAAATCGGTGGGAGCTACGAGGTGCAGGGTGTGGTCGTCGAGATCGGTGTCGAGCGGTCGAATCCAGGTGTCGTAGGCGCTCGGGGTGATGCGGTTCCGCAATCTCTGGTGGAAGTCATCCCAGTGGGATGGTGAGGAGTGCGGCGCAGCCACGGTCGTCCTCGCTCCTCTTTCGTCGCGGTGCCATACGTTGCTGTCCACACACATATCCACAGGATGTGGATGGGTAGGCCCGCCCACCGGGCGTGTGTGTTGTCGTTCGTCCCGGGGGAAGAATGCGGTCACCCGCCCAAGGCTGGCGGCGAGTATATGGACGGCAGGCGCTCAGCGGCAAGAGCGCTAAAAGTGGCGGTATCCGTCGATTCCCTTGCGGTCAATCGCGAGATATCCCTTGACACGTAAGCGATTCGACAAGTGGTAAATACTACCAAACCAACCGACCGCCGGTCGAGAGGGGCTAGCCCATGTTTCGCGAGCGGTCGCGATGTTTCGCGTTCCAGCGGACCACTGTGGTTCGGCCCGTCGGAAACGGCACTGCCGAGGCCAGTATCGGCTGCAGTGCGGCTAACCTGCTCGGCATACCGCGTACCTCTCCCGCTGGGAACACCGCTCATGAAACGTACCTACCAGCCCAATGTTCGCCGACGTAAGCGCAAGCACGGCTTCCGGTCCCGCATGCGGACCCGAGCCGGCCGCGCCGTCGTCAGGCGTCGCCGTGCCAAGGGTCGCCGCGAGCTCACAGCCTGACGGGCGCGGCCGTCCCTATGTATCGCTGCGACCCGGATCGGCGTTTTCGGCGATCTATCGCAACGGCATGCGACGGCGGGTCGGTGGCGTCGTCGTGATCTGTGCGCCGGGCCATCCCGGGTCGCCGCAGCTCGGGGTGGTCGCCACGCGGCGGGTGGGGAATGCGGTGCAGAGAAACCGCGCCAAGCGCAGGTTGCGCGAGGCAGCGGCCCGGGTGCCGTTGGAGCGGGACACGGCGTACGTGCTCGTCGCGAGTACGGAAGTCGCCGAGGTCCCCTTCTCCCGGCTCACGGACTGGCTGCGACGTGCGACGTCGAGGAGGACGGATGACGGGTGAACCCACGGCCACCCGGCGCCCAGGACCGGGCGCCCGGCTGGTGATGCTGCTCATCCGCGGCTATCAGATGGTGCTCTCCCCGGTCTTCGGTGGGAGCTGTCGCTACCACCCGAGCTGTTCGCACTACGGGATCGAGGCGGTGCAGGTCCACGGTGCGGTCCGTGGCTCGTGGTTGGCAGTTCGCCGCATCGGGCGTTGCCATCCCTGGCACGAAGGTGGGCTCGATCCCGTGCCCACCCTGACCGATCAGACTCCTCGCGATCAGAGGAGTCCCTCGTGAACCCATGGACCCTGCTCGTCGATCTGCTTGGGTCCGTGCTGGCCTTCTTCTACCAAATTATTCCAGTCTATGGAATCTCGATCATCCTGCTGACGATCACCATCGGGATTGTGCTCTTCCCGCTCACCTTGAAGCAGACCCGGTCGATGCGCGCCATGCAGGAGATCCAACCCGAGGTCAAGAAGCTGCAGAAGGAGCTCAAGGGTGATCGCGAGGAGCTCAACAAGCAATTGATGGAGCTGTACAAGGAACGTGGAGTGAACCCGGCTGCCGGCTGTCTTCCCCTCGTGCTCCAGATGCCGGTGTGGTTTGCGCTGTTCTCGGTGTTGCGCAACCCGGCCGGGGCGATTCCCGAGAGTTCCGATTTGTTCGATGTGGTGGTTCCGGCGCAGCGACTCCTCGAGCAGATGAGGGACAACGGTGGGGTCCTCCTTGATGGCCGCTTCCCCCGCGACGCCAGCCTTCCCATCATCGAAGAAGCCGTTGAGGCGATCTTTGCGCCCGTCAAGTTCCTCGGGATGAACCTGATGATCAACCCCAGCGACGCCTTCAGCTGGTTCGTCACGCGTGGTGGATTCGACCTGACAGGGATCCTGCCCTTTCTCCCCTACCTCCTCTTGATCGCTGTCATCGTCGCTGCCGGTTTCTATCAGCAGGTCCAGACCACCCGCACTCGGTCCAGCAACGGCCAGGCTGCCGCCCAGTCGTCCCAAGCGGAATCCATGCAGAAGGCCATGCGGTTCATGCCGATTCTCTTCGGGGTGTTCTCGTGGAACTTCCCGACCGGCTTGGGTCTCTATTGGGCAGCGAGCAACGTGTTCCGGATCGGACAGCAGGCGCTCATCATCCGGATGGACGATTCTGGGGGTGATGACGCCCCGAGTGCAGGGACGCAGAGCGATGGGCCCGATGAGGCCGGCGGCAACGGCGATCAGAGCCGTCCGTCCCCCAACGCCAGCAAGAAGAAGCGCCGCAGGAGGAAATAGTGGAGATGGAGTGGGTTGAAGTCCATGGCAAGAGCGTCGATGTCGCAGTAGCCGCTGCCCTCAAGGAGCTCGGCTTGAACTCTCGTGAGCAGGCGCGCGTCGAAGTCATCCAGGAGCCCACCGCCGGGTTCCTTGGGCTCGGTGGCAAAGATGCCATCGTCAAAGTGTCTCGTCAGCCGAAGAAGTCGCGGCGCCGGCGGGGGAGACGAGGCGGCGGCAAGAACGAACCGCACCGCGGGGGCGATCAGGCCCGGGCGTCGGGTAGCCAGGGCTCCCGCAAGAAGAGCACGAAAGCGCCGTCGTCGAAGAAGAACGGCGGGAACCAGCGGCCACAGAAGGGCACAACCGTGGAGAACAAGGACGAGAACCGGCCGGAGCCGGCTTCTATCGAGGCACAGGCCGAGGTGGCCAAGGAGTTCCTCACCGGGCTGATCGATGCCTTCGGTCTCGAAGGTGCCGTCACCACTCGGATCGACGATGACATTCTGTGGATCGACGTCACCGGGCCCCAAACCGAGGCCCTGGTCGGTGCCAAGGGTGCCGTGCTGCAGTCGATCAACGAACTGACCCGCACCGTGGTGCAGCGCCAGACCTATGGCGCTCCCCGGATGCGGCTCGACATCGCCGGCTACGGGGAACGCCGCCGGGAGGCACTGCGCATCTACACCACCCGTCTCGCCGAGCGCCTGCTCGCTGATGGTGGTGAGATCATGCTGGAGCCGATGAATGCCGCCGACCGCAAGGTGGTTCATGACACCATCGTGGACATCGCCGGTATCAGCTCCTTTTCCGAAGGCGAGGAACCCAATCGGGCGGTGGTCCTCAGTCTCGAAGCGGGGTACGGTCCCCCGGCAGACGCCACCCCCGTCACTGACTCCGCAGACGACACCGCAGACCCGGCGACCGGTGACGGCGCTCCGGCCGACGACGCTCCGGCCGACGACGCTCCGGCCGACGACGCTCCGGCCGACGACGCTCCGGCCGGTGACGACGTCGACTGACGTGTTTCACGGGAAACATGAGCCCTCCGGTTGATCCTGGTGCCGGTTGCAGGGCTGGTTGTCGTGCCCGTTGACCCGGTGCCCACCGAACCGGTGCGGCGCGCCGCTTCCTGGGCAGGCCTCGACCTCGGACCCGGACAGGAAGCGGCGTTGGCGGGATTCACCGGATGGCTCCGGGACGAGGCGCTGCCTGCCGGCGGCGTGGGACCCGATGAGGGCGGGCGCATCGTCCCCCGACATGTCGCCGACAGTCTGCTCTTTGCCGGGGTGTGGTGGGGAGATCGGCCCCCACGCACCCTCCTCGACGTCGGCAGCGGCGTCGGTCTTCCCGGTCTGCCCCTGGCGATCGCCTGGCCGGAGACCGCGGTGACCCTGCTCGATCGGGCGGAGCGGCGTACCCGACTTGCCCGCCGGGCGGTCCGTGTGCTCGCGCTCGACAACGTCACCGTGGTGACCTCCCCCCTGCGCCGGCACCGTGAGCGCTACGACTTGGTCGTGATGCGGGCGGTATTTCCGTTGCCGGAGGCGGTTGCTGCGGTGCTCCCGGTGCTGGGTGCGCCGGGAACCGCCGGGTTGGCCCTCAGCCGGCAGGAGGCGCCGCCGCTCCCTGCGGAACCGCCCGGTTGGCGCTTCCAGGTGGTCGCCGTTCCCCCGACAGTGCTTGACTCCCCCGCATGGATTCTTAGGATGGCTGCAATCGAGTGACCGGACGGCTCCGGTCCCCACTGCACGGAGAGGTCATCCCCCGTGGGTCAGGCAACCATCGTCGCCATCGCCAACCAGAAGGGTGGTGTCGGCAAATCGACGACCGCCATCAATCTCGGTGCCGGCCTGGCGTTCCAGGGGGAACGGGTCCTCATCGTCGACCTCGACCCCCAGGGCAACACCAGCAGCGGGCTCGGGGTCGATCGCGGGGGGATCGACTACTCCACCTACGACCTGCTGGTCAACGAGGTCGCCGCCGAGGACATCGTCGAGCCGACCTCGGTGCGAGATCTGCTGGTGATCCCGGCCACCATCGAGCTGGCGGGTGCCGAAATCGAGTTGGTGTCGATGTTCTCCCGGGAGCAGCGCCTGAAGAACAGCCTGAAACCGATCCTCGACGACCACGACTTCGTGCTCATCGATTGCCCTCCGTCGCTGGGGCTGCTGACGATCAACGGCCTCACCGCCGCCGACGAGGTCTTGATCCCCATCCAGTGCGAGTACTACGCCCTCGAAGGGGTGTCACAACTCACCCGGAACATCCAACTCGTGCAACAGAACCTCAACCCTCAACTCGTTGTTGAAGGTGTGCTCCTCACGATGTTCGACGGCCGGACGACGCTCTCGGCCGAGGTGGTCGAACAGGTGCGGGTCCACTTCGGCGACACCACGTACCGCACGGTGATTCCGCGCACGGTGCGACTCTCCGAGGCGCCCTCGTACGGGGAGCCCATCGAAGCCTACGACAGCATGTCGCGCGGGGCCATCGCCTACCGCGAGCTGGCCCGCGAATTCAGGAGGCGTCATGGCCGCACGTAGTACGAAGCGATCTGGACTGGGCCGGGGCCTGGACGCCCTGCTCCCGGTCGACCGTCCCGAGGAGGGGTTTGCCGCGATCCCGGTGGATCGGATCGCCCCCAATCCCCACCAGCCCCGGCGCCGCTTCGACGAGGGCGAGCTGCAGACGCTCGCCGATTCCATTGCCGCCGTCGGGGTCCTCCAGCCGATCGTGGTCCGCACCTCCGACGATGACGGCTCCTATGTCCTCGTGGCCGGCGAGCGTCGTCTCCGGGCGGCAGCGATCGCCGGTTTGGAGCAGATCCCTGCAGTGATCCGGAGCCCGGACGCCGACGAGGCCAATCTCTCCGAGGCGCTCATCGAGAACCTGCAGCGCACCGATCTGGGGCCGCTCGAGGAAGCCGCCGCCTACCGGGAACTTATGGAAGATTTTTCCATGAGCCATGACGAGATCGGTGCCCGGGTCGGCAAGTCCCGATCGGCGGTAACCAACACCGTACGTCTCCTGCAGCTCCCGCCCGCCATCCAGGCGATGGTGGAGAGCGGAGCACTGGCTGCCGGCGCCGCTCGGGCCCTGCTCGGCGTCGAGGACGAGTCCTATGCCGTGCACATCGCCGAGCGCGCCGTTGCCGAGGGCTGGTCCGTGCGGCGTGTCGAGCAGGCGGTCAAGGATCGGCAGGCGAGCCCAACGACCGCGGCGGCACGGCTGCCTGCGGTGCGTCCCGCGGCCGTGATCGAGCTCGAGGAGCGTCTCGCCGAGCACCTCGACGCCAAGGTGTCGATCGTTTCCACCGGAAGGGGTGGTCGCTTGGTGGTGAAGTTCCGCTCGGTCGACGACCTCGAGCGGATCTATCGTCAGTTCCTCAGCTGATCCGAGGCCGGTTGTTCGTGCAGTTCGGCGATGGCCCGGGCTGTGACCCGGCCCAAGTCGGCCGTCGGGTGACGAGTTGCGATCATCACGGCTGGAGAGCGCGTGAGCGTCACCATCGGGATGGTGACCCCGCGCGGAACGAGGCCGGTCGCGGCCGAAATCTCCTCGGCAAGGCGTTCGCCTGCTGCGGACCTGCTGTGCTCTGAAGCGAAGAAGTAGACGGCCTCTTCGCCGTCCTGGGGGACAAGGAACCCAAGGACGATCTGAACATCGAGGTTGTTGGCGCGGCGCGCCCTCAGCTCCTCGGGTGGTGCGGTGTCGACGCTGCGCGAGAGAATGGGATGGCCTCCCAGAGTCTGGAGGTAGGCCGCCGCGGCCACCGCCGCCTCCCACGTGGCGGCACTCTCGGCGTCATCGCGGCAGAAGGCGTCGACGTAGATGCGCTGACCCGCCACCGAATCGGGAAGATGCGCCAGCCATTGGCGCTCGCGCACCGTATCCCTGCCCGGTTTGGAGGTCTCCCGCTGCATGAGGAACAACTCATCCACCACTTCGCTGCCGGCAATGCCGTCGACGGCCATGCCCCGGTTGTCCTGGAAGTCGATCAGCGCGCCGAGCGTGTCCTGACCGAAGATGCCGTCGACCTTGCCACAGTCGAAACCCAAGGCATTCAAGGCACGCTGCAGTGCGGACACGTCGTCACCGCGCAGCGGAGGTATGCGCCGGTAGAGGAGGCGGTCACCGAGCGTGAACCCGGCATCGACCAACGCTCGCCAGGTGTCGTCACCGACGATGCCGTCTCGGGGGAGCCCGCGCACCCGCTGGAAGCCGCGCACGGCCGACTCGGTACCGTCGCCGAAGAAGCCGGCTGTGTCCGGCTCGCTGCTGAAGCCCAGTACGTCCAGGCGGCCCTGAATGTCACGTACGGGCTCGCCGCGGTCACCTCGGTGGTAGAGCCGCATGGGTCAATCGTGGCACACGGCGCGCCGCAACGGGCGCGTGCGGCCGTTGCCGCGTGCGGGTGTCTGCGGGGGTCAGCCGCCTTCAGGCAGAGAACTCGGCGAGCTCCGCCTCGAGCTGGCTCTTGGAGCGAGCGCCGACGAGGCGCTTCTTCTCCTCGCCGCCCTGGAACACGATCATTGTGGGGATGCTCATCACGCCGTACTGCATAGCGATATTGGGGTTCTCGTCTACGTTGAGCTTGGCGATCTTGAGGGAGCCCGTACGCTCCCCGGCGATTTCCTCGAGGGGGCCGTTCATCATCTTGCACGGTCCGCACCACTCGGCCCAGAAGTCGACCAACGTCGGGGTGGTATCACCGACCACGTCGGTGAAGTCGGCGTCGGTCACGGTCACGGTGTTGCCCATCGGCTTCTCCTTGGTTTCGTCAGTAGTGAGAACAGTTGTCCGTGCCTGAAGATTCCGCGATCAGGCGTGCTGGGAGTCGAGCCACCGCTCGGTGTCGATTGCGGCTTGACAGCCCATGCCGGCGGCCGTCACGGCCTGGCGATAGACGTGATCGACGACGTCGCCCGCGGCGAACACCCCCGTGACCGATGTGGCCGTCCCTCCGGGATCGGTGGTGACATATCCGCTGTTGTCGAGATCGAGCACACCCTGGAAGATATTGGTATTCGGCGTGTGTCCGATGGCGACGAACATCCCGTCGACGGCGAGTTCGTTGGTCTCGTCGGTCACCACGTTGCGCAGCGTCAGGCCGCTGACGGTCGGATCTCCATGAACCTCTTCGACGACGCTGTCCCAGACGACGTCGATCTGCGGATGGTCGAGTGCCCGGCGCACCATGATCTTCGACGCGCGGAACTCATCCCTGCGGTGGATGATGGTGACCTTGCTGGCGAACTTCGTCAGGAACAACGCCTCTTCCATCGCGGAATCGCCGCCGCCGACCACGGCGAGCTCCTTGTCGCGGAAGAAGAATCCGTCGCACGTGGCGCATGCAGAGACGCCGAAGCCGCGGAGCCGCTCCTCGCCGGGTACGCCGAGCCAGCGCGCCGAGGCGCCGGTCGACACGATGATCGATTCGGCTTCATGGAGGTCGTCACCGACCCACACCCGGAATGGACGGACCGAGAAGTCCACCTTGGTGACGTCTTGGGTGACGATCTTCGTTCCGAACCGTTCCGCCTGCTCATGCATGGCTTCCATGAGTTCCGGCCCCATGACTCCATTGGGAAACCCTGGGTAGTTCTCGACATCGGTGGTCAGCATCAGCTGGCCGCCGCGCTCCATGCCCTCGATCATCGTGGGCTCGAGGTCGGCGCGGGCGGCGTAGATGGCGGCGGTCAACCCGGCGGGACCGGAGCCGATGATCAGCACCTTGCTGGTCATGTTCATGTCACTCCTGTGGCAGTCAGTCCTTCGGGAAGCGTTTGCTCCAGAAGAACACGCCGAGGATCACGAGCAGGATCCCGGCGATCACGTATGCGAGCTCCTGGCCGATGAGGGTTCCGGCAGCCCGGAACACTCCAACCAAGAACCAGAACACCACCAGGAACACCAGCGTGGCCATCACGATTCCCACCGCCGTCCACGTGACGCCGGAGGCAACCCGGTCGACCGTGAGGCCACGGATCTTGGTGGCGAGATCGTCGAGGAAGTCGGCGACCTTGCCGGGGAAGTCGGAAGTGGATGGGCCGGCCATGGCTGCTGAGGTTAGCCGGGGGCGTCGTCAGTTCAGCTGGAGCTGATCTCGAGGAGAGAACACGTCGCGAGGTCGACGCTGGCCGTGACGGTTTGGCCACCAGCGACGAAGCGGAGGTAGACGACGTCTGCGGCGTCGGCATTGACCGCGACGACGTCGTCGGCCCCGGCTCCTGCGAGCTCCGGCAGGGTCTCGATGCAGGCGAGGACCTCGTCCTGCGCGATGGCGGTGTCGCCCGCAGAAAGACTGAGCAGGCTGCCCCCGCGGAGGGCTTCGTCGACCTCTGCGAGGTCGTCTGCGCCGATGCGCGGGACGGACATCGCCCGCGGGGCGGCGGCAGCAGCAACGGTCGTGGTGGGCGTCTCGGCACCGCCCGCCGCGGCAGTTGCGTCGGTTTCTTCTCCGTCTGCCGCCGCGTCCTCGAGCATGGTCGTCGCTGCCGATTCGAAGGCGACATCGTCTGAGCCGCCCATCGAGGGCACCACCACGAAAGCCCCGATCACGACGGCCGCAACCGCGAGACCTCCGGCGAGCGGCGCCAACCAACGGGCCCAACCGCCTGATGCCGCCGATTGTGCTGCGGCTGCAGTCACCGCGGGCTCCAAGTTGAGCTCGGTGCGCAGTGTTTGGTGCAGGTCGGTGCGCTCTGCTGCTGTCAGGGACACCGGGGGAGCTGCGACGATGGCGGCGATGGCGGCGCGCTGGGTGGCGAGCTCGGCGGCGAGTTCGGGATTGCCGGCAATCCGAGCTTCGGCGGCCGCGACTTCAGCGGCCGGGAGGCGGTTCTCGGCGAGAGCGAGGATGAGGTCGATGTCGCGTTCGTTCATGGCGCTTCGGTTGGATGCTCGGACGGGGTGTCGCGGTTCCCGAGGATGTGGGCGAGTTGCTTGCGGGCACGGAACAGGCGGCTCTTGACCGTTCCGGTCGGCACGTCGAGGGTATCGGCGGCCTGGTCTAGTGACATGCCCTCCATGTCGACGAGCACGACGGCGGCACGGAAGTCGTCTGACAACTGGAGCAGTGCCCCTTCGAGCTCCGGCCGCAATTCAACGGCGTCCAGAGACGAGGCTGCCGCGTGGTCTGGAGGGTCGTGCGACTCCGGCAGCCGATCGGCTTGCTTGCGCTGCTGTCTCCGGAGGTGGTCGTAGCAGGTGTTCATCGTGACCCGGTAGAGCCACGTGCTGAAGGCCGCTTCAGCCTTGTAGCGGTCCGCTTTGCGGAAGACGGTCAGAAAGGTGTCCTGAGTGGCGTCGAGGGCGGCATCGCGGTCGCGCATCATCCGCATGCAAATGGCGAACACCCGATCCTCGTGGGCCCGCATGAGCTCATCGAACGCGTCGACATCTCCTTCGAGGTACCGCTCGATGAGAGCGACGTCGAGATGGGTGCGGTCGGTCATGACGGAGGGATT
>Ga0255049_10001172_pt1 | contig 14735 bp, 13 predicted proteins | sample JV7_2_3_MG_FD_183615 | JGI IMG/M metagenome (GOLD analysis project Ga0255049, IMG submission 183615) | Seawater microbial communities from Jervis Inlet, British Columbia, Canada - JV7_2_3 | ecosystem: Environmental > Aquatic > Marine > Inlet | place: Canada: British Columbia | collected 2016-10-06
ACGGAGGTACGCTGTATAACGCGGCCTGCACGTTCTGCCACGGTCCCGTAGGTGAGGGGGGCGCTGGCGGCGTAGCGCTGACGACGGCAACGAACCTCGCCAACGTCATGCAGCAGGTTCGAGAGGGTCTGAATGCGATGCCGCCCTTCGGCGCTGCGTTAACGCCGGAGCAAATTCACGACATCAGCACCTATGTCGTCGAGGAGTTGCCGCACTAGTCAGCAGCGTATCGCGGCCAGGCGGCCGCTCCTACAGAAGGTCGCGCAACGCCGGAATGTCTTCGACAGCGGGCGGTTCGGGAATCGACCGCATGTAGTCGTATATCGCCTGCAATTGTGCATCGCTCAGTACGTTCGGCGAGTAGGCAGGCATGAGCCTGATCGGTGTCCGAATGAACGCTGAGAATGCCTCGATGGGATAGACGGTCGGAGCAATTCTCGGCACCGGCGGCGAAGCTGAACTGCCCTGGCCCTGATACCCGTGGCACTGATAGCAACCGAAATCGGAATACAGCGCCCTGCCGCCGACCGCTTCCTGCCCATCCTGAGCGACTCCCGTGCTAACCATCGCGCCGAGGGATCCCAGTAAAACGAGTGCAACCGCACAGCGGCGAATCGGGAATGTCGTAGTCATCATCGTTGGCACCTGCTCATCTCGGCTGCGAGATCACATCGACCAGGGCAGGCTCGCCCTGCTCGACGACGTCGATGGCGCGCGCAAGCGCCGGCCGGAGTTCGTGTGGACTCGAGATCGGCCCGGCGGAGAAGACCCCCAGACTTTTCGCGAGACCGGCAAAATCGATCGCCGGATCGTCGATGGAATTGCCGGGCTCGACGCCTTGATCGGCACCTCGCTGCCGCCAACCGGCCATCTTTTGCACGTGCATGACTTCCTGATGATAGGAGCGATTGTTGTGCACAATAGAAAGCAACGGAATCCGATGATGGGCTGCGGTCCAGTGAACGCCCGGGACGTACATCGTGTCGCCATCGCCGGTGATGCAGATCGGCAAGCGACCGTGCTCGCGGTGCGCGAGCGCGGCACCGACCGCAGACGATGCGCCGTAGCCCTGTCCGTACGCGCCGGAAGTGCCATTGGTCTGATAATGCCGGTCGATGTTCCACAGGCGGCCCTCCCAGCTGCCGTGCAGGTTGTCCGGCGCCGTGAGCGCCCAGTCCTTGTCCTTGACGAGGTCCCAGAGCTCCATGCACATGCGCGCGGTACTAATGGGGCTCGCATCCCAGGCGTAACGCGCCGCTTCGATATCGCGGCTGCGCTGCGCCGCATGAGCTGCCTTCCATCGCTCTGCTCTGGCCGCTATCGCTCTGCGGCGCGGTGCGTCGAGCTGTTCGCGAACAGCCTCTATTAGATGAGGAAGTGTCGCCTGGCCGTCGCCAACGATCGACAGGTCCGACGGATAGAAGCGCGCGAAGTCCTGGTAATTTGAACGGAAGTAGACTTCGGTTGTTCCGATACTGATGACCTGCGCGTCCGGTCGCGCGGCGCGCGTCAGTGTGTGATCCGGCGCATCCTGCAACCGGTTGATGACACCCCAGGTATCGCGCACCTCGAGACCGAGGATGACATCGGCTTGGCCGACGACACCGCCACCCTGCCTCAGGTAATGCGTGTTCGGGAAGTTCATGCGCCCTTTCTGGTCGATGACCGGCGCCTGAAGCAACTCTGCCAGTTCGACCAGGAGATCGACGCCTTCCTGATCCTGCGCAAGCCGATCGGCGATCAGAACTGGCGACTCGGCGTTGGCGAGTAGACGCGCGGCCTCCTCCACGGCGCTCGGATCACCGAATGGCCGTGTGGGCGGTATAACCTGCGGAATCGCCAGGCCCTGCTCGTGGAGATCGGCTTCCTGTAGATGAGTGTCCATGACGATGCCGACCGGCCCCATCGGCGGCGTCAGAGCAAAACGATAGGCGCGGACTGCGGACTCCCCGAAGTGCTGTAACGATCGCGGGTAGTCGTCCCACTTAATGTAGTCCTTGATCGGGCTAAGCGGATCTCTCGCGGTATGCGTCCACAGGACCTGCGATGTTCGATCGCCGATCCCGCCGTGATCGGCAGCAAGAATAAACATCGGCACACGGTCCGCGTAAGCGTTATAGACCGCCATCGCCGCATGCTGAATTCCGACCGTGCCGTGACACGCGATTGCCATGGGCTTCTTCGCGACCTTCGCGTAACCGTGTGCTATCGCCGCGGCGTGCTCCTCATGGACACAGGTCAGAATTTCCGGCGCGGAGTTGCCGCCAAAGTTCAGTACCGACTCGTGCAAGCCGCGAAAAGCCGATCCCGGGTTGAGCGCCAGGTAATCGAAATCCAACGCCTTCAGGACATCGACCATGAAATCCGAGCCGGGATGATCGACGAAGTAGTTCGCCGCTTGAACGCCCGTGTAGCCCTCGGGCGTCTCGTGCTCCATCGCGGCCTGTGCGGCGTTGGGCAACGGCGCAGCGGACGCGTCCGTTACCGCTTCTTGCGCGGCCACTGTCGACGTCTTCGCCAGTGGCACAGCGGCCAGACCGGCGGCGGTCGCTCCCGCCAGGAATCCCCGGCGGTTCAGTCCTTCTGTCTTGTCGTCTTCGTTCATGATTGCCTCGCTGTGTGCCCGCTATACCCTACTAGCAGGCTGTTTCGTCTGGAAATTTTGTTCATCCCTCTTATCCTCTAGCGCCGGCAGATCTCGCCCCAGGGGGCAAACGCCTCACCGAGTCCACTGGTATCGAACTCGGCGATTACCGGCGGCTTCACATAGGGCGTAACTTCGAACGACACCTTACCGGCCTCTATGAGGCTCGCGATAAACGAGAGCGTGCGACCAGAATAAAAGGAAGCGCGGCCGTCTGTCGACAGGTTCCACCTTCTCATGTTCGGCCGTTCAGTCCCGATTCGAGTCGTTACATCTGTCCAGCTGCCGAGGTAATCCTGCCAACGGACCGAGAGGGCCGTCCTGCCGCGTTGGCAGCTGATCATCAGCGATATCGCATACCCTTCTGTCGAGGCTCCCGAGACTGCCCAGGACGAGAGAGTCACTGCGGTCGGATCACTGTCTGAGTCTGAGTCTATCGATACCCCCCACTCACCGGTTGCGGGAATCTCGCCCGCGCTGGCAGGTGCCTCATCGCGTTGAAGCGCATAGGCCGCCGGTATCGCGACGACCTCTGGCGGCTCGAGCCCGACGGAGCTCGCGAGCTCGTCGTAGCATGCCAGTCGCTGCAACGTATCGTCGACTTCTGCGCAGTCCGCGAGACCCTGCTCAGCCTGCGCGCCGACAGCACAGGGAATAGCCGCGAGAACGGCGATCGACCATGCCCACGTGAGTTTCATTACCGTATTCCTTCCACCTGAATCGAGGAGCAGTCTACTGAATTGGCCGTCTTATAGATTCGTATAGATCTCGCCCATCCAAATCATCCGGTGCCTCTATCTCGAATATTCGCGCGAGTGTCGGTGCGATATCGGTGGTTTGAACGCGCCCGGAATGTTGGCCGGCTGCGATACCCGCACCGAGAAAGACGATCGGCACATGGGTGTCGTAGCGATAAGGTGACCCATGGCCCGTGCCGCTGGTTGCCGGTCTCAATAACTGGTTCTCACGCAATTTTATCGTGACGTCCGGCGCACGGTCCGGGTGGAAGCTGCGCCCGAAGCTGTCGGCCCAATCGTCGTCCTCAATATTGCCCCGTAGCTGATCGTTGTAGGTGTAAGCGGCTGCAACCAGCGGATGCTGCAACAGCCGGGCCGCGACCGCGAGCTGCAACGCATCGAGCACCTCCGGCGAAGGTGGCTGATCAGAAAAATCGAAGGTAGGCCCCGCCTGATAGTCCAGCTCGGGCATCGTGGCAAGTTCGCCGCGGGCGACAGCCGCTTCGACCACGGGTTTCACAAACGCGACCAACTCATCCGGGTGTATGCGCGACGCGTCGACGCCGAGCTCAGCGAGTTGCTCGGGAACGGGTAGAACGCCGTGGTCGGCACTCAAGGCAACGACGTAGGCATCGGGGCCAACCTGCTCGTCTAGAAATTCAAAGAAGTCGCCGAGATAGCCGTCGAGACGCAGGAAATGGTCGTGAATTTCGTGTGAATAAGGCCCATATCGGTGCCCGATGTAGTCCGCAGCAGAAAGGCCGATGAACAGCAGGTCCGGCACCTCATCGCGACCGAAACCCTCATGCTCAAGAAGTTCTCGAGCGAAGTTCAACGTGACCAGATCCGCGTAAGGCGAGCTTCGATGCGCTGCGAGAAACCGCCGACCCGGAGCCTCGCCGGGCGTACCGAGCAGATGGGGAAACATCGAATACGCGGCGGGATCACGGCCCGCAAGCTCCGGCCACGGCGATTCGTCGTAGACGGCGTCTGCCTTTAACTTCGTCCATTCCGTGCCGTTATAGCGAGTGACGGCTCCGGCCGAGTTGAACTCAGCCGCCCAGACGGGCAAAGCAGGCAGATAGTAGTCCGACGTCACGAACTGACCCGTTCGAAGGTCGGCCCAGAAAGCGACATCCGGACTCATCCCACTCATCAGAATCGCGGCGCGGTCTTTGATGGAAACGGCGGCGACCTTGCTTTCTGGTGACCGCATCTTGAGCCAGTCGCCCAGGCCCGAACGAAGCAGTCGCGTAGGCGAGCTGCCAGCCCTTCCGTCAGCACCAACGAGTCTTGTCGTCGAGTCTGTTACGGCACCGACGGCCTGTTGTGACTTTCGATCCCAGAATTCGTTCGCGACGAGGCCATGGCGCGACGGGTAGACACCGGTCGCGATCGTCGCATGGCCGGCAGCCGTCTGCGTGAGCGCGTGATCCTGATGACCGTCGGTGAAGACGGCCCCATCTACACGAAGCCGGCGCAGGCCGCCTTCATAATTGGCAGTAAAACGATCCAGGTAGTCTGCCCGCATCTGATCGACAGCGATCACGACGACGAGGCGTGGCGGCTCGGCCCAGACGCTGCACGCCGCAAGCAGCACCATCAGACCGAGCGTCGAGCGAAACAGACCTGCACTGACCGACATCATTTCTTCCTCTGCGCGTATTGACTCACGACAGCGCGAACCGTTTCCGGCACAGCGTGCTCAGGCGAGCCGCGACGTCACGCTACTTCGTCGTGTAAGTCTCGCGGTGTTGATTGCGGCCGTTGATGATCGTGTAGCTGCTGCCATCGGGCTGAACCTCAGCCTTGATCCAGAAGCCCTCATCGTTGTCCTCGGTCAGGTTAGCTACCATCCGCTCGCTCGTATTGTGAGCCGCGTCGGTACCCAGCGCGACATGAAGCTGCCAGATGCCCTGGATACCCGGAACTGCCGCCATCGCTTCATAGCCGTCCGGGCTGCCGCCTTTTCGGGCGCCGGTGCTGGAGACGGCCGCCGTCGCGCCAAGTGCCGACACTAACTGAGGCGCGATACCGTTACCGTGATGCGGGATCTGCATCAAATCGACGACACCGATGAGATTCTCAGGGCAGGCCAGCGCGTGCTGGCCACCGAACGTTAAATCGCCCAGGTTGAGAAATTGAAAATCCCCAAGCGTCACCATGTAACCGACACTACGGCTGTTCTCACCCGCGTCCTCGGGGCCCGGATCGGCGTCCTGACACAGCGCGTTAGGCCCCTGAGGGTCCAAAGGTCTGTGCGGAATCTCCCGGTTAGAGGACACGATCGTGAGGTCGACGCCTCGCAATGGCAGTATATCGCCCGGCCTGACCGGCGTCGGAGCCCTCCTCGTAGCGGTCGCGGCGGCCGCAAGATAGGCCTCCCAGGCTGGCTGGCCGCGCTCCGAGGTCTGTTCAACACTCTCGCCATGATCGATGAATTCGCCGATCTGCACGAGATGGCCGAGCGCTGCCGCACCACCGACATGATCACCGTGGAAATGTGAGGCGATGAAGTAATCGAGGCTGTCGATACCGGCGTCCGTCATCGCGGCTACGACACGTTTGGCATGCGCATCGTCCGGCCGACTATAGCCGGCGTCCATGAGAACCGACTGGCCCTCCGGAGTCACGAGAAGCGTCGATGCGCCGCCCTCAACATCGATCCAGTAGATATCCAGTGTTTCCTGCTGAGCCTGGGTATTGAATCCAAGGCAGCACAACACGAAGCCGACGCACAAGTTTAAACGTCTCATTAGTTCCCTCCAGTTTCCGGATGTCGCCCCGGACTCTAATGGCCGGTGCCGGTGACCGCGAGTATACCGTTAACGCAACAAATTCTTCAGGATCAGGACCGGCGGCGCGTTCCGTGCAAATTCTTCGTATAGGTCCATGTGCGCGGGCATCCCGGTAGGAATGTTGCCGCCGCCCAGTACGACATCGATGTCGTCGTCGCCGTCGACGTCGCCGATATCCATCGTCATCCAGCGTCCGCGCATGACTTGCCCGTTCGTGTACGGCGTGAAGGTGAGTCGCCCGGTGTTTTCGAGATAGGTAAACGACTCGCGCGACCCGGAGGAGAAGTCCGGGTAAAACGAGGTGACGGCGATATCCAGGTCTCCATCCGCGTCGAAGTCCGCAGCCTTCGCGATGAAAGCGCCGTACATCGGGTAGAAGTACGCTTCTTCGAAAATATAGTTGCCTCGATTCAGATAGATCCTCAGTCCATGGTAGTTCTTATTGGTGTTGTAGGGATCAGAGTCGACGTTATCGCCGTTCACAACAAGCACGTCCATCGCTCCGTCGCCGTTGAAGTCCTGAAGCTCGAAGAAGCTGTGGCCGTAGGCGGGGTGCGTCTGGAAAATAGTACGCATCTCGAACCGGTTATCACCCTGATTCTCGAGGATGTGCAGGCCTTCGCGCGCGTCGGCCAGAAGCACCATGATGTCGAGCAGACCGTCGCCGTTGAAGTCGAAAAGCTCGGTCTTCACCGCACCCGGCAATGCCACCAGCGGATGTTCTACATAACCGTCGTCCGGCTGCGACTCGTACCACGAAACGCTGCCAAAGACGGCGCCGAATCCGGAGACAACGAAGTCCAGTGTCTCGTCACCGTTGAGATCCAGGACGTTAAAATCCGCCATGCGATAAATGTTATCGACGAGCACTTCGAACTCTGCGCCCGCGAGAGAGTTATCTACAAGCTCGGCGACCGCAATATGTGCAGGTCGCGCAGCCGATGGCTGCGTGGCCAGGAGATCGCCGATCGAGCCGATATACGCCCTGTCGCCGACGAACTCGATATCGACCGGCAAGATCGGAGGCGATGCGCGCATCGGCGGCACCTTCAACCTTCCGTCGCCGTCGAGCACGGTTAATGTCTCTGCGACACCGTCACCGAGGTAGATCTCATTGGTCGCCTCTCGAATTCGCACGAGCGTTGTCACGGCGGTCACGGCAGGATAATTTGTCTCCAAGACCTCGAACTGGGGCAACTGCCAGTTCAGGACCGGCTTGGTGGGCTGAGGTAGTGCTGCTGCCGGGGCCGAATCGATGAAGTAATGACGAATCGCAGCCCAGTCATCCTCCGTCAACGCCGGCTGCCCGGGGAGGACGTTCTCACGCTCGAGCACCTCGTGCCGCGAAGAGAGAATGATCTGCGTGTACTCTGGATCGTCCTCGAGATAATCGAGGTTCTCCATGCCCAGCCAATAACCCATGTAGGCAAGCGCAGCCGCCCAGCTCCGCTTCGGCAGTATCGAGGGATCAGTAACTAGATGGCAGGCAGTACAGAACTGGTTTGCAAGTTCCTGGCCGTGGTCGAGTAGACGCTCGGCCTCGCGAGTCTGCAACCGGGTCTGGTAGGTCGTGACGGCGACGATGAGGGAGATCGCGCCCAAGGCGACGGCGGCGCCGAGCAGTGCTCGTTTTTTTGCGCTCATCGTCGGTCTCCGTGGTCTAGAAATTCAAGCTCACACCCAAGTAGATTGCATCTTGGGCCGTTCCCTCTGTGTCGTAGAGTTCGTACTGCCCACGAATAGCCCAACGCTCGAAACTCCACTGCGCACCTAGCGTAAACAAGAAGTCGGACGTGGACGAGTCGTTCGCAATATTAAAGACGCCGGGACCGCACGAGCAGTCAGCATCAAAGACGAACGAGCCATCCAATTCGTACCAACCGACTCCCGCGAAGAACCAGTTAATGTGCCCGAGGACGCTGAGCGTTGCGATTGTCCAGTCAGCTCGTGCGACAGCATCGAGAGTAACTCCTGGATCCGGCCCAAAGACACCCGTGGAGTTGCCCACGAAAACTGCGCCGCTCCAGTTAAGGTCTCCTGTCTGCCCGAAGCTTCCCTCAATAGCCAGGTGCTCGTTGACCTTCCAGCCACCGAAGAGCCTGGTAGCGGTTGAGTTGTCCGATATAGTGAACGGGAAACCTTCATTCGGGATCTCTACTGCGTGGCCGAAGACGCCGGCGCCGAGTCCCACGTACCCATAGGAGTCGTCTTGAGCGTAGCTCGTGGTTCCCACGAGCACCAGCCCGAACAGTACAAATCCCCTCATCACCAGATAACTCTTTGCCGTGTGAAGATCGTGTGTGGCGTGGCCGACAAGATTTATCGCCCGCTTCGCGGGCGGCGACCAGAAGCAGACATCGGCAAACCCATGTTAGAGAACAAAGGATAGCCAGTGCAAGACGTTTAGCGTGAGCTGTTCATTTATTTCACGATTCTACCCGGAGCCAAGCTGGCGCCCGCAATAACGGACAGAGGTACGCAGCAGCCTCCCTTATCGAACCAATTAGAAATTCGCCGCAGACAAATCACTATCGCCCGGTTATCTCCACCTTCACAAGGCGATCGGTGTCGTGACAGACAAACCAGAGATTACTCTCATCGTCTGCGACTATGTTGTACGCACCATCCAGGCAGTCATCCACCGGCCAGCTCTGGAATTCCTCGGTCTTGGTGTCAAAACGAACTAACCGGCTCGGATCCTTCCAAGATTCGCTGTACCAAATCTCATCTCCCAATGCCACCATGCCGTAGGGCCTGGACCATTCTCCACCGGGAGATAGCCATTCGTTCCACGTCTCGGATGTCGGATCAAATCGGCCCAGGCGACCGCGCATGAAATCCGTGTACCAGACCGCGTCGTCGTCGCTGATGGCGATCCGTCGCGGGCGAGCATCCGGCCAGGGCGCTTGATACGATTTAACATCCATCGATTCTGGCTCTACGCGTATGAGCAGATTGGTTCTGAAGAGGCTGAACCAGGGGACCTGCTGAGAGTCCAGTTCGACGCTATAGACTCCGACGTTTCGGATTGGCGATCGGGCAAGTCTTATCTCGCCTGTGTTTGTATCCAACCTTCCGAGCATGTCGGCCGATATCATAGTGAACCAAGCATATCCTCTATCGTCCAGAATCAACGAATGAGCGTTAGCCGGTGTAGGCTCGTTCGGACTGTGGATGGCGAGCGTCACAGGGTATTCCGTGAACTCTCGAGTCTTGACATTCAACATGCCGATGTAAGTAGGATCCGCACCGATAGCGGTGAACCAGATGTTCCCGTCCGGATCTTCCTTCAATCCGTGGGGGCCCGAGTCGGCAATATCGGTTACGTATTCGTCCCAGGTCTCGGTAATTGGATCAAACCGCCCCAACGTATTCGAGTACCGCGCTGCGTACCAAATCGAGCCATCCTCGGCAACCATTGCGTCGTGCAAGTAATGACTGGCCGTCGGCGCCGCCCACGACCGAATCGTGACTTCCACGGCTGATGCCGGCGCCGCAACGATTAGTAGCACGATCAAGAGCGACAGACACAAACCTAGCGGCCGTCCGATGCCAAACTCGCGTTTTATTCTCATGGCTCCCTCCGTTCTTGTTCATCGGCGACATCCAGACTAGAATCGGGCCGCTCTTACTCCGGCTCAGCGCGGAACAACCCGCTAGAAGCGCCTATCGAGAGAACAGCATAATCGCCATTTGGCCAGGCCACCTTGGTCATCAAAACGAGCTTCAACCCGTCCCGGTGCGGGGAAGCGGTGACAGTCAACGTGTCGCCCGGACTGATCGAATCTGCACCAATGCCCATGCGGCGAAGAACATTCGCGCTCTGAGTTGCCGCGGTCCACTCGACTGCGTTGCCATCTTCGTCCGTTACGAGAAACACTAATCTCGCGTGCGGATTCATAACCTCAAAGGATACGGCCGTTACGTCTTTGTACTCGACCGAAACCTCGGGGTCGAAGTACGTGAACGTGCTGTGGTGGGCTAACGCCGGGAGACCGGCTAACAGAGCCGTGCCGACCAAAGATGATAGAAAAATTCGCTGTTTCATCGCTCTAACTCTCCGCTCGTTTATTGAGCGCCACTAAAATCGGCGTAGCACTCGTACTCAAATATGACTCCGTTCGGCGTGCGTGCCCGACGACTGCGAATGACATAGGGCTCTTCATAGTAACTAGGATCAAACACTTCAGCGGTGAGATTCACTTCATCGCCGTCGAAGTCGTAACGCTCGACGACATATGCTTCGGAACCGCCCGAGAAGGGCATTCCACTGTGCCACATGAGGTTATCGGGCGATAGGTGCGTCGTCTTCACTACGAGCGTGTCTCCCTCCCAGCTACCCACGGAGAAACCGACGAGTGACGGCCACCAGTCATCAGGCGGCTGTCTGCCGTCCAGGAAGAATCGCCGAACCATGTGGAAGTGCTCGTGTAAAAATACTATCTGGTGATCCTGCTGAATGATCTCGAGCGGATAAGGATCGTAAATACCGAGGGGCACGCCAGGCATGATGCATTTCAGCGTCGGATCTCCGTCTGCCGAAAAACTCTCATACGCGGCCAGCCCTTCAGGCGTCAATTTGACGTCTTCCGGCTGTGGGTGCCCGAGTCCCTCAGCGAATACGGGGTCCCAGATTCCTTCGATGGAAGGCGCAGCCGAAACTAATCCGACTACCTGTATGTTTATCGCGATCGCCGCAACTATAAGTATGGATTGTCGAGTCCTCATCATCGCGTCCTATTGTTCATAAATGAAGAAAATATTTCTGAGCGGCTCCAGTCGGCCAGGAGCGGCCATATAGAGGGGATCGCCCACGGGCAACACATTCGTATAGGCCACAGTGTGAGATAGCTTAGCTTCCGCTCGTATTGATTCCGTCCACAACGATCTCTTTTCCATCGAGTCGCAGCGGGGCATCTTGCCCACCACTCAATTGCACCAATTGCTCGAAGAGTTCTCGGCCGGCACCGCTCGTCGGATCGAGCAACACGGGATTGTTGTCATCGAGGTCGCGTCGAACCGGTACGGCGGATACCCGCGCCAATTCGCCCGCGTCGATCACTGCGCGGACCAACAGGCCATCGAGGTTTCTCTGCCCAAAAAACATCCAGTCGAAGGCGAAGTTCGCGAGGCTGTAGAAGATCGGTTTTCCTTGAAAGACTTCGATAGGCTGAAACACATGGGGGCCGTGTCCCATGATGATGTCCGCTCCGGCATCAACGGCGGCATGTGCCAGTTCAGGTTGATAGTCGACGAGCGTGCGTTGTGACGAAACACCCCAGTGGTAGGAAACGACAACGACGTCCACCTGCTGCCGTAAAGCAATAATGTCAGCCACCATCTGCTGTTGATCGTCGGGATTGACCGTCGTCAGGATGACCGGCGCCGCTCCCGGTTTCTCCAACACATCCTCGGGAGGCATATAGGCCGTCGAGACTCTGATTGAGGCGACGCCGGGACTCGTCTGGGTCGCGCTATGCCCATAAGGCCAAAATAGGGTTGTGTATTGAAGGAATCCGACTTGCGTGCCGTTGCGCTCGAATATCAGTGGCCGGTGCGCCGCTTGCAGGTCATTGCCACCGCCGACATAGTCGATCCCCGCTCCATCGAGAACGCTCATACTCCGCTGTAGTGCTTGATGCGGATAGGTCACGTTGTTGGCAACGCCGACACCATCGATACCTGCCGCTACGAGGGCCTGGACCATCTCCGGAGCGGAGTGCTGCCAGCCTTCCTTGTTCGCAATGTCCGGCACCAGCGGGTCGGTCGATGAGCCGGCGAATGGCCCTTCGAGATTGGCGAACGCGATATCCGCGTCGTTTAAGGTTGCGGCCACGTTTTTGTAGACAGCTGCGGGGTCATCGCGATGCTGGATATTCGTGTCACCCATTAGGAGCAGCGTGACCGAATCATCGCCTCTAGAGGCGGGTTGCCATGGCCAGGGAGAGCTAGCGCCAAGCCCTTGCCCAAATGCGGCGCCGCCGACACAGGCCAAGGTGATCGCCAGGAGCAGTCTTTGAGTATTCGACGGTTGACTGGATATCATCTCCTGTCCCTCTATCCGTTGCGTCTACGGCGTGTTGCAGAGAATTATACGCTGTGCTTCTCAAACACTAGGAATACGTATCTATGCGTACAATCGGCCGAATGCCCGCGCCTAGCGTAGCGTCTCCAGAACAACCGGGCTAAGTCCGGTTGTTTCGATAATCTCAGCGACGGAGCCCGACGCGAGGAACTCGATGAGTCGCTGCGCCGCTTGAGGATTCGGGGCCGATTCCATGATTCCGGCCGAGAACGTCGCCGGGTTCTGAAGCTCGTCGGGGATTGGGCCCACGAAGTCCGCACCTTCTACGGGCAGAAGCGCGCTGATCTGCTGAAAGCCGATTTCGGCCTCGCCGCGAGCCACGACGCTTGCGACACGTTCCGTGACGATGCGCCGAGTTTTCGGCTCGATCTCATCCCAGATCCCGAGCGACGGGAACGTGACGGTCGAGAGATAGGTACCGCTCACGCTTGCGGAGTATCCGATCGATTCCGCTGCCAGCAGCGTATCAATCAGCGCCTGACGAGTGCTGATGTCGGGCTTCAGCGCACCGGTGCGCACGGACATCCCGATTATGGAGCGAACAAGGTCCGTCCGGCTACTGGGGCGGACATAGCCGGCCTCGGTCAACTCGTCGAGCGGCGGACGATTCATTATAAGTACGTCGAAAGTCTCACCGCGCTCGAGGCGGACAGGGATCGACTCCGGACCATCGCCCATCGACGAGCCATACGCCGTGACGACTTCGATTCCCGATGCCTCGGCGAACATCGGGCCGAGAATGTCAAACGCGGCTGCAAAACCGCCGGACGTGATTACCCGAACGCGGTTGGCGTCTTCGAGCACCAGGGGCATCAGTCCGGTCGACTGGATCACGGGGGCGGCGGCCCTCGATGAGAGAAACTCGATGAGCTTGTTGGCCGCGACAGAGTTATCGGGACTTCGACCCAGAACGATCACGATGGTCGAGACCTGTTGCAGCTCGTCGGGAATCGGACCCGCGTAGTCGGCGCCCTCAATCGGAAGAATCTCGCTCATCGCCTGGAAGCCGATCTCGACTTCACCTCGAGCAACGACGCTCGCGACGCGTTCAGTTACGATGCGCCGGGACTTGGGCTCGATCTCGTCCCAGATACTGAGCTCGGGAAAAACGACCGTTGACAGATAGGTGCCGCTCACGCTCGCCGAGTATCCGATGGACTCGGCGGCCAGCAACGTTTCGACAAATGCTTCTCGCGTGCTGATGTCGGGTATCGGCGCACCGCTGCGCACGGCCATGCCAACGACTGAACGACCGAGTTCGACTCGACTTTCGGGAAGGATCCCGCCTGTGCTCGCGACACCATTGATAGCGCTGCCGTTGAAGATCAGAACGTCGAAGGTCTCACCACGTTCGAGCCTGACCGGGATGGATTCAGGACCGCCGCCCGTCGACGATCCGTACTCCAGGTCGATTTCGATCCCGGAAGCCTCCTCGAAGATCGGGCCGAGGACGTTGAAGGCTGCTGTGAAACCGCCGGAGGTAATGACGTGGATCCGATCAGGCTGCTGACTTTGAGCGCTGGACGGTCCGGCAAGAGCCGCTAGAACGCCTAGCACGGCGACCGGAAATTTGGAAATCTTGCTCATTCTCGGATCTTAACGCCTAGCGATCCGTCTGAATACGCGATCAGCGCTCGCTGGCGCACATGACGCCCATAACGCTGACGACTGGACTACGTATTGGGACGCTGCCCTTTGAACAAGTCTCTGACTCGGTCCATCAACGTATCGAACTTCAGGTCTGTAAATTCTCCAGCGTCGAAGAACATGCCATCACACGTTGGACAGGATTCGTACCAGATGTGAGTCTGTTTTTCGTCTGCCACCTTTTCCATCAACGTTCCATCTTCCGGGCACTTGATCTCATCGAGGCGCGTTGACGCGCCTAGCAGGCTGGCAAGTGCATCGCCCGGTTGCAGCTCAGGATCTCCAGTATCCAGTGCGACTTCGGACATCGATTCCTTTTTCATCTCCAAGAGGACATCTGGTTTGCACCACAGCCCACCGCATTCGGAGCATCGAGGAACGGTGATGTTGCGATAGGTTTGTTCTTCTAAACTGCCTGAACATTTAGGGCATTGCATAGTGCCTCCTTATTCTGTTTGCCTTGCTTGCTCTTGGCTGTGCTCGCTAACGGCCTCATCGTCTCTGGGCGCGTCGATGACGGTAGAACTCCCAACGACCACACGCTAGCCTACCGCGCCGTGTCTCTCCAGAAGATACGTAGATATGCTCATGCAGGGATGTGCGACTAAGGATTTATGCGCGGAGCAGGCATATTAAAGATAACGAAGGGCTGGAAACGGCCACTTTGGGTCGATTCGAGACTATAAGACCGATTCTAACTCGACCTCATAAACTGCCCGCTTCGGAGGAAAACTCGCTGCCATCGTTTATTTTGGCGGTGGCGCGGCTGGCAGGATTCGAACCTGCGACCCCTGGTTTCGTAGACCAGTGCTCTATCCAGCTGA
>Ga0255049_10001174_pt1 | contig 14710 bp, 16 predicted proteins | sample JV7_2_3_MG_FD_183615 | JGI IMG/M metagenome (GOLD analysis project Ga0255049, IMG submission 183615) | Seawater microbial communities from Jervis Inlet, British Columbia, Canada - JV7_2_3 | ecosystem: Environmental > Aquatic > Marine > Inlet | place: Canada: British Columbia | collected 2016-10-06
CTAACCGGAAATATTCACGAATTTCGCCGTCATTGCGAGGAGCGTTAGCGACGAAGCAATCTCCAAACGGTAAGCCAAAATTTGGGGGATTGCTTCGCTGCGCTCGCAATGACAAGCGCTACTCCGGAATTCTAGCAATTCTTGAACTCGGGGCTGCGCTTTTCGACAAAGGCGGCCATGCCCTCTTGCTGGTCTTCGAGCGCAAAATTCGCCTTGAACATCTGGCGCTCGATACCGAGCCCCTGCTCGAGGCTGGTTTCGAGCGCGGTATTGACCAGGTATTTCATGTTGCGGGTAACCGGCTGCGAGTAGCCGGCGATTTCGGCGGCAGCCTGCAGCGCCACCGCGAGATAACTATCGAGCGGCTCGACCCTCGCCACCAGTCCGGCTCGCTCGGCCTCGTCGACCTCCATCATGCGTCCGGTCAGACACAGGTCCATCGCCTTCGACTTGCCGATCAGGCTGGCCAGGCGTTGGGTACCGCCGATACCGGGCACGACCCCAAGCTTGATTTCCGGCTGGCCGAATTTGGCATTGTCCGCAGCAATGATGAAATCGCACATCATCGCCAGCTCGCAGCCGCCGCCGAGCGCGTAGCCGGCGACCGCGGCAATCACCGGTTTTTTACATTGCGCGACCCGATCGCTGTAGCGCGTCAATCCGGTATCGTCCAGCATCTGCGAATAGCTCATATCCTTCATTTCGCTGATATCGGCGCCCGCCGCAAACGCCCTGTCGCTGCCGGTAATGACGATCGCGCCGATCGCGTCATCGGCCTCGAGCTCGTCCAGCGTCAACGCCAGCTCGCTGAACACCTCGGCGTTGAGTGCGTTCAGCGCGTCGGGCCGGTTCAAAGTGATCAACGCCACGCTGTCGCGTTTTTCGACGATCATACAATTCAGTTCTGTCATTATGTTATTTCCTCAAATTCGGTAATTATGTCTCGTGCCGCCTGCGGGATCGGCATGCTGTGGTTGTCGCGATAATTGAACCAGACACAGGCCGCTTTCGCAGTAGAAAATGGCTGCTCGTCGTCTGGCGCGAACAACGCGGCCTCAAAATCGAAGCTGCTGTTGCCGAGCCGGCTGATACGCGAGCCAACTTCGATCGCGCAGGGATGGTGGATCTGGCGCAGGAAGTTGACGTGGATATCGGCGATGATCAGGCTGTGGTGCACGTCCGGCCCCGACTCCACATCGAGCAGGCGGTGAAAATAATCGAGCCGGCCGGACTCGTAGTAACGCACGAACTGCACGTTGTTGACATGGCCGAACATGTAGCAATCGCCCCAACGCGTCGGCGTGGGCGTAAAAAATTTGAACCCCTGGCGCAGGTACTGATCGACCTGCGTGGCGCTGGCTACGGGCATAGTGATTGTTTCCAGGTTATCGCCGACGGCTAAAAGACATCCGCATCGATCGACATCATGCTGGCCGATCCCGATTTGACCATCAACAACTGCGCCTCGCTACGCGGCAGGATATGCTCGACGAAAAAACGCGCGGTTTTGATCTTGTGCGGGTAAAACAAATCACTGCTACCAGCATCGATATGCCGTTGCGCGGCCAGCGCCGCCAGACCCATCAGCCAGGCGCAAACGACATTGCCGGCGAGCATCATGTAATCGACGCCGACGGCGCCGGCGAGATCCGGATCCTCCGTCGCGCTTTGCAAATACCATCGGGTCGCCTCTTCGAGCGCGGCCAGCGCGGCGGCAAAGCGTCCCGCCAACGCCCCTAAGTCGCCTTCGGCCGCCTCCAGGCGAGGTAGCAGGACTTGCATTTCCGCGATCAGCTCGCCCATCGCCCCACCCTTGTCTCGCAGCATCTTGCGCCCCATCAGGTCCAGCGCCTGGATGCCGGTAGTGCCCTCGTATATGGTCAGAATTCGGGCGTCGCGCATGTACTGCGCTGCGCCGGTTTCCTCGATGAATCCCATGCCGCCGTGGACCTGTACGCCGAGGTAAGTCGCTTCCTGCGCCATCTCGGTACACCAGCCTTTGACGATCGGGATAACCAGGTCGACGCGGCGCTGAAACGCCGTGCGATCCGCATCCGATTCTGCATGATGCGCAAGATCGGTCTGCGCCGACGCGTAGTAGGCCAGCGCCCTTCCCGCCTGCGTTACGGCCCGCATCTGCATCAGCATCCTGCGCACGTCCGGGTGGTGGATGATCGTGCTGCGCTCGGTATGGCCGCGAGCGACGCCCTGCACCCTTTCCTTCGAGTACGCCAGCGCGTGCTGGTAAGCGCGCTCCGAAATCGCCACACCCTGCATGCCAACCTCGAGGCGCGCGTTGTTCATCATCGTGAACATGCAGGCGAGACCGCTGTGCTCCTCGCCGACCAGGTAACCGATCGCGCCGTCATTGTCGCCGTAGGACATCACGCAGGTGGGCGAGGAATGAATACCCAACTTCTCCTCGACCGACACGACCTTGAGATCGTTGCGTTCGCCTTTCGAGCCGTCTTCATTGGCGAGGTATTTAGGCACCAGGAACAGCGAGATACCCTTCACGCCCGCGGGCGCATCCGGCAGTCGCGCCAGCACCAGGTGCACGATGTTGTCGCTCAGCTGGTGCTCGCCCCAGGTGATGAAAATCTTTTGCCCATAGATCAGGTAGGTCCCGTTTTCGCGTTCCGCACGGGTTCTTATCGCGGCCAGGTCGGTACCGGCCTGCGGCTCGGTCAGGTTCATCGTGCCGCTCCATTCGCCGCTGATCATGCGCGGCAGGTAAAGATCCTGAAGTGCTTTTGGGGCATGGGTTTCAATCGCCTCGATCGCGCCCGAAGTCAGCAGCGGGCACAGTGCCAGCGCCATGTTCGATCCATACCACATTTCCGCGACCGCCGAATGCACCAGGAAGGGCAGGCCCTGGCCTCCGATTGCGGTCGACTTGCCGATACCCTGCCAGCCGCTGTCGACGAATTGCCGGTAAGCCTCTGCATAACCCGGCGGGCTCTTGACGACACCGTTCTCGAGCCGGGTGCCATGCTCATCACCGGGCTGGTTCAACGGTGAGAACACTTCGTTGGCGAGGATACCGGCCTGTTCCAGCACGGCTTCGACCAGCGCGGGAGTGGCTTCCTCGAATACGGGCAGGCGCGCGATCGACTCCAGCCCGGCAATTTCGTCAATGACGAATTGCATATCCTTAAGCGGCGCAAAATAATCTGACATATCAATCACCTAGCTGTTGAATTTGACCGCTTCGCAAAGTTCGACGCGCTGCGAAACTATCTGATTTTCGGGCAGAAAGCCCCTGATGGAACGACGCGAGCGCGCAATCTGTTCGAATACCTGGACTGCCTGCGTATCACCTGCTTCATTTTTCATGGATTTATTGCTACTGGTCAAGTTTTAGGTACATCATTTATATTACAACAATCGAACCATAACCAAAGGAATTCCTATGTCCAGCCAGGCGATTAGTCGTTTCCCCATTCCCGCGTTTGAAGATATGCCACAGGATATTCAACAGCGCTTCACCGAGGTCCAGGAAAAAGCCGGCTTCATTCCCAACATTTTCCTGACGCTGGCGCGCAGGCCCGAGGAATTTCGCGCCTTCTTCGCCTATCACGACAGCTTGATGGACAAGGAAACACCCGGGCTGAGCATGGCCGAACGCGAGATGATAGTGGTCGCCACCTCTGCGCGCAACCAGTGCCAGTATTGCGTAATCGCACACGGCGCTATCCTGCGCATCCGCGCTCGCAATCCGCATATCGCAGACCAGCTGGCCAGCAACTACCGCAAGGCGGACATTTCCGAACGCCAGCGCGCCATGCTCGATTTTGCACTCAAGGTGTCTCGCCAGGCGGAAACCGTGAACGAATCTGATTACGAGAAACTCAATACCCTTGGATTCGACGATGAAGACATCTGGGACGTCGGTGCGATCAGCGCTTTCTTCGGGCTTTCCAACCGTATCGTCAACATGTCGAGCATGCGTACCAACGACGAGTTTTACCTGATGGGCAGAGTTCCGAGGGAAAAATAGGTTACACTTGCCTGATCACATAGCACCCAGGAAACACCCCGTGAGCGACGCAGTTCAGCCCAGAATCATCAAGAAGTATCCCAATCGACGTCTCTACGACACCAAGAAGAGTCAATATGTCACCCTGCAACAGATTCGCGAACTGGTGCTCGAGGAAATAGCGTTTATCGTGATCGACCAGAAGACCGAGGAAGACATCTCCCGCAGTATACTCTTGCAAATCATTCTCGAGCAGGAATCGGAAACCAATCCACTGTTTTCCAACGATAACCTGGAACGCTTCATCCGCTATTACAATGCCGGCGCAGATGTTGGATTTTCCGACTATATCGGTAAAAGTATGAGCTTTTTCCAGCAGCAGCAGCGCGAATTCGGCAAGGCGGTGGCCGGGGTCGCGGGCCACAACCCGATGTCATTCTGGACCGATATGACGCAGAAAAACATCGATTCCTGGCGCCAGATGATGGGATTGGGGCCTGAAAAGGACGATCCCGAGTCAAAGTAACAAATCGATTTAAATCAATAACTCTATAAATTGCAGACGGCCTACTTGACAGTGGCCGTGTAAATTCATATTTTGTGCACTGCAATATATTGCTGCGCTGCAGCACCTTCCAATCAACAGGCAGAGATTATGAGTAAACAAAAAATCGCACTTGTCACTGGAGGTACCGGCGGTATCGGCACCGCAATCTGTATCGCACTGGCCGATCAGGGTCGCAAAGTCATCGCCGGATACTTTCCGCCCGAACAGGAAATTGCCGAAGCCTGGCAGAGCAAACACCGTGACAACGGTTACGAATTTGAAATTGTCGCCTGCGATGTCAGCGACTATGAGTCCAGCGAGAAAATGTTACGCGATGTCGAGAACACTATCGGCGCCGTCGACATCCTGGTTAACTGCGCCGGCATTACGCGTGACAAAACCCTGCGCCGGATGACTCCCGAGCAATGGGACTCGGTTTTGCGCACCAACCTCGATTCGGCTTTCAACGTCACCCGCCACGTGGTCGAAGGCATGTCCGAAAGCGGTTTCGGACGCATCGTCAATATTTCCTCGGTCAACGGCCAGAAAGGTCAGTATGGCCAGGCCAACTACTCCGCGGCCAAAGCCGGCCTGCACGGATTTACCAAGGCAGTAGCGCAGGAACTCGCGACCAAGGGTGTCACCGTCAATTCGGTTTCTCCCGGTTACGTCAAAACCGAAATGACCGATGCCATTCCCGAGGAAATTCGCGACGCGATCATCCAGCAGGTTCCGATGGGACGCATGGCCCTGCCCGATGAAATCGCCTACGTCGTCAGTTTTCTGACCGATGATCGCAACACCTACATGACCGGCGCCAATCTGCCAGTCAACGGCGGCATGTACATGACTTGAGCCGGAACGGTGTTTCAATCGAGCACAAAGAACGGGCTTCGGGCCCGTTTTTTGTGCCCGAGCGAAGCCCTCGGCATGCAATTTTGTTGCAGTGCACAATAATCTATGCTAAAGTAATTTTCTTTTAAATTTGAACGAGTTACATGACATGAGCGAAACCAACCCGTGGGCGGCGCAGTGGTTCAATGCGCAACAGCAGTTTGTCGATGCCTGGAGCGATATGGCCAAATCAGGCGTTTCAGGTAACAGCAGCCAATCCGATTTGTGGGCGCAGAGCTTTGATCTGTGGCGCAAGGCCAGTGGCGCACAGGTACAGCCCGATTTTCAACAGGCGATGGACAAGTGCATGGATATTGGCAAAGGCTATTTCGCCATGGCGGAACAGGTCAGCAAGAACATGAGTGCAGGCGCCGAGCCGGCCGAAGCCATCAATCAATGGATGGATCAGCTCAAGCAATCCCTGCAGCAATTTGGCAGCATGCCCGGCTTCGACGGCAGCGATATCAACGGTTTCATGAAACAGTGGTTTAACCCGACCAGTTCCTGGCAGCAGATGACCGCAGGCCTGGCGCCGATGAACCAGGGTGCATGGCAGATTCCCGGCATGAATATGGCGGGCATGATGAATACCCCGTCATTCAACCTTGGAGAAATGATCGATCCGCTCGGCACGCTACTGGAAGCACCGGGCGTTGGTTATTTCCGCGAACCCCAGGCAAAGCAGCAAAAAGGACTTCAGCTCGCGCTTGATTACCAGCAGGCTAACCAGGCGTTCAACCAGGCGTTCCTGCGAGTCGCCACCGAGTCGATACAGGGCTTCCAGGCGCGCATTCTAAAAATAGACGGAGACACCGTACCAAAGTCGCTACGCGAACTCTACGACCTCTGGGTCGAAATCAGCGAAAAGCACTATGCCGAGTTCGCAATGGGCGAAGAGTACCAGGAACTCTATGGCGACATGGTCAACCGACTGATGATCATGAAAAAGCACTACAGCGAAATTGCCGACGACATGCTGCGGGCGATGAACCTGCCGAACACGCGTGAAGTCGACACCATGCAGGAACGCCTGCAACAGCTGCGCCGCGAAAACTTCGTACTGAAAAAGGAAATCAGTGAAATCAAGTCGATGCTTCAGCAAGTTATGGCCAGGCCCGCAGCAGCACCCGCTACCGCACCCGCGACAAAAAAGGCGCCGCGCAAATCGGCCGCCAGGGCTGCTGCTGCCAGCAAAACGGTGCGTAAACCGGTAGCCAAGGGGGCGACCGCCAGAAAAACAGCAGCGCCGAAGGCCGCGCCAAAAAAGAAACCCGCCGTAACCAAAGCCAGTAAAGGAGCCTGAATCGATGAGTAATTTCCAATTCCGTGCCGACCAGTTGGTCGATGAAATGGTTCAGTTCAATCAAAACCTGAGCAAGGGCGTCAAGAACTTGCTCGAGGCCGATGAAATTTCCGCCGGCGTTACCCCGCGCGAAGAGATTTACGCCGAGGACAAACTCAAGCTTTACCGCTACCAACCGTCCGCCGGTGTCGTGCAAAACCGCATTCCGACGCTGATTGTGTACGCGCTGGTAAACCGCCCTTACATGGCCGACATACAGGAAAACCGCTCCACCATTCGAGGCTTGCTCGATACCGGGCAGGACGTTTACCTGATCGACTGGGGATACCCGGACCGCGCCGACAAGTACCTGACCCTGGATGATTACATCAACGGTTACATCGACCGCTGTGTTGACGTCATACGCGAGCGTCACGGTGTCGACAAGATCAATATCCTCGGCATCTGCCAGGGCGGCGTGTTCAGCCTGTGCTACAGCACGCTGCACCCGGACAAGGTGAAGAACCTGGTCACCATGGTGACACCGGTCGACTGCAAGACACCCGATAACATGCTCAGCCACTGGGTACAGAAAATGGATATCGACGCGATCGTCGATGCGATGGGCAACCTGCCCGGAGAAATGTTGAACTGGACCTTCCTAAACCTGAAGCCTTTTCAGTTGATGGGGCAGAAATACGTTTCCATGGTCGACATCATCAGCGAAGAGAAGAACGTCAAGAACTTCATGCGCATGGAGAAATGGATCTTCGACAGTCCCGATCAGGCGGGCGAGGCGTTCCGCCAGTTCATCAAGGACTTTTTCCAGCAAAACAAGCTGGTCGAGGGCGGGCTCAAGATTGGCGAGCACCCGGTTGATCTCGCCGACCTCCATGTTCCCATTCTCAACATCTTCGCTGAGCAGGATCACCTCGTGCCGCCGGATGCTTCAAAGGCAATGCGCAAGCTGGTCGGCAGCAAGGATTACACCGAGCTGTCATTCCCGGGCGGCCATATCGGTATCTACGTCAGCGGCAAGGCACAGGCGACCGTGACCCCGGCCATTTCCGAGTGGCTCAATAAGCGCACCTAGAACATGATCCCGCCATCCCTGCGCAGGGGATGGCGGGATTTCATCACCGGATAGTCCCCATCGATTTACCTCGCCTCGAGCGGGGCACTCTGTTTATCCAATCAACTAACTATCGCAATCCGGGTCGCTGTGGTTAAATTCGCGTCCATGAGCAAAGTCAGTATTGAAGCATTCAACGCGATAATCGGCAGCGAGTTGCCCTCGGCCGCCGAAACCGGCATTTACCTGCATTCTATCGAACACGGTCAGGCCGAACTGGTATTGCCCTATAGCGCCAATTCGCTACGTCCAGGCGGTACCATTGCCGGCCCTTTCATGATGCTTCTCGCCGATGTCTGCATGTACGCCGTGGTACTGAGCATGCTCGGTGAAATCAAGCTCGCCGTCACCACCAGCCTCAACATCAACTTCCTGCGCAAACCCGCCAATACCGACCTGATCGCGCGCGGCAGCATTATCAAGCTCGGCAAACGCCTCGCGGTCATCGAAGTGTCCATCTACAGCGACGAAGACATCGTCGCCCACGCCACCGGCACCTACTCTATTCCACCTCCATCATAGTCCTGATCTACTATTCACGGCAGGTTCTCGCGGAGGCGCTGAGGTGCAGTGGTCGCGGAGGAATAAAGGGGTTATTCCAAATTTGATAGCGATGCGTGGGCGACTATCCTGCAAAAAAACTCTGCGATCCCTGCACCTCAGCGCCTCCGCGAGAACCTTTTTGATTAACTTTTGGTATCGGGGGCAAAAAAAAGCCGGAGCCATTACTGACCCCGGCTTCGATACTAACGAGATGTAAAACTAGTACATGTGCTGGCCGCCGTTGATCGACAGGGTCGATCCGGTGATGAACGCGGCATCGTCGGAAACCAGGAAAACCACGCCGCGCGCGATCTCGCTGGCTTCGCCGAGGCGGCCTACCGGGATGCGCGCGACGATTTTCTCGAGCACGTTCTCCGGTACCGCACGCACCATTTCGGTGGCGATATAGCCGGGCGCGATCGCGTTTACGGTGATCCCCTTGGCCGCGCCTTCCTGCGCCAGCGCCTTGGTGAAGCCGTGGATACCCGACTTGGCCGCAGCGTAGTTGACCTGGCCGTACTGGCCGGCCTGGCCGTTGACCGAACCGATGTTAACGATACGACCGAAATTACGTTCGCGCATGCCGTTAAGCACCGCGTGGCACATGCTGAAACAGGACGTCAGGTTGGTCTGAATAACCTGGTTCCACTGTTCGAAATTCATCTTGTGCATGGTGCCGTCGCGCGTTATGCCGGCGTTGTTGACCAGTACCTCGACCGCGCCGAGATCGTCTTCGATCTTCTTTACCTCTGCCTGACAGGCATCGTAATCACTGACATCGAAACGATAGGTTGCAATACCGGTCGCGTCGCTAAACTTTTGTGCCGCTTCTACATTACCGGCATAGGTAGCGGCCACGGTATATCCTTCAGCTTTCAGCGCCAGGCTGATGGCTTCGCCGATACCGCGGGTGCCGCCTGTTACCAGGGCTACTCTGCTCATAGTTAATCTCCTTTGTTATTAAAAGTTATCGTTCCACCGCAAGCGCGACACCCTGGCCACCACCGATACACAGTGTCGCCAGCCCACGCTTCGCGCCGGTGCGTTTCATACCGTGCAACAGGGTTACCAGCACACGGGCGCCGGAAGCGCCAACCGGATGACCCAGGGCAATGGCGCCGCCGCTGATGTTGACCTTGCTGGTGTCCCATTCGAGGTCGTGATTGACGGACATCGATTGCGCCGCAAAGGCTTCATTGGATTCGATCAGGTCAAGATCGTCGACCGTCCAGCCCGCCTTTTCGAGACATTTCCTGGTAGCCGGAATCGGACCGGTCCCCATGATTGCCGGATCGACACCCGCACTGCTATAAGCGGTAATGTTCGCCATCGGCTCCAGGCCGAGAGCGGCAGCCTTGTCGGCGCTCATGACCAATACCGCCGCGGCGCCATCATTGATTCCCGATGCGTTACCGGCAGTTACCGTGCCTTCACGATCGAATGCCGGGCGCAGTTTTCCCAGGCCTTCGGCGGTGACGCCGGCCTTGGGGTACTCGTCACGATCGAAAACGACCGGATCGCCGCGTCGCTGCGGAATCTCGACGGGAACTACTTCATCGGTGAAAACACCATCGGCCAGCGCCTTCTCGGTTTTTTGCTGAGAGGCGGCCGCAAAGGCATCCTGGTCGTCGCGCGAGAATTGATACTTCCTGGCGATATTTTCCGCGGTGACACCCATGTGATAATCGTTGAACGCATCCATCAGCCCGTCGACGAGCATGCTGTCACGCAATGACCAGTCACCCATGCGTTGCCCGTCACGCGAGTTCGGCAACAGGTGTGGCGCGGCACTCATATTTTCCTGGCCTCCGGCGATGATCACGTCGGCGTCGCCACACTTGATCGCCTGTGCCGCGAGGTGCACGGCCTTGAGTCCGCTGCCGCAGAGCTTGTTGATGGTCATCGAGGGGCATTCGTGCGGCAGACCCGCCTCGATCGCTGCCTGGCGCGCGGGATTTTGCCCGGTGCCGGCGGTTAAAATCTGGCCCAAAATGACTTCGTCAACTTCATCGGCCGCGAGTTTGTTACGCTCTACAAGGGCCTTTATCAGTAACGAGCCGAGGTGGCTTGCGGGCAGATTTGCCAGGGCCCCGCCAAATGATCCTATAGGGGTTCGTATTGCATCTACTATTACTACATTCGTCATTGTTAAGATTCCTGTAAAAAAAAAGCCCGGGGCTATGATACCACCGGGCCAATACTTTGGAGGAGTAAAAAGTCTGGATACAGCCCGAAACTATCCAGGCTGTATCCGGGGTAAAGCATTAAGCGGCCTTCTTGCCCGCCTTGCTGATTTCCTTTTCAATACTCTCAGCAGTTTTCTTGGCCTGGGCCTGTACTTCGGCGATCGAACCTTCGAAAATCTTGCCGGCTTCAGTAACGGCCGCTTCGATTACAGCTGCGTTGTCTTTAGCGACGGTAACCAGCTTTTCGTTGAGTCCTTCAACATACTTCTGTTGCATTTCAACAGCAGCGTTGAGGTCTTTGGTTTCGGCCAGAGCCTGAACGTGAACCAGGTTGCCCTGCATCATTTCGGCGCTCGCGTCAGCCTGGGCTTTCATCAACTTGACTGCCAGGGCAGTGTTGTTTTCGGCCAGCTTCATCATCGGCTTCAGGTTTTCCTGGGCCATTTTCATGAAATCTTCGTACATGGTAATTCCCCTATTAAAAGTAAGTTGCTCGGTTTCAAAAATCTTTGTTGCACTGCAACAATATGCATAATATAGGGGTGCCCGGCCGGTAAGTCAAGCTTTTTTTGTTGCACTGCAACAAATTATTTTCGGCATTATAACCGTTTGAATTTTAAATAGATATTTCCTGTATCAATTCATCGAGTCCGTGAATGATGCGTGTCGGATCGATCCCCCAGGGATCGAACACTGTACTGCTCGAACGCTGCAACCAGGCCGCCTTCATTCCCGCCGAGACCGCGCCGATGACGTCGAAGGCATTGCTCGATACCAGCCAGCAGTGATCCGCGTCGGTAGCGGCAACTTCGATGAAGTGCCGATAAACCCGAGGGTCGGGTTTGAAGGTTGCAATCGTGTCGACGCTGACCACGCCCTCGAAATACTGATCGATGCCTGCGTGTTGCAACAGGCCGCTTACGGCGTCGGCGACCCCATTGGAAAAACCGAACATTCGAAAGCCGGCATCGGCAAGCGCCTGCAGGCTGGCTGGCACATCGTCGTAGGCCGGCAGCTTGCGGTAAACCTGCATCAGCGCGTCTTTGGCGGATTCATCAAGACCGGTCTGTAACAGACTGTCGCTGTAGTCCAGCGCCTGGCGGGTGCACGTCGGAAAGTTTTCATAACGCCCCATCAAACCACGGCGAAAGGTGTACTCGAGCTGTTTTTCGCGCCAGATGTTGGAAAACTCCTGCGCGCGTTCGCCGACATGCCGCGCCAGTTCGTCGACGACACCATGCGGATTAATCAATGTACCGTAAATATCAAAAGCCAGGGCGACAGTCATGAGCCGGGTTCCTCCTCGGTTGGGGCGCGGTAAAAATCGGGCCAGTGCTTTTTTACGACCTCGCCGCTGCTGGAAAGTGCCAGGCAGGTATCGATTATCGGCGGTTTTTGCCGTGATGGACGCTTGCGTTCGCGCTCTTCCAGCGCGGCATGCAGGGTCTGGTAAGCCGTCGCCGTCAACTGCCCGAGTAAATCCATCAGGTGGGTGCAGCTGTGGTCTCTACCGATACGCTCACGTACCTGCTGACGCCAGCCTGCACCAATGCGCAAACCGATCAGCTTGTGCATTTCGTCGGCGGCGCGCGGACAGACCGGGAAAGGGGTCTGGTCGGAGGCCGCCTGCACGTCGTGAATCAGGAAATCGAGATCGATGGTAAAGCGTAGCCACATGTCATGCACCGGTTCTCCGGCATTTATCATGCCACCGCGATGAAGCTCATCGTAAACACAATCGTAGCTGCGCGTGTCGACCATGTGCACATCGATATCCCACAGGCCGTCGCCGCGCAGGAAGCCCTCGCAATCGATCTTGCGATGATGTTTTTTCTCACGCGCAACCGCTTCAGGTAAACCCATGACGCTAACCTGCCCTTTTGCGCAACAGCGCCGTTGCCGCACGCGACACCGGTTCACGCCCGAGAAATTCGCTGATGAAGCGCCCGGCATCCAGCAGGGCGTCCATATCCACCCCGGTCTCGATGCCCATTCCGTGCAACATGTAGACCACGTCTTCGGTGGCGACGTTTCCGGTCGCGCCCTTCGCATAGGGACAACCACCGAGGCCCGCGACTGAACTGTCGATGACGCTGATGCCGCATTGCATCACCGCATGAATATTGGCGAGCGCCTGGCCGTAGGTATCGTGGAAATGAGCGGCCAGCTGCTGTACCGGAACCTGCCGGGCGAGCAATTCTACCAGCGCCTGCGCCTGCCCGGCGGTACCGACGCCGATGGTGTCGCCGAGCGAAACCTCGTAGCAGCCCTTGTCGAACAGCTTCTGCGTGATCATCAGCACCGTGTCTGGGGAAACCTCGCCCTCGTAGGGGCAGCCGAGCACGCAGGAAACATAGCCGCGTACCTTGATGCCGAGGTCCTGGGCGCGCTCGATCACCGCGTTGAATCTGTCGATGCTCTCTGCGATCGAACAATTGGTGTTCTTCTGCGAAAAGGTTTCCGTGGCCGCGGCGAACAACGCGATTTCCTGCACGCCCACAGCGTGCGCAAGCTCGAGGCCTTTCAGGTTGGGCACCAGCATCGGGTATGAAACCCCGGCGAGCTTTTCGATCTGTTTGAAAACCTCGCCGCTGGTCGCCATCTGCGGCACCCATTTGGGCGACACGAAGGCGCCCGCCTCGATCACCGATAAACCGGCGTCGGCAAGTTTTTCGACCAGCGCCACCTTGACTTCGGCAGGCACGGTGACGGATTCATTCTGCAGTCCGTCGCGCGGACCGACCTCGACAATCTTGACCTGCTCGGGATAACTCATCGAACTATTCGACCTCCAGAATTACCAGGGTTTCGCCCTCTTCGACCTGGTCGCCAACGGCGAACAGGACCTCGCTAACCGTCGCGGCCGTTTGTGCAACGATGGCATGTTCCATTTTCATCGCCTCGATAACCATCAGCGCATCGCCCATCTCGACCTTGTCGCCGGGTGCAATCGGCACGGCGACCACGGCGCCCGACATCGGCGCATGCGGGTGTCCGGCACTGTCCGCATCGCTGTCGGCGTCATGAACGGCAACCGGTAGATCGAATCGATAGCTGTGCCCATGCCAGGCCAGTGATATAGCCCCCGAATCCCGTACTACGGCTAACTCGATGCGTTCGCCGTCGAAATCGACGCGCATACGCTGTGGATCGATCCAGCTTGCGGCAAGGCGGTGGTCATGCCCGGCGCAGACGAAGTGCCAGCCACGGTTGCGCTGCTCAACCAGAACCTCGTGCTCAACCCCGTCCCGCACCAGCCTGATGCGTTCTACGCTGGATGAATTCATGCGCCAGTGGTTGCGTAAATCCCAGGGTGAATAATCAGCCGATGGCGCGGCTGCGGCGAAGGCGGGCAGCATGGCCGCGGCAGCCAGCACCAGCGCGCGTTGAAATTTCTCACCGTCCTCGGCAAACAGTTGCTGATGATGCTTGCCGATAAAACCGGTATCGAATTCGGCGCGCGCGAATTCCGGGATTGCCAACAGCGCGCCGAGAAAGTCGATATTGGTGTTCAGGCCCAGGATCTGGTATTGCCGCAGCGCATGAGCGAGCCTGGACAGCGCCGTAGCGCGATCCCGACCATGCACCACCAGCTTGGCGATCATCGGATCGTAATTGATACCGATGGTGTCGCCACAACGAACCCCGGTATCGACACGAACCTCGGCGCTGAGTTCGGGTAGTTGCAGAAACCTGATCTGACCGGCGGCGGGCATGAAATCCCGTTGCGGCGATTCGGCGTAGATACGCGCTTCGAAAGCATGGCCCTGCATCTCGATCTGCGCCTGTTGCAATGGCAGGGGCTCGCCCGACGCCACCCGCAACTGCCATTCCACCAGGTCCTGGCGGCTGATCATTTCAGTGACCGGATGCTCGACCTGCAAACGCGTATTCATCTCCATGAAATAAAAGCGCCCATCCTCGTCGAGCAGGAACTCGACGGTTCCCGCGCCCACGTAGTCTATCGCGCGCGCGCAATTGACCGCGGCTTCACCCATTTGCGCGCGCAGGCTGTCGGCGAGTCCGGGCGCGGGCGCTTCTTCGAGAATCTTCTGGTGACGGCGTTGTATCGAACAATCGCGCTCGAACAGGTGCACACAGTGTCCCTGGCTATCGGCGAATATCTGCATTTCGACATGGCGCGGGC
>Ga0255049_10001175_pt1 | contig 14707 bp, 15 predicted proteins | sample JV7_2_3_MG_FD_183615 | JGI IMG/M metagenome (GOLD analysis project Ga0255049, IMG submission 183615) | Seawater microbial communities from Jervis Inlet, British Columbia, Canada - JV7_2_3 | ecosystem: Environmental > Aquatic > Marine > Inlet | place: Canada: British Columbia | collected 2016-10-06
GAGTTGATGCCGCGCCAGCGGCCGCTTGCCCTCGAACTCCTCGGCGATCACCAGCGCCTCAAAGTGCGCACCATCATCGCCCAGTACCTTGACAATGGCGTTGTCGAATCCCGCTTCTATCAGCTCGCTTATCTTGACTGAATCCATACTGGTCAAATGTTACCTGTTGCTCCGGGGCGCGCAGTGTACCGGGAATGTGAAGGGCTTCCCAATGCGTTGCGGTGATTGTGTATGATATCCGGCCCGACGGGGATCACCACACCGAAACGTCTATGCTTGAAAACATTTTCGAAGTCATCGCCGGCCTCATACTCCTGATATGGGGAGCTGACCGATTCGTCCATGGCGCAGCCGCAACGGCGCGCAACATGGGCATTGCGCCGTTGCTTATTGGTCTGACGGTTGTCGCGTTTGCGACTTCGGCCCCCGAGATTCTGGTTTCGATCGTAGCCTCCATCCGCGGAGAGCCCGGGTTGGCCTACGGCAATGCCATCGGCTCAAATATTGTCAATATCGGTCTGGTTCTGGGTTGCGTTGCGATCATACGGCCGATTGAGCTGCGCTCCGCAACGCTGCGCCGGGAGATGCCCGCCCTGCTCGCCGTTTCCTTGCTGACCGTGTCGTTGTTTCTGGATTCCTATTTGAGCCGCATCGATGGCATTGTCATGCTGACAGGCCTGGTCATTGTCATGATCTGGCTGACTCGCCTCGGCATGCGATCTGCGCCGGGCGATCCGATCAAGAAGGACTTCGAGGCTGAAATTCCCAAAAATGTTAGCAATCGTATGGCCGCTGTCTGGTTACTTGTCGGTATTGGCACATTGCTGATCGGCGCAAACCTGCTGGTCGACGCCTCGATGTCCATAGCACGTATCCTGGGTGTCAGCGAAGTGGTCATCGGCATATTGCTGCTCGCATTGGGCACCAGCCTGCCAGAGCTGGCGGTATCCCTGGTCAGTGCGCTTAAAGGAGAATATGGTCTCGCCATCGGCAATATCGTTGGCTCCAATATCTTCAATTTGCTTGCCGTCATTGGCGTCGCAGCGACAATCGCGCCGTCGGCGATGGCGCCGTCAGTGCTGTCCCTGCACATATTCGTCATGGTCGCGTTCACCCTGGTGTTGTTTGCGATGACCTATGATTACGATGGCAAGAGTGAACTTTCGAGAATCGAGGGCGTAGCACTTTTGGTCGCTTTTATTGCTTACGACACGTACGTGGTCCTGCAAAACGTTAGAATGCATGCATGACACGGATTGAGGCCGTCAATGCCGCTCGAGCTCACATCTGACGAAATACTCGCACTCGCCGGGGAGGTACTCGCAATCGAGTCCCGCGCGGTCGAGTCCCTGCGTGCCAGGCTCAACGAAGACTTTGTAGCAGCCTGCCAGCTGTGCATAGACACACCGGGCCGGATTGTCGTCACGGGCATGGGCAAATCCGGTCATATCGGCAGCAAGATCGCCGCAACCCTGGCGAGCACCGGCACAGCAGCGTTTTTCATGCACCCCGGCGAAGCCAGTCATGGGGACCTTGGCATGATCACCGGTCAGGATGTATTGCTCGCCGTATCCTATTCCGGCGAGACTGACGAAATCCTCACAATCCTACCGCTTGTGAAGCGGATGGGAGCCAACCTCCTGTCGCTGACGGGCAATTCGCAATCGACGCTTGCAAAAACAGCAGACGTACACCTGGATGTGAGTATTAGCGAAGAAGCCTGTCCTTTGAATCTGGCGCCCACGGCCAGCACAACCGCAACGCTCGCAATGGGCGACGCGCTCGCCGTTGCGCTTTTGAAGCTTCGCGGCTTTACGGCCGAGGACTTCGCCATGTCTCACCCGAGTGGCAGCCTCGGCAAGCGACTGCTGTTACGCGTTGCCGACGTAATGCGAAAGGACGATGGCATTCCGCAAGTACCTGCCGATGTGCACCTAACGGACGGATTGCTCGAGATGACACAGAAAGGTCTCGGTATGACAGCCATCGTCGACGAGCAAAGCCGGATCATGGGTATCTTCACTGACGGCGATTTGCGCCGCGCGCTCGATACGGGTGTCGACCTGCGCAAGACAAGAATGGATGAGATCATGCACACGAATTGCACGACAACATCTGGCGATGTTCTTGCGGCCGAGGCAGTCCATTTAATGGAAGAAAACAAGATCACGTCCCTGTTAGTCGCGGATGACGACAATCGCCTCGTCGGTGCATTGAATATTCACGACCTGTTTCGCGCGGGCATCATGTGAATTCAGCCGCGGAAAATGCCTTGTCGCAGATTCGCCTGGTCGCATTCGACGTCGATGGCGTACTGACCGATGGCCGTATCTACCTGTCGAACGACGGCGTCGAGTCCAAGGGGTTCAATACCCAGGATGGTTTCGGCATTCGGCAGCTACTGAGCGCCGGCATCGACGTTGCCGTCATTAGTGGCCGGCAGTCCGCCGCGGTTGAGAAACGCATGGCCGAGCTCGGGGTCACACATGTCATACAGGGCTGCAAGGACAAGGTTGCGGCGCTCGAGCAGCTGGCAGCACAACTCGGCATCACGACCACCCAGTGTGCGTTCGTCGGTGACGACGTTCCGGACTTGCCTCTCCTGGGCAAGGTCGGCTATTCGATCGCGGTGGCAAATGCGGTAGCGGCGGTTCGGCAGCAGTGCGACGTTACGACAGCTGCAACAGGTGGCTTTGGCGCCGCGCGCGAGGTTTGCGAACTCATACTGGCAGCCCGCGCTGAGACGGATTCATGATCAGCCCACGCAACATAGTCACACTCGCTGTATTGACAGCCGGTGCAATGGCCAGCTGGTATCTCGCGCGCCCGGGACGTGGCGATAATGACATTGCACCAACGTTTGACCCAGCGCAGCGCGGTTACTATCTGAAAGCCGCACGCATTCTCGGCACGGGCCCAGACGGCAAGCTTCTGTATGAACTCCAGGCCCAGACCGCCGAACAACAGGACGATAGCCGCGTTTCGTTTACGGACGTGCACCTGAATTACTCTCCGCAAAGTGAGGTGCCGTGGGCCGTCGTTGCCGATTTTGCAACGATTCATCAGGACGGGCAGCGTGTGCTGCTGCATGGGCATGTCCGCGCAGTAAGCAGCGAGGGCTTTTCGGGAAACGCCACTGAAATCCGCACCGAGTACCTGGAGATCGACCCTGAGAATTATGTGGCCGAAACCGGTGAGCGTGTGCAGATCCGGATCGGTGCTCGCAGCTTGACGGCGACCGGCATGCTAGCATCGTTCAAGGAAAATCAGGTGGAGCTTAAGTCCAACGTGAGCGGGAAATTTGCGCCATGATATCGACTGTTAAGAAGAGCATCCGTGGCGCTGTTCTGCTCCTGCTGTTGCCCGCTCTGACGATTGCGCAGGGCAACGACCTGCGATTACCTATCTCGCTCGACGCCGATTCGACAGACTACGACGGCAAGAGCTCCATGCTGATGTTTCGTGGCCTTCGCTTGTCGCAGGGCAGCACCAATATTGAGGCTGACATCGGCCGGGCGAGCAAGCTGGATTTCAATGATGCTGTCTGGCATTTCAGCGGAAACGTTGTCATTGATGTCGATGCCGGGCACATCGAGTGTGAAACCGCCGAACTGCATTTTACCGAAACGCAACTGAGGCTCGCTGATATCAAGGGTTCGCCCGCTACATTCGAACTGCGTCGTGCTGATAGCGATGAAATCACCTTCGCCCAGGCCGGCCAATTGCAATATGACCTCGATGCCGGTGTCGTCGAGTTCTCCGACGAAGCGGTCATCACCGAGGGCGGCAATCAGATTTCGTCGAGCTTTCTTGTATACAACATTAAGGAGCAGCGCATCAACGCTCAGTCTTCGGGCAACGGCGATGAAAAAGTGAAGATTACGGTAGTCCCAGGATCTGCAAACGGACCCGGCGAGGTTCAATCCGAGGACGCCGAAGCCGATGACGAAGCAGCAGCGGAGGAAGCGCTTCCATGAGTATCCTTAGCGCCCAGGATATCTCCAAAAGTTTCAAACTTCGCAAAGTCGTCAAAAACCTGTCATTGGAAATCAAGAACGGCGAAGTTGTTGGCTTGCTCGGCCCCAACGGAGCAGGTAAAACCACGGCGTTCTACATGATCGTCGGCCTGATATCTGCTGACAGCGGTACGATCTTGCTCGATGGTCAGGACCTCACTGCACAGCCAATGCACCGTCGTGCCAAGCTTGGCCTCGGCTATTTGCCGCAGGAAGCGTCGATTTTTCGCAAGCTCACCGTGGAACAGAACATTCTTGCAATTCTGGAAAACCGTGACGATCTGGACCGGGCCGGCCGCGAGGAAGACCTCGAGATGCTGCTCGACGAATTGCATGTCGGTCATGTGCGCACCAGCCTCGGCATCAGTCTTTCGGGCGGCGAACGTCGCCGCGTCGAGATCGCCCGCGCGCTGGCCGCGAATCCACTATTTGTTCTGCTCGACGAACCATTCGCTGGTGTCGATCCGATTTCGGTGCTGGATATTCAACGCATTATCAAACACTTGTGTGAGCGCGATATTGGCGTCCTGATCACTGACCATAATGTCCGCGAAACACTCGGAATTTGCGGCAGAGCCTATATACTAAGTGATGGCAGTTTGATCGCTTCGGGCTCGCCAGAAGAGATTCTAGAGAATCATCATGTCCGAGAAGTGTATCTCGGACAGGAGTTCAAACTCTGAGGCAAACTGGGTACATAGACTAACGGGAAGGCGCATATCTCCGTCGCATATTCCAACTGATGCTAAAACCGTCACTGCAGCTAAAACTCGGGCAATCATTGACGATGACGCCGCAACTTCAGCAGGCAATACGTTTGTTGCAGCTGCCCGTGCTGGACCTCAATGCCCAAATTCAAGAAGCGCTCGAAGAAAACATCATGCTTGAGATGGAGGACCTGCCTGATGTTCCGCAGACCAATGCCGAAACCACGGCAGAGGTTGAAACTATTCGAGCAGAAGATAGTTGGCAGGAGCGCTCCGCAGAGCGTATTCAGGACGGTGGTTGGAATGGCGAAGGTCGTCCAATTCAGGACTTTGCTGACGAGTCCGGCCAGACATTGCGCGAACACTTGTTGTGGCAACTGGAGATGGAACATTTCACGCCACGCCAGGTTGTCATCGGCGAAGCAATCATCGACTCAATCAATGATGACGGCTATTTGCGTGAAGATCTCGATGAGATTGCGGCAAGCCTCAACGCGGAGTCCGGTATATCCGTCGGGGAGGTGCGGGAGACGCTCGGCATGGTGCAGTGTCTCGACCCCATAGGCGTTGGCGCCCGCTCGATATCCGAATGCATCATCCTGCAACTTAAGCAACTCGACTCTGCGACACCCGGATTGGCGCTGGCGATCGAACTTGCCAACAGTCACCTCGACCTGATCGCGAGCCGTGACTACGGTGAAATTCGTCGCAGCCTGCGCACATCCGAAGAAGATCTGCACGACGCATTGGTTCTCGTAAAAAGTTGTAATCCGAAACCTGGTCTTGCTGTCAGTCCGGCTGCCACCGAGTACGTCATTCCGGATGTCTTCGTCCGCAAAATAGACAATCACTGGCAAGTCGAGATTAGCCCGACCGGAATTCCGCGGTTGTCGGTCAACCAGCAATACGCGCGACTGCTGCGCGGTAGTGGCGATCACGCGGTGCTGCGCTCGCAGCTACAAGAGGCTCGCTGGTTGATTCGCAGCCTCGAGATCCGCAATGAAACGCTGATGAAGGTCGCCACCAGCATAGTCACGCGTCAGACTGATTTTCTCGAGCATGGCGACGAGGCCATGAAGCCGATGGTGCTTCGCGATATCGCTGAGGAGATCGGCATGCACGAGTCCACGATTTCCCGCGTTACGACAAACAAGTACATGCATACTCCGCGCGGCGTCATTGAATTCAAGTACTTCTTCTCGTCGCACCTGGCGTCTGTTGATGGTGAAGACCAGTCGTCGACCTCGGTGCGCGCAAAGATTCGCAAGCTGATCGGTGCCGAAAATCCGGCCAAGCCACTGAGCGACAGCAAAATCGCAAAACTGCTCGCCGATGAGGGCGTGAAAGTTGCCAGGCGGACCGTTGCGAAGTACCGTGAGGCCATGAACATTGAGTCGTCGAGCGAACGCAGGAAACGCCCGGCATGAATTCGATATACGTATCTCACGCTACAGAAGGAGGTCCAATTTAGAGTTAATCTGAACCCGTCATAAATGCACTTGTTGAGCCTATCTTCGCGGGGGACGGTAAGGCAAAGCAAGTACACCCACAAAAGTATGGGAGAACACTATGCAATTGAACGTTTCAGGCCATCACGTCGAAGTAACCGAATCCCTCAGAGGTTATGTCGAGTCTAAAATCGAAAAGATCGAACGTCATTTTGATTTGGTGTCTGACGTAAGCTGTATCCTCACAGTTGAAAAACTCCGACACAAGGCGGAAGCCACAGTGAATGTAAACGGTGGTACGATCTACGCTGATAACACTGAAGAAGACATGTACGCCGCTATCGATGGCCTCGTAGACATTCTGGAAAGGCGAGTTAGAAAGTACAAAGAAAAGCTCGTTGACCACCGTGCCAAAGAAGCACACAAAATAAGATATTGATCCCGCATTCGGTCCGTACGACTGAGCGGTCGTACGGACCTACCAGCCTCCAATAAAGCTCACACAAAATGTTGCTCGAAGAAATCATCAAACCCGATAGTGTTCTGTGCAACGCGCATGCCCGTAGCAAAAAACACTGTCTGGAGATCTTGAGCGAGTTGCTTGTCCGCTCCAACCCCGACATCGCCAGCGAAGATATTTTCGAGGGCCTAATAGAGCGTGAACGCCTCGGATGCACCGGTCTGGAACAGGGTGTTGCCTTTCCACATTGTCGTGTGGAAGGCCTTGACTCCAGCGTCGGTGCGCTCATAAGACTCAGTGAGGCAGTGGATTTCGACTCGGCCGATGGCGAAGCGGTCGATCTCGTGTTCGGCCTGATGGTTCCGGCCGTGCTGCACGATGAAGACCAGGCTAGCATTTGCAGCATCGCGAAATTACTCGGCCACAGAGAATTGCGCATCACATTGCGTGACGCCACATCAAGCAATGAATTATACGACGCGCTATGCGCCTGATAATCGTCAGCGGACTGTCGGGCTCCGGTAAATCCGTGGCATTGCATGTCCTCGAGGATCTCGGCTACTACTGCATAGACAACTTGCCGGCAGCACTGCTGAAGTCAGTCGTGGAAGAGGTCAACAGCGCCAGCGACGAGAAAGACGGGCTGCTCGCAGTTGGCGTCGATGCGCGCAATCGCCAGGATGACCTCGAATCTCTACCGCAGCTGATCGACGAGATGCGGCGGCAGGACATACAGACGGAGTTACTGTTTCTCCAGTCTAGCGACGACGTGTTGCTCAAACGGTATGCAGAGTCACGCCGTCGACACCCGCTCGCCCCGCACGGTACCGCGTTGCGCCCAGCCATCGAACGCGAGCGTGAATTACTGTCAGTGGTCGTCAATGCGGCCGACCTGATCGTTGATACCTCGCGCACGAGTGTCTACGAACTGGCCGATATCATTCGTGAGCGCATCGATCGGCGCAAATCGGGCACGCTCTCTGTACTGATCGAGTCATTCGGTTTCAAGAGCGGTATTCCGGCCGACGCCGATTTCGTATTTGATATGCGTTGCCTGCCGAATCCGTACTGGACGGTCGAACTTCGTGGCCTGACCGGCCGTGACAAGGAGGTCACCGACTTCCTGGACGCGCAGGAGGCATTCGTCGCAATGTTCGAGGATGTTCTGGGCTTCCTGAAGCGCTGGATTCCCAAGTACACCAACATACACAGAGGCTACCTGACGGTGGCAATCGGCTGCACGGGTGGCCAGCACCGCTCGGTTTACATGACCGAGAAACTCGCCGGCGCATTGCGTGACCTGCACGATCCGGTGCTGACCCGTCACAATGAGCTAGGCAATCATCCGCTGAGCAAGCCGTAGGAACACTAAGACGCCTGTTGGAGCGGCTCCTTGGAGCGCGACTTGATCCAAGCATCATCGCGCCACGATTTCACTGTTCCCCATTCGCGCCTCAAGAGGCGCTCCAACAATAGCTAAGCCCCACGCGGGTAGGCCCCACCGTGCGCATGGGCGTCAAGACCGGTAAACTCCGGCTACCTTTCCGAGGCGGAACCCATGGAAGCGAGAGAGCACACTCAGGCCAACCTGCAACTGTTGCGCGAAAAGCTCGACAGCGGTGGCATGCGTTCCGCCCGCGTCATGATCCACAGCCTGCACCCGGCGGAAATCGCGCGCCTCCTTGAGTCCATGCCACTGCGTGAGCGCGCCGTACTCTGGGAGATGGTCGATTCCGAGGATGAAGGCGATGTTCTTGTCGAAGTGTCGGACGAAGTTCGCGATGGTCTGATCAAGGGCATGAAGACCGAGCAGCTCATTGCTGCTACAGAGGGCATGGAGCTCGACGATCTCGCCGACTTGCTGATCGACCTGCCCGAAACTGTCACCCAAAAAGTACTGCAATCGCTCGATGATCAGGACGAAGAGCGCTTGCGCCAGGTGCTGGCCTACGACGAGGATAGTGCCGGCGGCCTGATGAATGTCGACATCGTAACCGTTCGCCCCGATGTCACGCTTGAGGTCGTCTACCGTTACCTTCGCGCCAGAGGTGAGATGCCTGACGGCACCGACTCCATCTTCGTGGTCGACAGAGACGACGGCTATGTTGGCTCGCTTTACCTTTCCAGACTTCTGACGAATGACGATGAGACGCTCGTTTCCATGGTCATGTCCACCGACATACAGCCAATACCGGCACACACGCCATCGGCTGAGGTCGTCTGGGAGTTTGAGCACCGCGACCTGCTCTCTGCGCCGGTAGTCGATGATGATTTTCGGGTCGTGGGCCGCATCACAGTCGACGACGTTGTCGACGTTATTCGTGACGAGGCCGAGCACTCATTCATGAGCGCCGCCGGCCTCGACGAGGAAGACGACATGTTCGCGCCAGTATTCAAGAGCGCGGCGCGGCGCGCACTATGGCTGGGCGTCAACCTGTGTACTGCTTTTCTTGCTGCGGCCGTCGTCGATATTTTCCAAACAACGGTCGACAAGATCGTCTTGCTCGCAGTCCTCATGCCGGTCGTACCAAGCATGGGCGGAGTGGCAGGCAGTCAGTCCCTGACAATCATTACGCGCGCGATGGCGTTGGGGCAGATCGACCGCACAAACGCGCACGGGATACTGCGTAAGGAGCTGCTGGTCGGACTGCTGAACGGCGTAGGCTGGGCTGTCATCGTCGCGGCATTTACCTTCCTGTGGTTCGGCGACTGGCGTATTGGCGGCGTAATCGGCGCCGCAATGGTAATCAACATGTTCGTCGCGGCACTCGCCGGCTTCGCCATTCCGCTCACGCTCAAGCGCATGAAGATCGACCCGGCTCTTGCCGGCGGCGTCGTGCTAACGACCGTCACCGACGTCATCGGCTACATGGCTTTCCTGGGTCTCGGGGCCGCACTTCTTCTGTAGGAGCGTTCCTTGGGGCACGAATGAGGCTTGGCGAAATCGAAGTGCTATTGGTGAAAGAACCAGTCGCGCCTCAAGAGGCGCTCCAACAATCCATCAGTCGCTGTCAAACGCGCTCAGGTCCTTCTTGATCCAGGAAGGAGCGAACAGGCGAGGCACGTCAGCACCTGATACGAAGTCGCGTAATTCCTCTTTGACCTTCATCGCATCACGGTAGCCGAGTTCAATGAGTTCGCGAGTGTAAGCCTGTTCAAACATCAGAAAGCTCAGCAGTCGATTTTCACCAGGCCCACGACCGCCGATGCCATGCAATAGTGCGCGCACGGCAAACGGCAACTCCATCCGATGATTGTGTGCAATTACCCGCAGGTCCTCGCTCGGTACGATGAGCATCGTGTCGATCGCGCGCATGCGCCGCAACGCTCCGGTGCGATGCTCAGGACTGACTGAATCGATTAGCTGATTGATTCGCGTCATGCGCTCAATATCGGAGTACAGACCGTCCATAAACAAGGTATCGAGCATGTAGCCGGCAATTTGCGCGAAACTCGGCTGCGCCTGTTGCTCTTCGGAATTCGAATTGTTGTCGGCCGTCTCATCTCGCACGCCGATTACAAGAATGCGATCCGCTCCCAAATGGATGGCGGGGCTAAGCGGAGTCGCTTGCCGCATCGCGCCGTCGCCGAAAAATCCGCCATCAATTCGCACTGGAGGAAATATCATCGGCACTGCAATACTTGCCATCAGGTGATTGAGATGCAGATCGTGACGAACGCCAATACGACGCGTCCGTGACCAGTCGCTGTGATTTGCAGCGCCCTGAAAAAACGATGTTGAGCGGGCCGACGCATAACTTGCGGCGGTTATGGCGACCGCGTCGAGGTATCCGCAATCAATCGCGTCCTGTATACGTGGAAAGCGCACGTTTCGACTCAGTAGCGCACGCAGCGGAGAGTTGTCGAGTAGCGATTTTGGCGTGCCGACGATAAACCCGCTCAATACGATGGCTGCAAGCCAGTGCAAGCTACTCTTGAGCATCGTCAGATTGTCAGTGCGAAAAACCTGCTCGCAGCGAAAGTTGCTCCAGACCCGGTCAAGTTCCGCCACGGCAACGCGAAAGCGCCGCGCCTTGCTGGACAACACCACAGAATTAATTGCGCCGGCTGAGGTTCCGCTGATGACGGCAAACGGGTTGGGGCTACCCTTCGGCATCATTTCGGCCACCGCCTTGAGAACTCCGACCTGAAACGCGCCGCGCGCGCCGCCGCCAGGCAACACCAGTGCTGTCTTCGGTCTGCTTTGCCCTGCTCGCGTCATGTCGTAACGATCTGTCAAATCCTGCTCATTCTCACCCGAATCGTATTATAGTGGCAGACGGAGGATCTACCCGATGATACGCACACTATTTTTCCTGCTGTCTTTTCTCGCGCCGGGGCTATTGGCCGTCGCATCCGAGCAACTTGCTATAGGCGAGCCCGCACCAGAATTCGAACTCTCGGACCAGAACGGGCAGTTGCACTCGCTTGAAGACTATCGTGATCAGTGGGTCGTGCTCTACTTCTATCCAAAAGATGAGACACCGGGTTGCACGACTGAGGCGTGTGAGTTTCGCGACAATATTTTCGCGTTCAAGGAAATCAACGCGCAAATACTCGGCGTCAGTCTCGACGATGTCGAATCTCATCAAAAATTTGCAGAACATCACGGCTTGCCATTTCCATTGCTTGCCGATAGCGGCGGCCAGACCGCTGAAGCCTATGGCGTGAAGACCAAGATGTTTGGCATGACTGTGGCCAAGCGACAGACCTTCCTGATCGCTCCCGACGGTACACTTTCCAAACATTACGAAAAGGTCAAACCTGCCGATCATTCAACACAGGTGTTGGCAGACCTCAAAGAACTTGGTGCAAACCAGGATTAACGTAGCGCTTTGATTCCTGCGTCGAGCCCTGCAATCGTCAACGGAAACATCTTGTTGTCCATGATTTCACGCGTCAGTTTGATTGACGGCGTGTAGTCCCAGCGATTTTCTGGCTCCGGGTTGAGCCAGATCGCTTTTGAATAGGTATTCAGCAATCGCTTGATCCACACAGCGCCCGGTTCCTCATTCCAGTGCTCAACACTACCGCCTGCGTATACGATTTCGTAAGGACTCATTGTCGCATCGCCAACAAAAATCAATTTGTAGTCGGCGCCGTACTTATGCGTGACATCCATTATCGGAATTCGCTCGGCATGGCGCCGGCGGTTATCCTTCCACAGACTTTCATAAATAAAATTGTGAAAGTAGAAGTACTCGAGATGTTTGAATTCAGTTCGCGACGCTGAGAACAATTCCTCGCAAACACGCACGTGGTCGTCCATTGAGCCGCCGATATCGAGACACAACAGCACTTTCACAGCGTTGTGCCGCTCCGGAATCATGCGAATGTCCAGCAGTCCCGCATTGCGTGCCGTCTTGTCGATTGTATCTTCAAGATCCAACTGATCCGCGGCGCCTTCGCGCGCAAATTTTCGCAAACGCCGCAATGCGACTTTGATATTGCGTGTACCGAGTTCGACGGAGTCATCGAGGTTTCGATATTCACGCCGGTCCCAGACCTTGACTGCGCTGCGATTGCGCGACTCATGTTGGCCAATGCGCACGCCCTCCGGGTTATAGCCATACGCGCCGAACGGTGACGTGCCCGCCGTACCGATCCATTTACTGCCGCCCTCGTGGCGCTCATCCTGTTCGTCGAGCCGCTCCTGCAGCGCCTTCATCAATTCATCGAAACCGCCGAGCGCCTCAATCCGGGCGCGTTCTTGTTCAGATAATATGAGTTCGGCCTGGTGCCTGAGCCACTCTTCCGGCACATCGGCCATCAGATCAGCAAGGCTGTCCTCTACGCCTTTGAAGTACGTTGCGAAAATTCGATCGAACCGATCGAGCTGAGACTCGTCTTTGACAAGACAAGCTCGTGACAGGTAATAGAAATCGTCTACGCTCTGCCTTGCAACACCCTTATTCATCGCTTCGAGCAGCGTCAGCATTTCAGTGATCGACGTCTTCATACCGCCGTCACGAAGTAGATAGAAAAACGGGATCAGCATGAGATCCTACTGCTGAGAGGAGCCCGATCTCCGGTCGAGGAAGACCAGTTGCTCGAACAAGTGCACATCCTGCTCGTTTTTCAGCAGCGCCCCGTATAGCGGCGGAATGGCCTTACGCGAACCCTCTGCTCTGAGAGCTTCAGGTGGAATATCTTCGGCAAGCAACAATTTGATCCAGTCGAGCAGCTCTGATGTCGACGGTTTCTTCTTTAGTCCCGGAACTTCGCGAATCTTGTAAAAGGCATTGAGCGCTTCACTTAACAGGTTTTTCTTGAGCTTCGGAAAATGCACATCCACGATGAGCTGCATGGTTTCCTTGTCCGGGAATTTGATGTAGTGAAAAAAGCAACGCCGTAAGAACGCGTCGGGCAATTCCTTCTCATTGTTACTCGTAATGACAATGATCGGGCGGTGCACGGCCTTGATGAGTTCCTGCGTCTCGTAGACGTAAAACTCCATGCGGTCGAGTTCCAGCAACAGGTCATTTGGAAATTCGATGTCCGCTTTGTCAACTTCATCAATCAGCAACACGGGTTGGGCGCCGGCCTCAAACGCTTCCCAGATCTTGCCCTTGACAATGTAATTCGAGATGTCATGCACACGATCATCACCAAGCTGAGAGTCGCGCAGGCGCGCTACTGCGTCGTACTCGTACAGGCCCTGCTGAGCTTTCGTCGTCGACTTGATGTGCCATTCGTACAGGGGCCTGCCGAGCGAGTTTGCGATCTCGATCGCAAGCTGGGTTTTGCCTGTGCCGGGTTCGCCCTTGATCAGGATCGGGCGCTCGAGCGTAACCGCCGCATTGACCGCCATCATCAGGTCTTCGGTCGCTACGTAGGTGCTTGTTCCAGTGAATCTGCTATCTGCCATGCTCTTGTCTGCTCTTAAGCAACGCCTGCTCCATCTTACCGGAAAATCGTTGCTCGCCCTTAGTCAGAGACGGGCGACAGCGTCAACTTATGTTGTGTCGGTCCGGGAAGGAAAGGGCTTGGGCGACCCCGCACCCAGTCTTCGTGCCCGCGGCGATAAAATTCGGACAAAGGATGGCCGCTCTGGCCGGTCGGCATGTGCATCAGGCTGTTCGCTTCGTCGCCAGGTGCGACAGAGAATCGTTCGGAGGCCCCAAAAGTCGGTCCCTGTGCCCTCGGCATGTCGACATCGCCATTCAGCGGCTCGCTGGGCATGTTCAGGAACTCCGCCAGCGACGGGAGAGCGCGGCTCAGCGGGTGCCGAATGTTCGCGGTATTGCGTTCACCCCAGGTTCGCTCAGCAAGCACAACACCATAGCTGTCTTCGAAGTCGCGAATATTTTTGCGAATAGCCTCGACCATCAACTCCTGCCAGCTTGCATAATCCGCGGGCAGCAAGTGCTCCGGCTGTTCACTGACGAGTGACCACAAAGGTGCTTCGAACTGGTTGCTGATGCGCAACTTGACTTCATCGCCGTAGGCATCCCGCACCGGGCTCATCAGCGCATGGAACGCCGTTGCCTGAACTTGCAGGCGAAACGCGCGGACCAGGCGATAGCCAACCGAATCAGCTGCTGCCCGCGGAACCCAGTTGTCGACAAGGCGTCGATACTCCGCCAACCTGTCGTCATCCCTGGTAACCGCCTCATCCAGCACCTCGAGCAACAGGTCGCGCCAGCGCGCGAGGAAAATCGCCCGGTCGTCAATCTGAATGGCCAGCATGTCAGCCGGCTCGAACTGATCCTTTGCGAACAATCCATTCCGAATTTGCCGCGCTCTGGCGCCGAGATCGTAGCCGCCATCACCGACCACGCCGAGCGCCTCACCATCCGCGACGCGCGCATTGGCAGACCACAGCCTGTTGCTCTCGGGATTGATCACTCTCGGGTAGTTTTCAGCGTCGAGCCAGCCGGTCCAGCCGACCGTCTCACTCCAGTCCGCGGGTAGCATCGGATTGAAGTCCGAGCGCACCGGAATCTTTCCGCTAACGGTCCATGCGATGTTGCCTGCCGAATCACCTGTTACAAAGTTCTGTGGCGGCATGCCCATCGAATTCGCAATGTCGAGGGCTTCGTAAATCGTCGCTGCAGCTTCGAGATCAATCATGCG
>Ga0255049_10001177_pt1 | contig 14686 bp, 12 predicted proteins | sample JV7_2_3_MG_FD_183615 | JGI IMG/M metagenome (GOLD analysis project Ga0255049, IMG submission 183615) | Seawater microbial communities from Jervis Inlet, British Columbia, Canada - JV7_2_3 | ecosystem: Environmental > Aquatic > Marine > Inlet | place: Canada: British Columbia | collected 2016-10-06
ACCGGCTTCGCCGCGGGTCGCGACCGGATTCTCGAGATCGGTCTCGTGGTCCAACGTGGCGGCCGCACGCTCGACCGCTTTTCTACGCTGATCGATGTGGGGATGCCGATTCCCCCCGTGATTACCTCGCTCACGGGCATCGATGCGCAGGCGACCGTAGGCGCACCGGACACCGCCGAGGCCCTGCGGGCGTTTGCGCGCGTTCTTCGGGCCCAGCGCGTGGGAGTGCTCGTGGCGCACAATGCGCCCTTTGACCGGGGATTCCTCGAGTACGCCTGGGCCGAGTACAGACACACGCCTCCCTTGCCGCCCTTCCTGTGTTCGTTGCGGCTCGCGCGCCGCTGGCTGCGCGCCCCCGCCTACAAGCTCGATGTGCTTGCGGAGCAGCTCGGGCTTCCGCTGCACGCGCGCCATCGCGCGCTCGGCGACGCGGAAATAACGGCTGGCCTGTGGCACGAGCTTCTCGAGCGCGGTCGCTTGAAGGGCGTGCACACGCTCGAGGCGCTGCAGAAAGTCGCCTCCGTCGGCCGTACGTCTCCCGGGATATCGCGGGTGCGTGTGGTCGACGATCAGTCGACGATCGGATAGCCTGCACCACCACCTGTACGAACCGAGACACGAGCCGAAAGTAAGGGAATGAGGATCGCAGTTTACGCGCTCCTGGGGATCGGGCTGCTCACGCCGGCGTATGCGTCGGACGTGTCGCACGATGACCACTTTGACGTCGTTGTCATCGATCCGGGACACGGGGGTACAGACTTCGGCGCGCGCGGGGCCAAAGGCATGCTGGAGAAGGACCTGGTGTTGCAGGTTTCACGTCGCGTCGGCGCATCGCTCACGGCCCTCGGGCTCGAGGTCGTATACACGCGAGAAGACGATCGCTTCGTCACCCTGGCCGAGCGCTCCGCTATTGCGAACCGTGCGGGCGGCGAGCTGTACCTCTCCATCCACGCCAACGCTGCGGCGGACCGGGAGGCGCGAGGCCCGGAGACCTACTTCCTCTCGCTCGAGGCCAGCGATGAGGACGCCATGCGCGTGGCGCTCACCGAGAATCAGGTCTTCGGTCGCGCTGCAGCGGTTCCGGACAGCGACGATATAGTTGCCGGGATTCTGGGCGATCTGATTCTCTCCGATCACATGCAGGGCTCGAGCGAAATCGCTACCTCGATCCAGCGCAATCTGGCGCGCCTGAACGGCGTGAGCCGGGGCGTGAAGCAAGCACCGTTCGTGGTCCTGATGGACGTGAATATGCCCGCGGCGCTCGTTGAGATCGGCTTCGTGACGAATCCCAGTGAGGCGAACAAGCTCGCCGGGCGTAAATACCAGGAGGCGCTCGCTGCAGCGGTAGCCGGTGCGGTTCGTAGCTACCGCGATGCACGGAATGGATCGTCGCGCGAGGAGAACTCACGATGAGGCGGGCGGACGATCGAACGCCGGATACACTGCGCGACATCGATATCCAGGTGGGCTTCGTCGAGAATCCCACGGGCTCCGCTCTGATCCGGGCGGGACGGACCCTGGTCCTGTGTACGGTCCATGTCGCCGAGCAGGTGCCGGGCTTCCTGCGCGGTACGGGACGCGGCTGGGTCACCGCGGAGTATTCGCTGCTTCCAGGATCCACCGACACACGTACGGAGCGTGAGATTTCACGCGGAAAACCCGCGGGCCGATCTCAGGAGATCCAACGTTTGATCGGTCGCTCACTGCGCGCGATCACCGACATGGAGGCGCTCGGAGAGCGTTGCCTGTATGTGGATTGCGACGTGCTGCAGGCCGATGGCGGTACACGTACCCTGGCCATCACGGGTGCCTACGTGGCACTTGCCACGGCATGCGCCCGTCTGGTGGAGCGCAACTACTTGAAGCGCGATCCGCTGCGGGACTCGGTGGCGGCGGTGTCTGTAGGAGTCCTGAGCGGCGACGTGCTGCTCGACCTGAGCTACGAGGAGGACGCTCGCGCCGAGGTGGACATGAACGTGGTGCAGACCGGGCGCGGAAGGCTGGTGGAGGTTCAAGGCACCGGCGAGGCCGGAACCTTCGATCGTGAAGAGCTCGGGTGCATGCTCGACATGGCCGAGAAGGGAATCGCTGAGCTCTCTGCGCTACAGAAGCGCGCATTGGGACAGTGACCCGGCTCCTGCTCGCCACGCGCAACGAGGGAAAGGTGCGCGAGCTGCGCGCGCTGCTCGAGTCCGAGCCGATCCAGACCGAGACTCTGGCGACCCATCCCGAGGCGGGCCAGGTCGAGGAAACCGGCAAGACCTTCGACGAGAACGCACGGCTCAAAGCCAGGCAGGCCGCACTCAGCACGGGACTCTGGTCGCTTGGCGAAGACTCGGGCCTCGAAGTGGATACGCTAAACGGCGAGCCCGGTGTGCGCTCCGCACGCTACGCAGGCGTTCACGGGGATGATGCGGCCAACAACGCAAGGCTCCTGCGCGAGCTCGCTGGAAGCAAGGACCGCAGCGCGCGTTACGTCTGTGTGCTCGCGCTCGCAAATCCCGAAGGCGAGATCGTGGCTAGTGCACGCGGCACCTGCGAAGGCTGGATCGCGAAGGAGCCGCGCGGCAGCGGTGGCTTTGGCTACGACCCCTGCGTCGTGCCCGAACAGATGGAGTGCACCATGGCCGAGCTCGAACCGGCCGCCAAGGACGCCATCAGCCATCGTGGGAGCGCGATCCGGACCTTCATTCCGCTGCTGCGCGTGCACCTCTGCCCACAGCAGGAATCCGGCTAGCCAGCTGGCGGTACGTTAGACTCTCCTCTGCTCGGGGCGTAGCGCAGTTGGTAGCGCGTCAGCTTTGGGAGCTGAAAGTCGCCGGTTCAAGTCCGGCCGCCCCGACCAGTCTTAGCGGGGTATCGGCGGGCGCAGCCCGCCTGCCCGCACGGCACGCGACTTCGTGCGTGCCTTAGTTAGTGGGTTATCGGCGGGCGGAGCCGGCCTGCGCACACGGCACGCGACTTCGTGCGTGCCTTAGTTAGTGGGTTATCGGCGGGCTGCGTAGCAGTGCGCGAAGCGCAGCCGGGCTGCGCACACTTCGAGTTACTTCCGCTAAGCGGTCTGAACCGCACTGGATCGCTGCGGCCGGGTAGCTCGCGCGACTAGGGGTGCGCGGGTGCAGCGGCTTTCTGCTCCCGCTCCCACGGCTCCGTGACGTCGCCGACGATCGCCGCCACCCCGTGAACTTCGCCGTCACGCCCGCCGATCACGGCGACCGAGAGCTCAAGCGACATGCGGCGGCCGTCCTTACGTTTGGCGGGCACGGAGAGCAGCCGCGTGGCATACACCGTCTCGCCGGTCGTTATCACCCGGCGGTACCCGTCCCAGTGCTGATCGCGAAAGCGCTCGGGGATGATCAAGTCGAGCGACTGTCCAATCGCCTCATCGGCTGTGTACCCGAATGTTGCCTCGGCGCCCGCGTTCCACATCTGGATGATCCCCCCGCGGTCTGCAAACAGGACGGGAATCCCGACCAGACGTCGCGCAACGGCCAACGCGCCGCGACGGTAGGCGCCAAAGCGCTCCGGGCTCAGGGGATCGAGTCCTTGGGTCGGTGCAAAGGCGGGCATCGCCGATAGGTAGAAGACGGTGGCACCCACGAGTGTGCTGGCCAACTGCAGCGGATCAGGTGTGAGCGGCTTGAGGATGCCCCGGCGTTCACCCTCCTGCAGGGTCTGCTCCAGCAGCGTTAGGAACGGTCTCACGAAACGCTCGATTGTCGGGCGATCTGCGTGCGACCCATCGGCCGCCAGCCGCAGGATGATCCGCGAAAAGGCCGGACATTCGCCGGCGAAATCGATCCAGGTCAGCAGCGCCGCTTCGATGCGGTCCGAGAGGGAACCCTGCGCCACCCTGGGATCCCGCAGACGCTGCATCAGACGCTCGCCTAAGCGGGTGAGCACCGCTTCGTATAGCTCCCGCTTACCCGCGAAGTAATGAAAGATTGCCCCGCGCTGTACACCCACTTTGTGTGCCACGTCCTCGAGGCGGGTTTGCTCGAAGCCTTCGTTAGCGAAGCACTGCTCGGCGGCATCGAGAATCCGGGTCCGGGTCTGCTCGGCTTGAGCCTGTCTTCTCATGATGGGTTGCTCAGGTATCTCGCCCATCTGGGGGATTCCAAGAAATGATCATCCCCGAGGTCTAACTTGTTGATTTAGTGTAGGAAAATATTGACTGATTAGCAAGTCAATAATCTAGTAGCCTCTCCTCTCACGGGCGTTGCCTGGGGAGGGGAGGCAAGACAAATCTCTCCCGTGTCGCCGCGGACTCTTGGATCCGGGCGTCGACTTGGTATTCGTGAGGTGTCGCGTTTCGGGACTGCGGAGCCGTTCGATTCATTGTCTGCGCAATGCGATGGGTCCGCGTCGAAGTACTCTGCAAAGTGCAGGTACCATCCTCCCATCAGGGCCTCGTGGGGCCATTGCTTGCTTCGGTACTTTGGACGGGCATAGCCTATACGTGGGGCCTCACCGAGTGACGACATGGACCAGGTCAAATATGGATGCTCACCTCCGAACCGTTTTTGTGTCTGCGCATCAGGTAGTGAGGAATCGGTTGGCTCCCGTCCGATCCCTGGGCTTACGAGCCGAGCGCTCTTGTCCCGGGTCCGCTGACTCGTTCGGTGCGGTAGGCATCCTCGTCCTTCCACATGCGCAACGCATCATCCAGGGCTCCCTCGACGCCATACGCCGATGATGCCTATACTCTTCCCGTGAAAGAGGTCATGGCGGCCAACCTTCTCACCACGACGCCCGATACCCCTCTGTCCGAGGCTGCCCGACTCATGGCCGAGCGCAAGATCGGCTGTCTTCCGGTCGTCGAGAAGGACAATCTGATCGGCATCCTTACCGAAAGCGACTTCGTCGCCCACTTCGCACGCGTGGTCCTGGTGATCGCGCTGGCAGTGCTCGTGCCGTCTCGGTCCGCCTTCCCACAGCTACGCCCGCTCGCGCGGGAGATGCTGGAGAACCTGGGAGCCGTGGATCAGATCGGGGAGGGCGTTGCGGTCGATGATTACGCCCAGGTCCGCCGTGCGGCTCTCGATCTGAAAGCCCGTGCGGGGGGGCTCAAGGGGTTCGACATTGCGACGCTCGGCATCGACCCCTCCCGCGATCCCCAGTTCGATGCATTCCTGGCGGCGCAGGAGCAGGCCGCGGATGCGATCGCGGTGGCCGCGAAGAACCGAGATGGGCGTGGCGCCGTGCTGGGATTGCAACAGCTCTTCCAGAATTCCTGCATCCCCTGCCACGTGGACTTTCGTGAGCGAGGCAATCTGCTGAGACCTTCGGTGCTTTTTATGACGACCTATCTGAGTGCATGGAGGGAGATGAACCGAGGCCTGTCGTTGAACGATTTCTCCCTGGTGAGTCGGCGTGCGCGAGAGATCGAGGCGATGGGACGGGTTCTCGCGTGGGACCAGGTTATCCAGAGCACCTTCGGTCTGGAGGATGCGGCCGAGCGCAAAGCATTCCGGGGATACCTCGGTCGGCTGAACGCTCAGGCGAGTCGGATCGAGAGGGCCGCGGTCGCAGAGGATGTGATAAAGGTCACCGAGGGCATACGCAAAATGTGGGAGGAGGGCTGTATCTCCTGTCACGAACGTTTTCGCAAGGCCGACTGAATCCCTTCAGTACCGCTCGGGCTTGTGTTCCTCGCCGTGACAGTTGAGAAAGCACTCCCCGCGCCCTTCCCCCAGATCGATGAACTCCAGCCGCCCGGTCTCCTCCGAGGGGCGTACGACCTCGGCTCCGGTCGAGTCGAACCGCATGAAGTTGATGAGGTGGGTGGATGTCCTGGAGCCGTGCGGATCGTGACAAGCGGCACAGGGCGCCCGCTCCTTCTCCACATGCTTTTCATGCGGGAAGGGAGCGTCATCGAGCAGGCGCTCGCGATCATGGCACTTGTAGCAGAGCGCGTAGGTGGCCGGGGACTCCGAGACCCTGTCCACCAGCGGATAGCGCCGCTCGAGAATGGGTGCGTGTGCGGATCCGTGTGGGCCAAGCGCGGTTGAGGGACCGGGGAACTCAGCGTCGTCGGTGTTGTGGCAGTCATGGCAGAAGATCCGGCTCGACGGCGTTAGCGGGGGAATCAGCGTTTCGACCGCAGGGTTGGTCCCAACCGCTGTAACGGGATGGAAGGATGGGTTCCCGGAATGGGTCTCGAGACGCACGTTCGTAACGTGGTCCAGACGCACGACCCGTGGGGACAGAGCTTCAGCCAGGCCGTGGCACTTGTAGCAAACCTCGTACGCGAACTGAGCCGTATCGACCGGCGCGCCGCTGAGGTCCAGTCCGCTCACGTTCCTCTGTTGCCCTGACACGGAGGGCGGATCCGACTCCGTGTCGCTCACCGAGTGCGGGTTGTGGCAGTCGGTGCAGCTGACATGGCGATCCATAGTCAGCTGGTTCTCTCGCGGATCGTGCAAACCGCTGGTTTCCTCGATCGGGTGGGCAGACGGCTTGAGTAGCTGCGTCACCAGGTCGGTTCGGGCGACCTCCCCGGAATGGCAGACCAGACATACCTGCTCCTCCGGGTCGCGCAGGAGAAGGCGCTCTGGGTGGGCGGCGGAGTGGGGATCATGGCAGGAGAGACACGCGTTGGCTGCGACCGTTGAAAAGTCGGTCTTGGGCCAGGGGTCTTCGCCGAAGCCGCTCCAGTCGGCGTCGGAGGTCGCGTGAGATGAATCCCCCCAGTCGCGTTTCTCGTGGCAGCTAATGCAGATCGCGGAGTTTTCATTGCTCATCACCAGGAACTTGGGGAAGCGGTCTTCGTGCGGGTCGTGGCACGAGGTGCACTGAACCTGGCCGCTCCCGTCCAGCTTGACCGGGCCGGTGAGTCCGGAGGGCGAGACCAGCTCGCCGTTGCGGGCTGCGAGCGATTCGTCGAAGATGAAAGATATGGGGTGATCGTCGGAGAGGTCCGTCTCGAGAACGACGCTGCCCTCGAGCGGGTCGAGGGGAGCAACGGGATCGGGACCGGGGTTGATCACATCTCCCAGAGCCACGGTCCCGTCGTGGCACGAGAGACAGAGGCGCGAAGCGCCGGTGGGCTGCCCCAGCGAGGCCTCGAGGGTCGAACTCTCGTAGAGGTCGTAGACCTCAGTCGGGAGCACCCGGTTCCACAGAGCGACGGTCTGTCCCGCGCCGTGGGGTGCGTGGCAGAAGCGGCACAGGCCCACGGGGTCGGGGTTCTTCACGTCCCCGGGGCCGCCCGGAGTGAGATTGTGAACCGTGTTCACGATGTCCGCGCGTGCAGGGGGTGCGCCGATGGGCATCCCCCAACTGAGCGCGAGCCCGGCAGCGCCCAGCGCGAGATCAGTCAGGATTGGGCGCATGGTAGGCGAAGATCTGAATGCGTTGATTGTACGAGTCGGCGACGTAGATCCGGTTCCGTTCGTCCATGGCCACGTCCGAAGGTAGCCAGAACTGTCCAGGGCCCACGCCGCGTTCGCCGAAAACGAGCAGCAGATTCCCCTTGTCATCGAAGATCTGGACCGCGTCGAAGAGCGCATCGACTGCGAAGATCCGGCCTGCGGTATCGACGGCGAGCCCCCGCGGTCGCGCAAAGGCACCTGCTCGGTCCCCCGCTGTGCCGAAGAGCCGGTCGACCCGCCCCGATGCGTCGACGTGCTGAAGGCGAGCGTTGAGAGAATCGGTGACCCAGAGGCCGCCGTTCCGATCGCTGGCGATCATGGTCGGGTAGTTGAACTGCCCCGGTGCGCTACCCCGGGAGCCCACGTGGTCGAGCGCGCGGCCCGTGAGGTCGAAGGCGAGCACGCGGTGAGCCAGAGTCTCGGTGACCCAGAGCCGACGCTTCGTGAGGTCGAGCGCAAGGCCGGTGGGGCGCTGGAGCTCCGACTCGGTGAATCGCCCCTTCGGAGTTCCGTTGTCATCGTAGATCCACAGCGCCTGGCGTACGGAGTCGGATACGATGACATGGCCATCTGGTAGGCAGGCCACTCCGACGGGGGATGCCAGCATCCCGTCAGGTGTGCGAGTCACGGTAGTCCAGCGTCGTTCGACCAGGTCGAGCAGATGAACGGCGGCACGACCGGGATCGGCCACGGCCAGGAGTGGCTCTCGGACACAGAGCGCCGCGGGGCGGACGAAGCGCTCGTCGGGTCGTCCCCACAGGGATCGAACGAGCCGACGAAGCCATGAGCGCGGTGTTGCGAACGCCTTCTCGTTCGAGATCTCCGTGAGATAGGTAATGCGGGCGGCTGCGGGTGGCCGGGGCCAGCTCAAGCGAGTATGGCCCTGCGGGATCTTCTCTTCGAAGAAGGGGCGAAGTGGCGCTTGCTGGCACGTGGAGAGCAGTATCGCCATGAGTGAGAGGAGGAGTGAGATTCGAACCCGCTTCATAGTGCCCACACGAGCCGGAGGAGGGCGCGGAGCTCGTCGGCCTGGGAGGAGTCGCGCTTCCGGACGCTCCAGCGCAGAGAAGGTATGACATCGAGCCGCCCAAAGTGCAACCGAGCCCGCCCACCATACTCCATGTAGAGTTGGTCTTCCGCGCTCGAGTCGTCGATCTGGCGGAGATCAGAGAAGAGGCGAAAGGTGTGACCTCCTCGAGCTCGCCAGACCAGCGAGGCATGTCCCGCGAAGACGTCCGTGCGTCGGTCGGGCTTCTTGAAATCGATCACTCCCTCCCTCAGGTCTACGCTTAGGAACAGCCGGCGAGTGATGTCCCAGGAAAGCCTCTGCGTCAGCTCCCATTCGTCCCGCGAGGTGGTTTCGGCTCGCTCACGTAAGAATGAGGCAGCTGCAGAACCCCGCACCCGCCCGAACCGACGACGAAGCTCGATCCGATACAGGTTTCGGTGGGAGTCCTCGAGAAAGCGCCCATCGTCTCCGTCGATCAAGTTATCCTTCGACCTCTCGTGCCGATAGCGGAGCAGGAGCCAATCCAGGTCCCAGCCGACGCCAAAGCCGACCTGGGTAGTTGAGAACTTGATCTTGGGTGAAGTCTCGAACACGTAGTCCACAATTACAGTCTGCGGAACCGTGATCGCGCCGTCCGGAAGCACCTCGATGGAAACGCGGTCTCCGATCTGCACCACCTCATAATCCACGTCCTCGACCAGTGGGCTTCCTGCCGTATCCGTCACCACGATGCTACCCGGGTCCACCCGGCGGTTCTCCAGACGATTGTCCGTGAAGCTGTCGATGGTCAGCTCCTCTCCGATGATAGGGAGCTCAGAAGAGCTGAGATCGTCGTCTTTGACTTCTTGGCGTAGATGGAGCGTGGCGTTGAGGCGGCTGGACCACGGGAGGCGCTTGCGATACCTCAGAGCCAGGCTTCCGCCCGCTTGAGTCCGCTCCCCGTTCTCGAGGTCGGAGCGGTTCGCGAAGAGCCGAAAGCGGGTTTGAAGGCTCTCGTACAGCTGATGTCTAAGCAAGAAAGCGCTGGACTGCGTGGTCGTCACCCGGCCCGAGGAATCGAACCGGTCGTATTGATATCGCAGCTCCGTGTTGAGGTCTTCGGTCGCAGCCCAGCGGTAGGTCGAGATCGCGGAGGAGGTATCGAGTTTGAAGCTACCCGTGCGGCGGAAGTGGCGGAGGCTCGTTCCGAAAGTGTGTTCCAGGTACGACCCCCAGCTTCTTTTCCCCCCGCCACTGAGTTCGCGTATGCGGTAGTCTCCCACCGGAGGGACACTGCGGTCGTCGACGTCCTCGTCACGGTACTGAAGGCGCAGCCTCGTTGCTTCGGATTCATGCAGGCCGTTGAACTCGAGAATGTCCCGCGTTTCGTCCCGACGGCTCACGATGTCCAGTCCCAGCGTCTCGGTCTTGGAGCTGAGCTGCCTGCGCGTCAGGCTCATGGGAAAGAGGGAATTCTGAAAGCGGATCGTGGCGCCCAGGGAGTCGCTGGTCACGTCCGTATCGCTACCGAAATCACGGCGCGCGCGGTCCTCAAAGCGATTGCCGAAAAGGCTCAGAGACACGGGATTGGACGAGAAGAAGTCGAAGAGGACGTCATATCCCAGGATCCGCCCCCGATCGCTCTCCAGATCCGCATCGCTCGCGTTGAAGCGGTCCTGCCGATAGCCGAAGTCCCCACCGAGTCGGAAGTGGAGGAGATCGGGCCGGAACAGGTAGCCGTCCGCGTTGAGGTCTAGTCGCTCCTGGAAGCGATTCTGATCCAGCTCGCGCTCTGGCGAACCCGAGGTGTCGAAGCGCTGGCGTGAGATGTCGGCTGAGACCTCGAGCTGGCCGCTCAGGCTCACTTCTCCCAGATGCTCCTGAGCCCAGAGCCGATTGGGTGTCGTCAGCGAGACACCCGCGAGCAGCAGGAGAGCAGCGGGGAAAGGCAAGCGTCTCATGGCGTCGGTTGAGCGTGACAGGTCCGGCAGCTGTCAAAGCCGACGGAGAACGCGATCTGTCCGTTGTGGCAGCGGGCGCAGTATTCTCCGGCGCTGAGGTCGTTCATCGAGATGTCGTTCGCTTGGGCCCGCATTTCGAACGGATCCGGATGGCAGGCATAGCACTTGAACTGGGTGCGATGTCGCCAGTGCGAAAACAGGACGGGGTTGACGTGGTTTAGCGTAGAACGGCGATCCATCACGATGTCGCCGACCACGCCCCGGACTCCACTCGACCCGAAGCCGAGCAGCCCAACCAGGAGCAGCATCGGCGCACCCCGCCAGAGAAAGCGCCATACGAGGTCGATCATTGCCCGGCACTCTGCAGCCGGACATGGCAGCGGGGACAGCCGGTCTCGGGCGCGAAGGCGACTTTTCCATGGCATCGGCCACAGAACTCGCCCTGAAAGATGGCGCTCATCGTGATCGTATCCGCCCCGGCGCGCATCTGGAAGATCGCGGGGTGGCAGTTATCACAGCGCAGCCAGCGTGTGTGCGCCTCATGCGGGAAGACCACCGCGAAGATCGGGATCCCCGGATCGAGGTGGACATCGAGCGGCAAGGGAGGGATGTCCTGGACCTGGCGGCCGATCCCGGGCCGTGGATGAATGAGGCCCGTTTCGATCGCTGCGACCCAGTCCACGTTCATGGCCGCGTCCTTCGGGAAGGCCGCCGCGAGACTCTGAAAGGTCTCGAAGGTCAAGAGCGGCTCGGGCGGCGGCACCGGTGCGGTGGCGGGCCCAGGGGCGGGAGGCTCGGGAACGAGCCTCGCAGAGGCGGGTTGCCCGGGGCGGCGGCGCTCTGCGCGCTCCTCCCCCGGTTGCGGCACACCGTCGAAGACGGTCGAGAGAACCCTGTATCGGGTTTCCGGCGCGCAGCCGAGGCTCAGCCCGCCGATCCAGAAGGCGGCGAGCAGGGCGCCGCAGAGTAGCAGCCTCTGCAACGGGGAACGGCGCAAGGCCGTGGCCCTACTTCTGGTGACACTTGAGGCAGATATAGCTCGAGTCGTTGCCCGTCAGCAGGCCGCGGAGCAAGAACTCGTCGATCACCTCAGTCCCGTTGTGCGGATCGTGGCAGGACGAGCACTCGATCCCAGTCTGACCAACAACTGAGCCGCCAGCGACGTTTCCCGCCCCGTCATCATTGAACAGGCGGATGCCCAGTGTCTGCGGGTCGGGCTGCCAGCCACTCTTGACTGCCTCCTCCCCGCTGGTGATCCCGTTGTACGTGCTCGCCACGCCCTGGAATGGGATCGGGAGTGCGACAGGATGATTGCCCTTCAGGTCGCCCCCCGGCGCGATCAGCGCAGGATCGTCCGCATCATCATGCCTCTCCGCCAGCAGGTTCTGGGGACCCGAACCCCGGAACCAGCTCACATCTCCGATCGCCACACTGCCGTCGTGGCAGGAGAGGCAGTTTTTGCTGATTCCCTGCCAGCTCGAGTCGAAGGTGGGGAGGTCGGTTCCACCGACCGTGGTCGTGGCGTCACTCCATCCGTAGGTGAGCGAAGACAGGGTGTGGTTCCACAGCAAGCGTGTCTGCTGAGCTCGATGGGGTGTGTGACAGAACGTACACAAGCCCACCGTGTCGGACGCATCGTCCGTGAAGTCGTGGGCGGTGTCCGCAATGCCGCTGCCCGGAGAATCAGCTGCTCTTGAAAAGACGGGAAGACCGAGCGCAATAACTACTAGAGCTGTAGCGGCTGTGAGCGTCCTCATCGTGGTGTTCCTCCATTCTGGCTCTGTTCGAGCAGTCCGTCGTCGGCCTCGGTGTTGACCAGCTGGAATACCGAGACGCGGCGATTGAGGTAATCCCCGACGTAGATCGTGTTACTGTGTTGCGCGATCGCGATGCCGGTAGGATTCCTGAGCAGCCCCGGAAAGCCGCCGCGGCCGCCGAAAAACAGCAGGACATCATCCTGGGGACCGAAGATCTGCACGTTGCTCCAGCTCGAGTCGACCACATACAGGTTTCCTAAGGAGTCAAACGCGATCCCCTTGGGCTTGTCGAACTGCCCGAAGCCATCTCCGCGGCTGCCGAGCATGCGCAAGAAGCGGCCTTCCGGGTCGAAGACAGAGATACGAGAGTTCATCGTATCGGAGACGTAGAGATTCCCTTCCGGGTCGAGCGTGACGTACGTTGGAAAGAGCAGCTGCCCGGGCCGCGTCCCACGTCCCTCTCCCACCTCCCCGAGGTAGTTGCCATCGAGGTCGAAGACGCGGATGAAGTGCTCGCGACTTCGCTGATGGGACGGATCCGCCACGTATAAGCGATTTCGAGCGTCATCGATCTCGATATCGGTGGGACGGATCAGACGATCGCTTCGGATGATTTTGAGGGTCGCACCCGCCTCGTCGACAACCCGAATCTGGCGTGCGCCCTGTTCGACCACGTAGAGCCTGCCCTCCGAGTCGAGTGCGAGTCCGAAGGGTCGCGCGAATCGATTCCGCTCCCCGAAGTACCTCGCACCGCCCCTCGCGAGATCGAGCACGTGAACGATGCCCTGCGCGAAGTCCGACACATACAGAACCTCACCATCCGAGGACACCGCGACGTCGGCCGGGTGGGCGATCGACCGGTATCGCGGGCGGCTACCCAGCAGGAAATCGACCACGCGCTCCCAGCTGGTGGGCGCCGGGCCCAGATCGCGGGGGCTGACGATTGTCTGCACATGTTCGATGCGTGTCCGGTCGGGGGGCTCCGGCCAGCGCAGCCGCAGCAACGATTGTGGGCCCGAGGGCTGGATGCACGCCGCCACCAGGAGAGCCATGGTCGTGAAGACCAGGATCCGCCGCAGTTCTCCGGGGGTTGAGGACCGAGCTGAACTCATTGCTAGCTTTCGTTTGGCGACAAGCCGCCGCCTACGATCCCCTCATCCTACCATAGACGTGCGGATCGTAGAGATACGAGTAACTAAGCTGCAACTTGTGTGCCGCGCGTTGCCGGAAGCCAGGATAGGCCGATCATTTATGTGCAAGAAGTGCGCAGCGGATGGTCGACGTGGTGCGAGGGGGGCGGACGCCCGAGGAGCTGTCACGGGAGTTCGAGCCGGATCTTCCTCGCAGACAAGCCGACGGCGCGTGCTTCCAAGACCGCTGACCGCGCGTCGTCCGATGCGCTCGCATGGCCGCGAGAATGGGCCGCATTGCCTCGCAGAAGTGCGAGTTCGCCTAACTACGCGGTTCTGGACGCGAACCTGCCTACCGTAGCGGCGGGGCAGGGCCGAGTCGCATAGTCAGTCTCGCAGGACTGCGAGTCAACGCAGCTCAAGCGTGCGAGCGAGGTCGGTGCTAGGACTCCGAGGAACCGTATTTGCCGAGGCGACGGTACAGCGTCGCGGGGTCGATCTCCAACATCTGTGCCGCACGCTCGCGATTACCCCCTGCAGCACGGAGAACCCACGCGATATGTCTGCGCTCGAATTCTTCCACTGCGCTCTTGAGGCCGGTAGGCACCCCGCTCTCCGCCACAAGCTCCGAAGGAAGGTGCTCAACGTCAAGTTGGTCGCTTTCGGACAATATGCAGGCGCGCTCGATCATATTCGACAGCTCCCGAACATTCCCAGGCCAGGAGTAGCCCAGGAGTAACTTCATCGCTTGATTCGACACGGACACGGGACTTCTCCCCAGGGCCCGACCGTGCAGCTTCACGAAATGAGAGACGAGAGCAGGGATGTCATCACGACGCTCCGACAGTGGGGGAACCTCGATGCGGAACACGTTGAGACGAAAATAGAGGTCCTGGCGAAAGTCCCCCTCCGCAACGGCCGCTTCCAGATCCCGGTTGGTTGCAGCGATTAAACGAAACTGCGCCTGGAGGGGACGATCGGCGCCCACGGGAAGAATTTCCTGCGCCTCGACTGCACGAAGTAACTTCGCCTGAGCCTGCACAGGAATCTCACTCACTTCATCGAGGAAAATGGTACCGCCGCGCACGCTCCGTAGTAGACCATCACGCCGCTGCTCGGCACCGGTGAAGGCACCCTTCTCATGTCCGAACAGTTGGGCCTCCACCATATCCGGCGGGATCGCCGCCATATTCACGGCGATGAACTCCTTCTCAGCAATGCTCGACCGCATATGGATCGCGCGCGCAAGCAACTCCTTCCCGGTTCCACTCCCCCCTGTCAGCAAGACTGTTGCGTCGGTAGGGGCGACCTTCTCTACCAAATCGAAGACCTTGTGGATCGCGGGGCTGTGACCGATGATTCCCTCAAATCCTAGCCGGTCGGACAGATCACGGCGCAGGCGCAGAACCTCGGCCTTCAGAGCCCGATACGCGAACAAATTCTGAATCCTCTGCAGGAGATTCTCGAATACGATCGG
>Ga0255049_10001178_pt1 | contig 14679 bp, 14 predicted proteins | sample JV7_2_3_MG_FD_183615 | JGI IMG/M metagenome (GOLD analysis project Ga0255049, IMG submission 183615) | Seawater microbial communities from Jervis Inlet, British Columbia, Canada - JV7_2_3 | ecosystem: Environmental > Aquatic > Marine > Inlet | place: Canada: British Columbia | collected 2016-10-06
TTGATTTCTAATTACACCTGCTGTTTCTTCGTGTTTAAATGCCGATTCCAATCCGGCTATCACAGTTTCGGCTCCCGACTTTTCACCAATCCCGATTATCCCCGGCATCTGTACCAGTGCAGTGTGTTTGCCCTCGTCGGACAATTTTCCACCACCAGCGCCATCACCCATCAATGCCAGTCCCACTATCGTTATATACGCGAATGTCAGGAATAGAAAGAATATACGCCAGCGACGCGAACGCCGTTGCTCATTGAGTGCAGCGAAAGCCAGTCGCTGTACGATTGATTCGTAATCGGTATTATCATTAGAGTCAGACATCGGTGTTCTCGCTAATCAGGGATAAAATTTCAGAAAAGTTGTTGATTAAATACTTTGGTCTTACTGGACGCAAGTGAATTTCATCGTGCATACCGTAGGTCACGGCAATCGAATCCATGCCGATATTATTTGCCATTTCAATATCATAGCTGGTATCACCGACCATGATCGCCCGTTCAGGGCCCATATCCAGATCGGTCAAAATTTCATCGAGCATCATAGGATCCGGTTTCGAACAGGTTTCGTCGGCACAACGTGTGATATCAAATTTATCAGCAAGTTCGGTTGTGCTTAATGCCGCGTCCAGACCACGTCTTGCCTTGCCAGTCGCAACAGCGAGGTAAAAACCCTGCTGCCGCAATGATCTCAACCCGGATTTAACACCGTCAAACAACTGAGTGGCATGATTACGATTGGCCATAGCCAGATCTCTGTAGGTATCGACCAATGCCTTGATGGTCGATCGATCGGCCTGCGGCAGGAGACGACAGGCAGCGGCTTCTAGACTCAAACCTATAATATGACGGATTGCCGCAGTGCCAGGGTATGCAAGTCCTAGCTTTGCGAAGGCATTATCCATGCAACTGATGATCTGTGCCTGCGAGTCAACCAGGGTTCCATCCCAGTCGAAAATAATCAAATCATAGGGCTTATTCATGTGCTTCGATCAGGCGGTTAAATAAATCGGGTAAATTTGCATTGATTACAATCTCAGGATTGAATTCAGTGCGGGGTAATTCGAGTCGACTCGCGTGTAACATCAATCGTTTGATGCCGCGCTTTCGCATCGAACGGTTAAAACCCACATCCCCATACTTAGTATCGCCTGCCAACTCGTGGCCCTCGGCCTGACAGTGAACACGAATCTGATGGGTACGACCGGTCAATAACTCAATCGATAACACGCTATACTCTTCACCTGGCGCATTTTGAGTGATTCTGGTCAACGCTTTCTGACCACCAGGATCAACATGAACTCGGCGTTCGCCATTAGCCAGCGTTGTTCTCTTCAATGCATGGGTAATTTCTGTTTTGTCGACAGGCCAATACCCCTTAACTACCGCCAGGTAATTCTTTTTAATCGAATTGTCCAGTAGTCGACCCTGCATCTCCAGCAACGACTGCCGATGTTTAGCCAGTAACAGGCATCCACTGGTATCACGATCAAGCCGGTGTACCAGTTCGATCTCGGTACTGGGCCGAATACGCCGCATGATATCGATGACTCCGAAACTGATACCCGATCCCGAGTGCACCGCCAGGCCTGCAGGCTTATCGATCACCACCAGGTGTCTATTTTCAAACAACACGGCTTTCTCGATAGACTCTATCAACCCAGGGAGGATATAGGTTTTTGGGTCATGCTTGTGTTCGAGTCTGAGCGGCGGCACCCTGATTAAATCACCGATGCTCAGCTTATAGTCAGGCTTACAGCGTTTTTTATTGACCCGTACTTCGCCCTTGCGGATGATCCTGTATATCCGCGTCTTAGGCACATTTTTAAACGTCTTGAGCAGAAAATTGTCCAGCCTCTGATTAACCTGGGCCGTACTGACTTCAATAAAACTTACGTTAGTTTTTTGCGAGGTATTGTTATTCAAATGATGGCAGCACAGATAAAGTGTGTTATATTTTAGCGCGTAGCATTGTACTGCCTAAATCAAGGGCAATACACTACCAAAACGGTTTTTTATAGGAAGCAAATTAATTAACAATTTGTTTTCTAATAAGATTAGTCCTACAAACCGCCAACCACAGCGATTTAGCACAGGACGATATTTACTGATCCCGGCTTATGTACAGTCTATTTTATAGCTATTTTTTGATTAAAAGCATTGAACTGATCAGCAGTTCAAGCAATCCCGTGCGGCTCCAATTAGCCGATAATTCGGGGCACTCTAAATACTTATCAGATAAGCTCGAAACAATCTGTAGTAAGCCTCTTATACCAGGCAGAATTACACATGAAACGTATTTTAATCAACGCCACACAGGCGGAAGAGCTACGGGTAGCCATGGTCGAAGGCCAGCGCCTGTACGATCTCGATATCGAAGTTCCATTCCGAGAGCAGAAAAAATCTAACATCTATAAAGGCAAAATAACCCGTATAGAGCCCAGCCTTGAAGCTGCGTTTGTCAATTACGGCGCAGATAGACATGGATTTTTACCGTTCAAGGAAATCTCCAAAATCTATTTCAAGGAAAATGCCAAGGATGATAATGGCAAGCTGAGCATCAAGGATGCAATCAAAGTCGATCAGGAAATAATAGTCCAGATCGAAAAAGAAGAACGTGGCAACAAGGGTGCCGCACTCACCAGTTTCATCAGCCTCGCTGGTCGTTTTCTTGTCGCAATGCCACAAAATCCCCGAGCAGGTGGTGTATCCCGCCGCATCGAAGGCGAAGACCGCGATTCTGTTAAAAAAGTATTATCTGAGATCAACATGCCCGAAGGCATGGGCGTCATCGTCCGGACCGCTGGTGTTGGTCGTTCCACCGAAGAAATGCAGTGGGATCTCGACTATCTGAGCCAGGTGTGGGTAGCAATTGAAAAGGCGGCCACCGAACAAAAGGCGCCATTTCTGATATACCAGGAATCAAACATAGTTATACGCGCACTACGCGATCACTACCGATCCGATATTGGTGAAATCATCATAGATTCACCACAGGCTTACCAACAGGCACATGACTTCATGTCCATGGTTATGCCTAACACGTTGAACAAACTAAAGAAGTTTGACGACAAACTACCTTTATTCAATCGCTTTCAAATAGAAAACCAGATCGAGTCCGCATTTTCTCGCGAAGTGACCCTGCCCTCAGGTGGCGCTATCGTCATTGATCATACCGAAGCGCTGACCTCTATTGATATCAATTCCGCTCGCGCTACCAAAGGCAGCGATATCGAAGAGACAGCAAAACTAACCAATTTGGAAGCTGCCGATGAAGTTGCCCGCCAGTTGCGCATTCGCGACCTGGGCGGATTGATAGTGATCGATTTTATCGACATGATGCAAAACAAAAACCAGCGTGAAGTCGAATCGAGATTGCGAAATGCTGTTTACGATGATCGGGCCAGGGTTCAAATCGGACGCATATCCAGATTCGGTCTGCTCGAAATGTCACGCCAGCGGCTGCGTCCCTCCCTCGGAGAATCGAGTCAGATTGTTTGTCCGCGATGTAGCGGTCAGGGCACGATTCGCGACATAGAGTCCCTGTCCCTGGCGGTACTTCGTTTGCTGGAAGAAGAGTCGTTAAAAGATAGCACCGGCAAAATACTGGCGAAGATTCCAGTCGAGTGCGCCACTTATCTGTTGAACGAAAAACGCGACAAAATTGATGGTATCGAGCAGCGTCACAATGTAAATGTGGTCGTAATTCCCGACCCCAGGCTTGAAACACCTCATTACCTGATCGAAAGAGTAAAGGATACCGATACTCATCGACACGAGTCTAACTATAAAAAATCCTACGAACTCACCACTGAAGACGAGGGTGTCGATCTGGTTGAAATTACCAGCAGTCGATCCGCTCCCGGTGAAACTGCGGCCGTGCAACATGTAAAACCGTCTGGACAAAAACCACCCGCTGCGCCCGGCAAACAGGCCGGGAAAGAACCCGGCATTGTGCGTAAGTTGATTGCAGCATTACTCGGTGATAGTAGGAGCAAGCAGGAAAGTCCGGCCGCAAAGCCTGACAGTGATACTCGTGATAATCGCAACAGTAATCGAAATCGACGCGGCAAGTATCGCGGCAATCAGAATCGGAACCGTAATAAAACCGCGAAAAAGAATGTCGGAGATGAAAACCAGCAAGCTGTTAAAGATCCAGGCAATAAACAAAGTTCTGGTAAAAAAGCAGATAGTGGTGAATCCACACAATCCAGTCGGCCCAGGTCACAAAAATCGCGTGGTAATCGTTCGGGCAATCGGCAAAACAGGTCGGGCAATCGACGACCCAGAGATAATCAGGCTGATAGATCAAAACAAGCAGCGCCCCCTTCCGAAGGAAGTGCCGAGAATAAATCAGTTGAATCGAACCAGGATCAACCTGGTAGATCAACCGGGAATATCGACGCACAATCAACAAAGACTCAGGATAAGGCTCCGCAATCCAGATCAACGGCCCCGAAATCGACTGAATCCGGCAGGGACAAGCCGAGGCCAGTTGAATCCAAACCTGCGGAATCGAAGCCGGTTGAATCCAAACCCGTGGAGTCACAGCCAGTCGAGTCTAAAGCTGCGGGGCCAAAGCCAGCCAGATCTAAACCTGTCAGGTCGAAACCGGTCGAATCTAAACCGGTCGAGTCCAAACCGGTCGAATCTAAACCGGTCGAGTCCAAACCCGTCGAGTCTAAACCCGTTGAGTCCAAATCTGTTGAGTCCAAACCTGTTGAGGCATCAACAAAACCGGTTGAAATAAATGTGGCGCCTGAGATAAATAAAGAAGCGCCTAAGCCTGCTACTGACAGGCCCAAAAGTGAAGTCTCAAAGCAGGAAAGCGCGTAACCTGGGGTGAGAGGAACGAACCCCAACACATTGGCTCGGGGTTAATCATGTTGGGCTTCGCACCTCTCGGTAATTGCTCCTGCATTGCCTGGAGGCACCTACTTTTGGCGCCTAAAAGCGCCTACTGTTGGTGCTCTAATAAGTTACATGACCGCCATGGATGGTGGAAATGCAAAGGGGTTGTAGCGGTCCGACGCTTCGGAACAACCCTTGCCCATGTAACGAAGCCCAACCTACGAGTTATCAGCCGTTGACCGGGGCAATACAGCTCCGGTTACTCGGCATTATTACTTCGCAAGTTCTTTTAATATTTCCTCGGTAATATCGACGCTATCACTGGCATAGGCGACGCCTTCGGTAAATATAAAGTCATAGCCGTTCTTTTCGCCGTAGCTACGAATCACATCTGAAATCGACTTTTGTAATTCCTGTATCAACTGCTTGCGACGTAGTTGCAAGTCTTCTCTAACCGACTGCTGGTCAAACTGAAATTTACGTTTATTCTGAATAATATCCGCTTCTACTTTCTTTTTTTGTTCGGCGCTCATGATTGCACTATCATTTTGATAGTTCTTTTCCATCTCCTGGATCTTGATCGCCCTGGTACGCAAATCGAGCTCTTGCTGTTTAAATTCGTTTTCCAGGGCTTGCGACGCGGCCCTGGCCTGTGGCGATTGCTCAAGGATGACGGCGGGATTGATATAAGCGGATTTACCCGCCGCATTTGCGCTCAGCACTACGAAACACAGCAGTAGTGGTATAGAAAATATTAATTTCATTGTCTTCTCTTATTGGCCGATCATGGCCTCCTGGTTTGTTAAACGTTGATTCAACAGCTTTTCGATATTATTCGCGTCTTCAAACAGTTTTTCAATTTTTTCCACCGAATAAGGGCTGCTGATATCTTCTGTGCTACGGGTTTTCTTTTTCGGTACGATTTCTAATGCTACCTCGGGCTCGTCTGCCCGGACTGCGACAGCCTGTATCACGTTTAAGTTCGGATCGTAATCCAGCACCGTGTACGTGACCCCTACGGGCGGCGGACTATTGCTAAACTGTAAGTGCCCCCCGGCATCGGTCCATTTATAAATAATATCCTTGCTATCTAGCGACTCGTCAACCGAGCTCTGGATATTCTCCGGTATTGTGAATATGTCCGGTAATTTCAAATCCGTAAAGCTGATCAAGGGCTTGCCATCGTTTCCCTTGAGGAGCGTAAAAGGCATTAATATGCCGATGACCAGGACTGCAATCAGCAATTTGACGAACAGCTTCATAATAATTCCTGCCTACGACTCGAATGCTCAATAACAGTATAGCTGCTTCAGGAATAGCTGCTTAAGGCCGAATTTCGGTCAATCCGTTCATCAAATTAATCAGCACTTCGGGGATTCGAATACTACCATCAGCCTGTTGGTAATTTTCCATAATTGCGATTAAAGTTCGACCCGCGGCCAGTCCCGACCCATTTAATGTATGCACCAGTTCAGGTTTACCGGTTTGCGGATTACGCCATCGTGCTTTCATGCGCCTGGCCTGGAAATCGAGCATATTGCTGCACGAGGAAATCTCACGATAGGTATTTTGCCCGGGCAACCAGACCTCCAAATCATAGGTTTTGGCCGCCGAAAAGCCAAGATCACCACCGCACAGAATTACCTTGCGGTATGGCAGCTTGAGTAGTTGTAATATCGTTTCGGCATGCCCGGTCAAATCTTCCAGTGCCTGCATCGATTCCTCGGGCTTGACAATTTGTACCAGCTCTACTTTTTCAAACTGATGTTGGCGTATCATACCGCGCGTGTCACGACCGTAAGACCCCGCCTCCGAGCGAAAGCATGGTGTATGGGTGACATACTTCAATGGCAGATCACCAGCTTCGACTATAGTATTGGCGACAAAATTGGTGACAGGTACTTCGGCAGTCGGAATCAAATATAGATCATGATTTTCGGATACGATATGAAACAAGTCTTGCTTGAATTTGGGTAACTGTCCGGTACCGGTTAGTGTTGCCTCATTCACCAGATATGGTGCATAGGCCTCGGTATATCCATGATGTAAGCTATGCTGACTAATCATGAATTGAATCAGGGCCCTTTGCAGGGTGACCAGTTGCCCGGTCATCACAACGAATCGTGAACCGGACAATTTTGCCGCACATTCAAAATCCATCATGTTTAAATCGGCACCGAGATCGATGTGGTCTTTTACCTGGAAGTCAAATTCAGGTTTTTCTCCCCAGACCAATACTTCAATATTGTCATCTTCAGAATTCCCGGCCGGAATCGAAGTGTCAGGAATATTGGGCATTCCCAATAGCAGATCCGAAAGCTTATTTTGCAATTCACCGAGAGCAGTTTCTGCCTGCTTGAGTTCATCACCCAGTGCAGCGACTTCGTTTAACAACGCTTCAACGTCATCGCCCTGCGCTTTGGCCTTTCCAATAGCCTTCGATTTGCTATTCCTTTCGCTTTGAAGTTGTTGCGTATTAACCTGCAGAGATTTTCGATGCTGCTCCAGCGAATTGAACAGCTCGGTATCAAAATCGAATTTCCTGATCCGCAGTTGCTCGACGATGGAATCGAGATTGGCACGTAAAAGTTTAGGGTCTAGCATTAGAATTCCTTAGTATCACCGAGTAAAGAATAATCCATTATCTTAAAAACAGTTGTTTTGCGCTAATCAATCCAGCCCATGCACCCAGCACGCAGGCAATAACGCTGACCAGTATATAGGCTATCGCCTTGATCACCGCACCAGTTTCGATCCAGTGGATAGTATCCATCGAAAAGGTTGAAAATGTCGTGAAAGAACCGAGAAACCCGACGATCAGGCCGAGACGCACTTCATCGCTGACATCAAAACGCTGTATCAGTACTACTGTCAGAAACCCCATCACAAGTGACCCTGCGACATTGACCATCAGCGTACCATAGGGGAAACTATTTCCTAACCAGGAATAGGTCGCGGTTGAGACCCAATAGCGGGAAATCGCGCCCAACGAACCACCCAGTGCGATCGCAATATAAATAGACATTTCAGGTTTCGACAAAAATACGATATTGTACTGATCGTTTCGAAAGATGCACCCGGCATCCGGGAAATTTTGTGATTTTTAAACGTATCAATCGCAATTTTCGAAACTCGATGAAACAAAACCCGATGCAGAAACGTCTATCACAATCACTCACTCAGCAAATCAAGCAGATCGGGCAAAATCTGGGATTTCAACAAGTCGGCATTGCCGACACTCAACTGGATCAGCATCACGCCAACTATGCTCACTGGATAACACAGAATTATCACGGTGAAATGTCCTACATGGCTCGTAATATCGATAAGCGGTTAGATCCACAACAAATGATTCCGGATACCCTGTCGGTCATCTGTGTGCGCCTCGATTACCTGCTTGACGAAGGCGACTGGCCACGCGAACTACTAGACCACAATCAGCTCGCTTTTGTCTCGCGTTATGCACTCGGACGCGATTATCACAAGTTAATGCGCAAACGCCTGCAACGATACGCGACTAGCATTTCCGATCTTGTAGGTGAAATGGGATATCGCGTATTCACCGATAGCGCCCCAGTCCTTGAGAAAGCGCTCGCGGCAAAGGCAGGGATCGGTTGGCAGGGTAAACACAGCAACCTGTTGCATCGGGATCATGGTTCATGGTTTTTTCTCGGAGAAATTTATACTGATTTGAATCTGGATATCGACCAGCCTGTAGAAAATCATTGCGGCCGTTGTACCGCCTGTATTGATGTTTGCCCGACGCAGGCGATAGTGGCGCCCTATGTAGTCGACGCACGACGCTGTATTTCCTACCTGACGATCGAACATAAATCAGCAATTCCGATTGAATTTCGCACCGCGATCGGCAATCGAATCTACGGCTGCGACGATTGCCAGCTATGCTGTCCCTGGAACCGTTTTGCCAAATTGAGCCATGAAGTTGATTTCCAGCCCCGACACGGGCTCGACCGAATTTCATTACTCGAATGTTTCACCTGGAGCAAACAAGACTTTGATTTAAAAATGCAGGGATCGGCAATACGCCGTATCGGATATCAGAGCTGGCTGCGAAATATCGTCATAGCGCTTGGAAATGCCGATCACAATCCGTATATAATAGCTACCCTCCGATCGAATTATGCACAACATAATGCATTCATTCAGGAACATATGGATTGGGCCATTCGGCAACAAGCGAGTAAAGCATGATGAAAGACTGGCAGGCATTTATCGAATTACAAACCACGAAACTGGAAACCGACAATTTTATTTGTGATGCCAGCGAACTCGGCCTGATTCTGGTTAACGGTGACGATGCCGAGAGTTTTTTACAAAACCAGCTTAGCAATGACATTAGTCATATCGATGAGACCCGTTTTCAACTGAGTTCTTATTCAACTGCCAAGGGCCGCATGCTGGCCATTTTCCAGGTGGTACGTATTTCCAACGGTTTTATTTTGATCACCCCGCTCGGCATGGTGGAAACTTTACTGCAACGGTTACAGATGTTCGTGATTCAGGCGAAGGTTAGCCTCGCAGATGCCTCGGGGCACTTCACCCGGTTTGCGCTTCAAACCGGCAATACGGCGATAATTAATCATCCACTGTTACCACGGCAGGCAGGCGCGGTGCTACAAAACGACAGCCTGATATCGTTACATCTCGGTAAGCTTAATGATCAGAATCGCTACCTGCTGTTGTGCCTGTCACTCGATGAAGCGAAATCACTGTGGAGCGAGTTCAGCCAACATTTACAGGTTGGCAATTTTGAGTCCTGGCGTTTATCGCAAATAAAATCCGGAATTCCAAGCATTTACCCGCAGACTTCCGGGGAATTCGTGTTGCAGATGGCGAACCTCGACTTGCTCGATGGCGTCAGTTTTAAAAAAGGTTGTTATCCAGGACAGGAAATAATTGCGCGCATGCATTACCTGGGAAAATTGAAAAGGCGCCTGTTTCTGACAAGCTTTAAAACCGACAAATGCCCATTGCCAGGAGACGATATCTCTGCCCGCGGCGCCGAATCCCCTGATGGCAGCGGCAAGGTTGTGGATGCAGTAATCGATGATACGGGGCAGTGTCATTGTCTTTATGTTGCCCAAATCAAAAAGGCAACCAACAACGAGTTATGCCTGTTTGATCAATCTATGATAGCAATGACAACGATGGATATGCCCTACACGGTCCCCGAGGTTTAAATTAAATGCAAAAACCGGGAAGCCTATCCAGCCTCATCGATACTGGCGTTAATCTGATTTAAAATTTGATCCACGCTGGTGTAGTTGACCAGGACAGGATAGTACCGGCCGCCACGTTCCAGCATCAAGCTGGGAAAACCGGCGATACCAAGCGATCGTGCCGAATCAATTTCATCAAGCAATTGCTGATGTGTTTTTGCATCAGACAACTGACTGGCAAATCGGTCAGCGTCCAGCCCGATCTCGTTCGCGAGATCAATTAAAGTCTCGTTATCTGACGGGTTTCTGGCCTGCTGATAATACGCCTGTTGAATCGCTCGAGTCATGATTTGATCGTACTGTTCACCCTGCTCACGCGCAGCGATGACAGCCCGGCAAGCCGGATAAGTCGAGCGTCGTGGCAGACATTGCTTCCAGAATTCAAAATTAAATTGTTTGCCGGGAATCATCATCTCTATGCGTTGCCAGGTCTGCTGTAACATCGCCTGCATTGACTCCGGCATCGGCACATCCGAATCCGGTGCCAGTCCACCCAGCAGTCGTCGTATTTCAACCTTCGAGGGTAGCTGTTCCTGCAATTCCTCGTAAACATCGGTAAATCCCCAACACCAGCTACACATCGGGTCGTGGACATAGATCAAAGTTGTTTTCATTTTAATTCCGCTGAGTCAGCCATTTATTAGATTTTGAATAATAGTGTCACAGGTATCAATCGAATCGATTCCGGCAACACTCTTACCGGCCTGCCAGTAATCACGTTCGCCAGTTTCATCGAGCGACGATTTTTTCAATTGCCAGATCGATTTAAGCGCATAAATCGTGCGCATCCAGTGTTTGGTTTTGTTGCCGGACAACATCCATTTCGCGAGCCAACCCGATTTCAAACCAACGCGCTTAATATAATCGGTATTAATCACAGATACCGGAATACCGGTAATTCGCTCCGACAATACGATATCCGATTCTTTAGCATCGAGAATCGCCTGCTTGTAAACGCCACTGGCAAGACATTCCTGGCTGGCAATAAATCGAGTACCCAACTGACAGGCAGCATAGCCAATATCCAGCGCCTGGTGAAATCCAGCCGCATCACCGATGCCACCCGCGCAAACCAGCGGTACATTTAATTGCTGCAATTCATCGTACAGCTGTTGAATTCCTCTCTCTCCAGCGTGGCCACCTGCCCGGTTATTCACACAGATTAATCCATCGGCACCGTTGTCGAGACCTTTTTGTGCCCATTTCAACTCGGTCACATCGTGGTAGACCAGGCCGCCCACAGCATGTACACGTTCGGCTACCCAGTCTGGTTTACCCAGTGAAGTGACAAAAAAACGGATACCCTCCTCGAGTGCAACATCAATCCATTCCGACATACGTTGTGCATATTTTTTCGACGATTTTTCGATCAACGCATTCATACCGATGGGCTTGTCGGTTAGCTGTCGCATCTGCCGGATACCCGCACGGAATTCATGACCATGAACGTAAGTCAGCGATATCGGCTGCATTATGCCGAGTCCACCGGCCTCCGATACAGCAGCGACCAGCTCCGGGTTGCTGCAAGGGTACATCGGACCGCCTATAACTGGATACCGAATACCCAGCGTTTCAGTAAAGTCACGGGCCGCCGGTGGAAACTGATTCTCGGTCATATCTACCTTTTATATCCTATTAACCAGGTGGCGCGGACAATCGCTACCACATCACCGGTCTCATCAACAATCTCGGTTTTTGCCTCGCAGGGCATATCGTCACCGACCAGCTCGGGTAGTTCGAAACTAGCACTCGCGGTCAGCTTTCCACGTGCTTTTTTGAGATACTCTGCCTGTAGCCCAAGCACAATGCCTCGCATATTGCTGTCTAGCCTGGTCAGCACCGCCAGGCCGGTAGTAATTTCTCCGAGATTAATTAACGCAATTGCATGAATAGATTTCAGATGATTACGTACTCGCCAGCGATCGCGTAATGAAACCCGCGCAAACCCGGGCTGTAGCGCCTCGACCCGCGACCTGATGCTACCGCTATAGGGCGCATACCAACCAAGAAAGCGACTGAATAGCATCGATCCCGCCGGCAATACGCTCAGTCGCTGCCACCATCGCAGAATATTATTTTCGGAATTATTGGTAACGGCGGTACCCATCAAACTGCCTTATTACAGTAAATTTTAGTGGTCAGACTATCGGTAAAACAAAAGAAATGGAACATATCATCATGGAATCTTGAGTTCAAACCGCAAATGCGCTATTAATGATTCATGGACATTAAAACCGACAAAGAAAGACTAATCAGAGCATTCGACCACATGGTCGAAAACGTCAGCCAGGCCCTTCATGAAGCCGAAGAAGCGCTCGCACCCACTATCGATGAATTAGTGTACAACGCGCAAACGCTTGCCAGCGATATACACAAACTGTCACAGGAAGAATCCGAAAAACTCGGCGAAGCACTGAAACGTGACATTCAAAAAGCCAATAAAACCCTCAACCAGCAAAAAAAGGAATTGAAAGACTGGCTCAGCTTTGACCTCACCCTGGTGGAAGACAAGTTTATCGAACTGATCTCCCGCGCCGCCGATAAAGCCTGGCTCGATTTTCGCGACTTCGAAAACGAAAACAAAACAGCTGAAACCTATAGAACCGGTGAAATTTGTAGTGCCGGCACGCTATGCTGTACAAGTTGCGCGCAAACCATGAATTTGTCTAAGACCACCCATATTCCACCCTGCCCCAAGTGTTATCATACCGAGTTTTATAGGGTTATTTCCTGATTTTTTTATTTGAAATCAGTGCTGTCCCGGGTCCGAGTTTCCTGAATTATTTGAGAACTGGGATGAAAGAACCAGAAGGATGCCTGACTAGTACCTACTATACAGGCGTCCTTCGAATAAAATGTTATACCTAATAAATAGGATGCTGAATGCCAAATATAGAGTTTATTATCACGTCACTGATAGTTGTTTTAATACCAGGCACTGGCGTTATCTATACAATTTCAACGGGGCTATTTTTAGGTTGGCGAGCAAGTATATTTGCAGCTCTTGGGTGTACAGCCGGTATTATTCCGCATTTGCTTGCAAGTATTCTTGGCCTGGCTACCATTCTCCACATGAGCGCCATTGCGTTCCAGGTCATGAAGTTTATCGGAGTTGCCTATCTGTTTTATCTAGCATGGTCAATGTGGAAGAAAACTGGCACCTTAAAACTTGAAGGTAAAAACAGCAATAAGGGCGCATGGAGAATTGTTATCAAAGGATTCCTGATAAATATTTTAAACCCAAAGTTATCCTTGTTTTTTCTGGCATTCTTACCTCAATTCTTGCCACCAGGCACGGGATCACCAATCCTTAATATGCTTCATCTTAGTATTGTATTCATGGGTATGACACTATTTGTCTTTGTCTTGTATGGCTTATTTGCTAACAGTGTTAGAGATTATATTGTTCATTCTCCTAATATCATAAAAACGACACAACGCACTTTTGCAGTAATTTTTGCAATGCTTGGTGCAAAACTAGCAATGGCGGAGCGTTAATGAGAGAAAAAGACATAACAATGCCAATCCAGCGCAAAGCGTCACGCCTTTCGCATTCGCAAAAGCTACGCCACTTCACTCTGCCGCTAATTTGAGGCGTTAGCGGTTAAATGGATACGACTCTGAATCGGAACAAATGCCTGGTACTTGCGTTTGCAGGAATAATCCCATTTCTAATAATGTGCTGAATGGGATGAAATCTTGACTTAACCTATTTGAAACCAAACCATGAACCTTTCATCTCAGGTATTTCGGACCTGGTAATCTAAATTAACTCACGGCAGCAATCAGGCTCGCATTACCACCGGCCGCGGTAGTATCAATACACAAGTGCCGTTCTATGACCAGGCGTGCCGGTGTGTTGGTCTCGGTAATCAGTGGAAGCAGTGCGCCGTCGCGTTCGGCGAGCGCCAGCCGATAGGCTTGCAGGGTTTGAGTGTCGGCCTGGGAGAGTACTGCGTCATAACCATTTGCCAGGCGTAATGCCTGCTGAGTCAAATTTCCTTCAACACCCACTAATGGTAAACGCTTGTTATTAAACACTTTAAGCGCATCGGCGATTCCAGGTGTAACTATTACCACCACGTTACCCTGTGCTAACGCAGAAATAGCCTGTGTCAGCGCGGTCTCAAGTGCTGGACCGAGGCAAAGCAACGTTCCACGAGCATGGATTGACAAGTGATTGGCTTCACCGGTGGGGCCCGGCATCTCTTTGATATCAGAGGGAAATTCTGGTTGAAATTCAAGTCCCAGCGACTCGATTACCTCTGTAATGGTTTCATCTAGTTTGCTTAACTCGGGCCACTTCTGTTGATTGATATCATCAATCAATCTCTGTAGTTCATCGCCTTCGATATTACGTGCCGATTGCGATGGCAGGGTTTGCGTTTGAAATTTTCTAAATCGCTGCACATAGGCTGGCCCACCTGCCTTCGGACCGGTGCCGGACAAACCTTCACCGCCAAATGGCTGGGAACCGACAACCGCACCGATCTGGTTGCGATTGACGTAGATATTGCCGACCCTGATGCGTTTGACGATCTGCTCGACCCGGGTATCGACACGCGTATGGATTCCGAAAGTCAATCCGAACC